>Ga0307948_1002213_pt1 | contig 14104 bp, 13 predicted proteins | sample OrgLakmetagen280_FD_201824 | JGI IMG/M metagenome (GOLD analysis project Ga0307948, IMG submission 201824) | Saline water microbial communities from Organic Lake, Antarctica - #280 | ecosystem: Environmental > Aquatic > Non-marine Saline and Alkaline > Saline | place: Antarctica: Organic Lake...
AACAGATGTGTTAATGCGTGTATGTGTGTGTGCGCGTATGTATGTGCATGTATGTGGTGGTTGCCTTCGATTGTAATTGTGCACGTTGAAGTGAGTGCGTGTATGTGTGTACACATACACGCACAAACACACACACACATCACACACGCACGCGCGCGCGCGCACACACACACACACACACACACACACACACACACACACACACTTCACATCCTGGCTGTCGCAACACTTTGCCTCTGTAGAGCACATTTGAGGCTAGTAGCCTGTCAGATGACCACAAGCTACTGCATGTGCAGGAGAGCAGAGGCCATCCCACCTACCTCTGCTTCTCTCAAATGCTCAAAAATGGCTGATGCATAGGCACTGCAGGCTTGTGTGTCGTCTTCGTTGAGCGCGTCCACGTCGATCCAGTCCCGTCTTCTCTTGTCTGAGGGCAGAAGGGACAGGTGCTTGCCAAGTCAAACCCCTTTGAGCCAACCCTAGCGAACGAGCAGAGCGCAGCGCGTCGCACCTGTGTGCTGCAGCCCACGATCAATGAGAGTGGGGTCACAGAATTGTTGCTGCTCTAGCGTGCCTTGCAAGTGGGAGGCGAAGGAGGAGGAGGAAGAGGGGACGGGTAACGAGGGGGCGACAATTGGGTGCTGGAGCGAGCTCGGGCCCGCTGCCGGCTTGAGCGCCTGCAGAGCGTGCGCGTTCGATGGCTCAAAGTGAATCAATTGGGTCGAGTAGGAGGCAACGGGGAGCCTGGTGGAAGGCCGGACGCGAACGGCGTTTTTCCTGTTTGACCGGCAAAATCCCACCTTTGCGCCATCATCAGGTCCTGCCTGGCGCCCCACTGTCAGATTAGTGATGTCTGTGAAGGCGACGCGCGGCTTGATGTCCCTGTCGCCCTGCGCCTGCAGCGCTGGAGAAATTGCTGCCCTTTTGAGACCCACGCCCAAACTGGGCTTCTCGCCCCCAACCAAAGAGCTCTCTGCAAACTGTGGCTGCTGCTGCTGCTGCTGCTGCTGCTTCTGCTCCAGGCCCATTGTCCTGGGAAGGAAGGGGTAGCTGGAATGGGGGGCAATATTTTCCATCTTAGCTTTGGCCTTCCCTCACAGGCTTGAGCCTCTAGGAAAGCCTGCACTAATGCATCACAGCCCCAGTCTTGTGACCTGCCTATATATTTACTGTGCGACTATCCTCGGAAAAGTAACTGTCCTACGATGCAGCCCCCCTTTTTGTACTTCTAATATTATTTTAAGGTGTAGAGGGATAGTCGATTGGATGCTTTCTAACAGAGGATCCTGTCTATTAGGCTCCTCCTCATCATCATGCTCTTCACTCCCTGTGCACCTGAATCATGTGTTGGTCCCCGCCACCACCACCATCAGCAGCAGCTTGGCCCAGCATAAGAAGAGCGTGCCCCAAACGCGCAGGGGTTCTCAAGACAGCCTCGTGTGCCACGCTCGACGAAAGACCACCAGCAGCAAACCCCCAAAGGAAGAAAATCCTGATGATGAAAGCAAGGTATACATAGCATACTCACGTGAACCAAAGCATGCGCTTCTTCCTTGTGTAAACGGTTTGTGTGCTCGAGGCTTTCATTGTCCATGCAAATTGCAACCTTGCAGAAGGATGCTCTAGATGCTGCCATAAGCGAGCTTCAAAAAAAGCACGGCAAGGGCAGTATCATGAGGCTGGGGGACACGCCGATGCAATCTGTGTAAGCTGTTAAATCATCGATTTCAGGCGGGTGCCGAACCCAGGCAACTCACATTTGGACTCTCTATTTTTACTTACAGAGCTACCTTCAGCAGTGGCAGCCTAGTACTGGATGTTGCGCTTGGTGGAGGCATCCCTAAGGGAAGAATTGTTGAGGTGAGGCAACTTAGCACGCATGCATGCGTCTGTGCTCCTGAGGTGTGCTGAATTCAAACCGCGCACTCACCTTGCCTTTTGTAGATCTTTGGCCCAGAGAGCTCTGGAAAGACGACAGTGGCGTTGCACGCCATAGCTGAAATGCAAAGATCGGGCGGGGTTGCATGTCTGATTGACGCAGAGCATGCCTTCGATCCAAAGTATGCTGCGGTGAGTTTGCTGAGATTTACGGCTCTATAACCTGAGTTGTGGCCCCTTGTATCTAGCCGCCCTGTGCCAGTTGGGGAAGCGCGGTTCTATGGCTGGGTGAGCTTTTAGCGCACCCGTCAAGCCTTGTAGACGATGCATGAAGATATGAAGATACCCAAGCAGGACAACGTGCATGAAGGCAAACAGTTGCTCCCCCAATGCATGCGCATACCATGCACACACACATGCACACACACATACAAACATATATATATGCACACGCACATGCAACCTCACACACGTAATATACGTACAAGCACACACACACAAATGTTTACACACAAGCTCAATACAAACGTTTGCAGCGCATGGGCGTTAAAACAGATGACCTGTTATTGTGCCAGCCGGACAGCGGAGAGCAGGGCATGGACGTGATGGACGAGCTGGCACGGAGTGGTGCAATTGGGCTGGTGGTGGTGGACTCAGTGTCAGCCCTTGTGCCAAGAGCAGAGTTGGAGGGAGAGATTGGAGCCCCAACGGTGTGTACGGCTGGCTTCACTTTCAAACCTCTCCAATCCTCCCTCTCTTCATTCCTTTCTTTCCTTGCCACAAGATACTTTTTTATTTGAAAAGCCAGCTTTGCTACTCGCAGGCATGCCTTGCAAACGCAGCATTACTTCTCATGCAATCTTGCCGACTTTTGTTTTTGGAGCTTGTTGCATGTTGTTGCAGTTGCTTGCAGTTGCAACTAGGACCTATGCCGGTTAGATAGCTAGGAGCAGTTCACATCTCTTTCTTCTGTTGTCTGCACCGCCCCTCGCCTTTTCGTGTCGTTCCTCATAGGTGGGATTACAAGCTCGCATGCTCAGCCAAAGCATGCGCAAGCTAGTGGGTAGCGGATCCAAGAGCAATTGCACGTTCATCTTCATCAACCAGTTGCGGCACAAGGTGCGCCTTTTCCACAAAAATATTGTGCCGCTTTGTAACCTATGAAGTGCTCTACCTTGAGCAGCGCGTAGTTAGTGTGAATCATGAGGACAACTTTCAAGCACGTTGCAACACTTTGCTGTTGCACGTCTGTATGCTCTCATATGCTGGAACCGCACTGACTCACCACTGAACACTGAACCTGCTCCTGGCTATGACTTCACACACAACAGATTGGTGTGATGTACGGCAACCCAGAGACGACAAGCGGTGGCAATGCACTTAAGTTCTACAGCTCGGTAAGTGACGCTCTGTTGTTCTTAATCGCAGCTAGTGTCTATTCAATCTCGCAACATCCTCAGACTCAGATGTCATGGGATCATGGGATCAAAAGCTAGGTGACTTGGCCATCTGCGTGGATGTGTGTGACTCATTTTTTCTCGGCAAAAAGTGTCTTGGGGTGAGCTTGGCCTGCAAAGTTTAGCCATTCATCTTTGTCTCCACATTTGTCTACTGCTTGAAACGGACGTTTGGTGACAAAGCTGATTTATTCTTCGCAACCACCCTAGCTGTCAGACGTGAGGTGTACTTTTTGTGCAAACGTGCACACATTGTGCATTGCTTTTACGACTGAATATACCTGCTCAAACTAGTGTTGTGCTACGTCAACTAGTGTGTTGTCAGTTGTGCAGCCCAACAATTTCGATTGGAAATTTCTTTGTTCCAGGTTCGCATTGATGTGCGCAAGAGGGAGAGCATAGGCTCAGAATCAGGGGGCAGCCACGTGTCAGGGATCAAGGTGTGTCTTGCATGGTTGAAGTCATACCACAAGCTTGTACTATGCACACACACAAACACGCACACACGCGCATACACCCTCTAGTGACTCAGCATTTTCAACGCATTAATTCATCAATTAAATATGTTTTGTGCTGCTAAAGTCATTGCAGACGTATAGCACCACGTCTAGGCTGCATCACAAATGTATGTTCACGCCTGTTTACTGCACAGGTCCGGTGCAAGGTTGTGAAGAACAAGGTGGCCCCTCCTTTCAGGTGTGAGGAGTGGGGTATTAGGGTGCGAACAACAAAACCTGTAAGGGAGTGTCTGTTTCTTAAATTGTCTTATGCTGCCTGTGTACAAAGAGGATCTTATGAAACGCAGTGCAACGCAAGCTACAAACAGCATAGAGCTAAATAGAGCTGAATAGAGATGAACAGTACTTACCCTTACTCTCGTCTTTCTCCTTTCTACGTCGGCTTTGTTCTTTTACTCGAAAGCAAGCACCAGCTGCGCTGCCAACCGTCTGTACCCACAAAGAGGATCCATGGCTTGTAGTGCCAAAGGACAAAAGGAAAGCACCTGAAACAAACTGTGCCCACAGGGAATGCATGATTGACATCTTATTTGACCGAGGCATTGACAGAATGGGAGGCTTAGTGGATGCTGCAGAGGCTGCAGGCGTTGTTGTTCGCAAAGGCGCTTGGTACTACTACGGAGAAATGAGGCTGGGACAGGTATGCCTTGTCGAGGAATTACACTTTACTCGGTCCTTGAGTGGCTCTTCTCCTTCGTGTATTGGGGAGTGATTTCACTGCCAGTTTGCATAAGTGAATGTCTTCTTTCCCTGTTGAGGACGCTGCGTTCAGCTGACGCTGTCGTGACCACCTTCTTGCCTGTGTGTGCCAGTTTACCAACGGTATGCTGCCTTGTGTATGACCTGTTAAATGCTGGGTTACTGCCTTGTGCTGACATGTGCCGAAGCACGCTGCGTATTGTAAACACATCAGCCTGCTTCATTCAAGCGATAGCACTGCCATTTGGCGACAAAGATGCAAAACACTTTACGCTGCGTACAAAGAAACGGGGCGGATGTATGCAGAAGGGGTGCAGATATGTGTGTAAGCGATACTTCATTGGGGGAAGTTGGCTTGGCCAGACTTCATTTTATATAAGCGCTAAGGCTGTCAACCAAAGTCTTCAGCCCAGTCATGAAAAACTACCTTTGACAATACCATGAAATGGCCCGGCATGCGTGAAGGGGCGAGACAAAGCTGTGGTGTTCGTGCGGAGTGACCCCAAGCTGGCCCAGGAGCTGGATACGATGACGCGGAAAGCTTTGAACGAAGATCCCACCCTGCTGGAAGCAGATGACAGCGGCGAAGTTCGCTCAGACGACAAGGCGGAGGAGGAGGAGGAGGAGGAGGAATTAGACGGTGCGTATGTGATTTAGCTATTCTAAGGATGTGATGTTCTTATTTTCTAACAATCTTCATGTTTTGCATATTAACATACACAAAACCTCATGGTGTCAGCGGTGTCAAGACATGAGCCTGCACCAGCTTTGCTTGCACACTGGACAGACAACTAGGAGGAAGGAATTACGCACAGTGTGCTCAACTAAGCTATATTGCGAGAGGAGTGGGGTTTGAAAGCGCTTGAGTACAACTGGTAACAGACGGAACTGCTGATTATGTGCATCTTCACAAGCGCAGCGCCACTGCTCAATAAGTGTGAACAGCAGCTGTGTCCCCTGAACAATAATGAGTCTCCCACATGGACAGTTAGTACCAAATGCAGCAACAACTGGCCGATATTTGTGCGTAACATAAAGTGCTTACGATTGTCTGCTTCATTTGTGCTGCAGAGGAGATGGAAGAGGAGATTCGGAAGGCTGCGGAGCAGGAAATGGTTGAGTCCCATTGACAAGGAAACCCGTGAAAGGAGCCAACCAATCAGCTGTGCTACGTTGATAGTTACCTACTGAAGTGATCTTATTATTAACGAGTACCTACTATGGATTTGTTTTTCCAAGGAAGAGTGGAATTGTTCGGCAGCCCTTAGGGTTTACTTTAACCCGCAAGTGCATCTGAAGAAATAAAGTATTCCATTATTAGCTGCAAACATACAAGGTTCACAAAAAAAGGCTTTAGTCAAAAAGTGCGACTGCTAGCCTGCTCATAACACGCAATGAGTTCATAATACGCAATGAGTTCAGAGGAAAACATAAAGCTTGTTATTGTTCTGGCTCAAGAAAGTAAGTTTAGTTTAGTTTAGTTTGGATTACAAAGGCATTCAACCTGGAACTCAAGAAAGTAAACACATCGTGGGCTCCTGTTGGAAGAAACAGAAGTGCATACTTCCTGCGGAGAGAAATCATGTGGGAATTGACGCAGAGGAAAATAACATGCTGCTCATCTTGCACATCATCAGCATCACAGGTCACAGGTTGGGGAATTACTTAGATTCTATGTTGCTGTTTCAAAACGTAGGGTGTGAACACGAAGTCTGAAACGAGCTGTACTACGGATGACATCACGAGGCAGGTAGAGAAACATGTATTTGGGACGGATGTAAGGCAAATGAGTGACCAGAACCCAATTTTGTAGGAAGCGCCTAGATCTAAAGAAACACTGCCAACAAAACACTGCCCTCTTGGTTGCTACCAAAGCTAACAGCACATGCTCTAAAAGCCTCTTCTCGTCCTGACGCCATCCTAATTTTACCTAGCATTGTGTGCTCCTCTCGTGTAACCACCCGCAACCTAATCTTTTAACAGCTTGCTAAAGACAAGAAATTAAATCCAAATCAGTGGGAGGTTTACCTAATTGAGTTTAAAATCTGTGAAGACACTAGGCCTGATCCCCAACTCCAAAAAGCAAAAGCACAGCACAGCATGCTTGTGGCCAACCTAAACAGACAAGGATATAGGGAAGTCAAGCTTTGCGTGATCCTCGTTGGAGCAATGGGGGCTATTTAAGTTTATACAGACAAACCTCTGGCAGATTACCATAAGATTAAATAATTGACACACAATCTGATTGAACACTGTCTGGCACTCTATCAAACATGTATCTGCACTCATAAAAACAAGGTATGCACTGCAATATAACACATGCAACAACAGTAAAGGATTGGGTCCGGGTGCTACGGCACACAACCCCCCTGACCCACATTAATTTCGTTTTAATTGTTGCCTGGTGCGGGCACCTAAGTAACCCCCTCCCTTAATCATGCTGGCTGTGTCATCACTACCTACCAGCGGAGTCTTTTCTTTTCTTTAGGAAGAGCACACCATTGGTGATAAGTAGCGTTTGCTGTTGTGCTCTCTCGGATGCGTGTCAGAATGAGGTGTCCAGTACTCCAAGTGTCTCTCCATGAGGTCTACGACAAAACGGCTGAGATCAATGGGCTCACAATATTGCAGCTTCTGTTTGAAGATATACGATTGTGTCAGATTATCCTTGGCAGAAAGAACATGGGCTGACCAGCAATCATAAGAATGTGTGCTTAACTGCATGTCAGCATATAAGACCTTTTTCATCGTTTAGCTGTTGGATTCAGTCAAAGATTTGCCGCATTCCGGCGCGAAACCAATTGAACTGTAGGGGTTGGAACCAATCACACTCACGCATGACACACTGATGTTTTGGGCACATAATTGGACTGTCACACTGAGAATGAGGCAGATATCACACAAAACGCAACCGAAAGGTAAAGCAAGGTTGCTTCGCTATACGTGCCTCTGAGGGGCAACTAAGCTAAAGGCGCCAAAAAACTTTCAAGAGAACAGGCTACAAAAGTGTAACCAATCTAAGGCTCCCCCCAATTGGTTTTATATGTTGCAGCTTTGACGCCGTGAATCATTAAAATGATTTGCAGTCGCGGCTCGTGCAAGTGAATTCACTTGGGCTCGTAGATTGTAGATTGAGTTCTTAATGGGTAGATTGAGTTCTTAATGGGTCATGAAGCCATTAAGATCTTCCTGGTCTTGGCTCTGGCCCTGGCAGCCTATGGGTAAGCGCCTTGCTGGCATTTGCGTTGGAGGTGTGCGTTTGAGGCATGGAAGACGTGACTTTCTACTTACTTCACTCACCGCTGCTTATTTCCTGCTCAGACAACTGGGGACACCTCTTTTTGGTGCTAGTATATACAATACCACGAATGCGAACGTGCTAGCCAGCGTTGCCAGCGCGTTGGGGGGTCTGATCTTTTTTCAGTGGGTCTTACAGAGGTCAAAAAACGCACCCACTGGACACCGCTCGCAAGAAGGTGAGCTTACAGCACAGAGGGAAAGGCGCTTGACCTATGACATGCGTGGCAAAGGTAGCAGTGCTCCGGCAGTAACAAAAATGCTAACTGGGCGGTAGTGGTTATATACACACACATCACACACGTACACACACGTGCATACACACATACATATATACACACACACACGCAAGGACGCACACATAAATACACACACACGCACACACACACACACACATACACACTCACTCACTCACTCACACAAATACACACTCGCTTACACATACATACACACAAACACATTCACACGCACGCACACACAAGCACACACATACACACACATCCTTGTTCAACAGGGCCTGCATCCCGCGTGCTGTCGCGCCAGCTCAGCACTTTCAGCCTTCAACAGAGCCTTTGCAGCCCATCCGACGGAGCGCAGCGGTTTGGCTCCAGAGGTGGGGGAATTCCTGCAGGTGGCATCCTAGCCGCCCCTGTACGCAAGGTTCTAAAGCGCATCTTCAGCAGCCAGACTGCTCCTCCTTTCCCACGGCCGGGAGCTGCGAGCAAACGAAGAGGCGTGCGCAGCAGCGTGGACGTGAGTGGTGCTGTGGGATGTGCTTGGTTCTGTAGGTGGTTGTGGCATTTTCCAAGAGGTAGGAAGTGGTGTGCAGACAAGTGGTGTGATGGTGGTGGTGGTGGTGGTGGTGGTGGTGGTGGTGGTGGTGGTGGTGGTGGTGGTGGATATGAATACCATGCAGCTGCAGTCTTGTTGGATAGCTGCTGTACCCTACTGTACTAAGGTGCACAAAGCTGTAGGCCTACCTTGAGCTTGTCGTCCCATGGCCTGTAGTCCAACAATTGCACTTTTTAGGGATGGCCAGGTCTATTTGCACTTCTTAGGGATGGCCCCCCCCCCCACACATACACACACATACACAAGCTCACATACACAAACACGCACACACATACACCAGTGTATCCTCCCTCCTCCCGTTCCATCCATGGAACCGGACGGCTACCCTGCCAAGTCTGCACACCACCGCGCATCACTGGGCAACATCCCCTCCCCCAGCTCAACTGCTTCAAGCCAAAAGTGGCAGCCCGACATTGCGCGCATCGCCTCCGGGCAGGTACGTCATCATGCCCATGCTTGCAACACAGCGCACATGTTCTTCTAAGCTGCCACGATGACCCAGATCATCAATCGTCGGTCCACCCTTGCACTGCATGCTGCTGCGTACGCTGCTGGGCCGCCCACACTACACTTCCCTTCACAGGCTCCCATGTCTCTCATTCTCAAGACCAGACCATGGACCATCTGCAATGTGCATTTCCATTAGCATCCCTGGACTCCCACAACTGCAACTAGTGCTAACAAAGTGATTGCACATGTGCACACGTGTACAGTTGGCCAGAACAGTATACATACACCATATATGACCGTATATTTGGTTATTTCCCTGCCATAATTACCGTATACCGTGCGTATATGATTCTACATGTTATATGATTCTGGCCAATCATACACATGTGCACATGTGAGACTTTTATGATGAACCAGGTGATTTTAGCCGTCCTTGCCAAGACCGATTGTTCATGTTAACAGTGTATATTCACACTTACGGTCCCTGGCGGACCCTTGCTTGACGCACGATTCTGGCCGACCCTGGAAATGTGGCGTGCATGCTGCAGGACCTACAGGGCATGGAAGCAAGCCCCCTTGTACTTTTGAGTGTCGTGTTTTTTATGCTTCCTTTCAAACTCTGAGCAGCACCATGCACTGCTTTTGCTGCAGGACCTCCAGGGCATGGAAGCAAACAGGAGTACCAAGGAAGAAACCTCTGAACCTAGGGCCAACAAGGTTAAAGAAGGTACGGTCTCTCTACCCTCCCCAGCGGAGAGCCTATTTGCGTTTTGTTGCGCGTGCTTTCTCTGCGTACGTGTTTGACTTTCTTTATTTCCCTCTTTAATTTTCCTAATTCTTCAGAGACTTGAGAAACATACAGAGGGGCTGTCTGTTCCCTCTGTTGTATTACTACTCCTCAAACACAAGGACACAGTAGTATTGTGCCAAAGGATGTGAGAACATGGACACAGTACTGTATCTAGTGAATGTGGTCCTCTTGACACCAGCGCAAATAATGGGCAGCAACGTTGCAAGCTATCGTATTTGCTGTACAATGGGCGTCGCGTTTGGTCCGTACTGGTGCTGCACGCCAAAAGAGATGTGCTCAAGTGATTGGCATCTGAGTGTGGCTGCTGTGGAGAAAGTGGTTGCGTCCATGGTGTAAATGCTGTATCTCCCGTGCCCACTGTGTGTATTATAACGTGTGTGTGTGTGTGTGTGTGATTGGCTGGCCTCTACTGCGTGAGCGTGGCTGCAGTGGAGAAAGTAGCTGTGTCCATCGTGTAAAAGCTGTGCCTCCCATGCCCACTGAAGATTTAATGCTCTCTTATTAGTAAGCTACTCACTGTGTACAAGGACAAGTGAGGGAGCGTCGCTGAATTTTGGCAAAGCCCATCATGCGCGCAACGTGTGCATCAGGGTTGTTCAGTGCGATTTTTTGGGAGCAGGAGTTCGTGAAAGTTTGTGAAAGTTCTAAAACCTTCGAACTGTTCATGCAGTTCGATGTGTAATTTCAAAAATGGAGGAATTTGCTGGTCCTCGTCCAACATGCTTGTTGTCTTGAATGTATATAATATGTTATGAGAAATGGGTGCATAAAAATTTATAGAACGTTTGACGGCCATCTAAGGCTCTTTCCTGCATTTTGGCAGAGGGGGGCTACTGAGCGAAAGTCCAAAAATGTTCTTTTTTTGATACACACCAATATTACTAGAGCGTATATGAATTCTGGGCTGAAAAGGATGACCCAGCTGGCCTGGGCAAGTATGTGGCCTAGATTTTTGGCATACGACACCCACGTATTCAGCCAATAAGACCCAACCAGAGCTTCTTTTACCCCCAAAATACCACCAATATACTTCCTTTGTGTCCTAGAATCATAATGATTGTTGAAAACCAGGATTGAAGGGGGTCAGTTTTTGACCATTTTGAAAACCCTTTTTGCTGTTTTGTTCAAGTTTTTTGACTAAAAACATAGATCTCACCACTCACATGGTCTTTTCGCTCCATTTTTTTTGCAATGACATTTTTTTTCACAAGATCACCAAAGATATTCGATTTGGTGCAGCGGTTGGTCAGATCCAGCACACGGGTGCCTGAAAAGTAGGGATTACGCCGCGGCTAATAAGGCATAAGGGCCCACGTTTGCTACAATGAAACTCAACTACCCTGCTGCCATTTGGAGCCAAGTTTGACTGTAGCAAACGTAGGCCCGCATACTTTGGGAACATTTGAAAAACCCCCCCATTTGAAGGGTCAGTCGTTCCCCTCTGGCATTTTGGAAAATTTGGATCTAAAATTCAAAAAAAGGGCATAAAGTTTATCAGACGTTTAATAGCTAGCGAACGGCATTTCTAGGGTTCGTTAAAAAGCGTGAAAGTTTGTGAACCCGGACTTTTGACACAAGCCCGAACTGGACAACCCTGGTGTGCATGCATATGCATGTGCGTGTGAGTGTATGTGCACTCGTGTATGCGTGCACACGTGTGTGTGCACACGCGTGTGTGCCTGTGTGTTTGTGCGTGTGTATGTGTGTGCGCATGCGCATGCGTGTGAGTGTGTGTGCATGTGTGTATGTGTGTGTGTGCTTTACTGCCCCACAGATGCTGCAGTGGTGTGCATGACGCTGTGCTGGAGCAATCTTTGCTGAAGCAGGCGTGAGGAAGTGCTGCTGCTGCTGTTCCCTGTCTGTTGAGAGGGCAGGTGCAAGCATGGTGCCGGGGCTGGCCACGATGTCTGAACTTTGCTTCAGCTCGCAGTACACGGCAAGCACCTGCAACGTTGCTCCATGCCCCGCGAACAGTCCAAGCCAAAACGGATCGCGTTCCTGAAGGGTCCCGTCCAAGCAAATTTCCGCGCGTCATGGACATCTGACTGAACTAAAATTATATAGTCCATCGAAATTAGTATTACCTGATTCTGCTTGCATGGTCAACCGTGAACTTTGCAGCCGGAACACAACCAAGGACCCCTGACGCAGCATCCGCATCTGGGGAAGTGTGTTGATGGATACTGCACCAACAGGATGTGGTCCGGGGGCCTGGCTGAGGAATTCTGGGCAGCTTCCTGGAGCTTCCAGACATAATCTTTGCTCAGATACTTTACACACGGCACCCCAGGGTACCAGAATTTATCTGGCACGGTAAAAAGATTTGTTAGAAGCCTATGTCAAGTCTCAGCCCGGGAAGTGCCCTGGGTGGGCCTGGGGAGGAGGTCTGCACCCCCCCAAAACAAAACCTGTCTCTAACACTCCACACACTGCACCCCAGGGTCCCATGGTTTATCTGACACGGTAAAGGTTTTGGTTAGGAGCCTATATTGAGTTTCAGCCCATGGGGTGGCCTGGGTGAGCCTGGGGAGGCCTGCGTGAAGTGTGGTGGGAAGTAGACAACGCTAGGGGCTCACGCCCCCACGAGGGGGGCTTTGCCACAAAATTAAATGCTTGTTCACGTAGCAACTAACAAACTGTGGGCAAGAAAAATGCACAATACGCAACGTCCTCTGTCCTGAAAGGGTCTGTGTCTGAGTTAGTAATACGTGCATGCTATTGTGTGGATATCCCTGCTACTTCCGTACACACTGTGTGTGCATGTGCATGTGTGTGTTTGCGAGCTCCATCTCTGCCTCCGTTTGCCCTGCAGGCCGACCCAGGAGGCAACTAGAGAGGTGCACATCCTCTGCCGCCTACCCGTCCGTTATGGGTTTGGGTGCGGCTGACTGCTTGCACAGTGAAGCCACTGACCCCCTCATGCGACCAGATATCTCGGTGGTGAGTAGTAGGGGTTCTGCACGACAATGTGCAATCCTTGGTACAAATCGTAAGCAGGTCAACTTAATTATGTTATGATGTGACTCCCGTGTATTAAGCGTTGGGTTCTTTTGAGCTTGTTCAGTGTCTGACGTATTTTATTTGTCCAGTGTCCGATATTCATTGTGAAGGATTGAACGACGAGCTAGAACCCTCCAGTGTGTTCACCCTAAGGCTTTGTGTGATCAAGCCTGCCATATACATTGAGCGTTAGAGTAGACCTTAATATGTTGCAACCCAGTGCTTGTCAGAGTGAGCTACTGTTGTTCACAGGGGTTGTGGTCATAAATTGGAAATCTGTCTGGTGCAAAAGTCCCAAGGAGATCACCCGTTGTTCACAGTGGTTGTGGTCATAAATCGGAATTCGGTCTGGTGCAAAAGTCCCAAGGAGGTCACCTGTGGGTGATAAGCTTTGGGGTGCAACAAACAAGAAATCAGCATTTCAGTCACTTGAGCCGCCAAGTGTGGTGTAGGTGAGCTGTGAGAGGCGCAAGAGTGAGTGCACTAGTTGCTGTGAATAGCACACCCACAGCCATAGCATTTCCTCATTCATAGCACCCCCCTGTTGCCCTTACACATGTTCCAAAGGTGCATGTGCACACACACACACACAGACACACACGCACACACACATACACATACACACATACACACTCGTGCCAGGCTGTGCCAGAGGTGCATCTGCTGCAGCTGGGTGCACTGTTAGGAGAGACAGGCGCACAAGCAGCTTTGAAGGAACAGCAGCAGCAGGGGGTCAACACGTGCGCAGATCCGGGTCCCAACACCTTTTTGGGCCCTACCGATGATGCGGCACAGTACGCTGAAGGGTGAGTGCGGTTTGTTGTTGGCACGCAGTACGAGTGAGAAGCTCACGTACCATGCATCATGCATGGTGCGCCTTTTGGTACCATTAGCTTATTTCGTAATGTATGGTTCTGGCCAGCCTTTGTCATGTTGTACATTCATTATGCATGTGAGTCAGAAATGAGTTGGAGGCGGTATGCTTAAAAGGCGAGAGATTGCCAAAGCCACGCTAAGGCTGGTGTGTCAAATTCATTGTTCACAATGCAAAGTGTAATGTTAAGGGTGGTCGCAATGACCTGAATACCATATTATGAAATAAATGTATATATATATATATATATATATCAGGAGGGTGTAGG
>Ga0307948_1002225_pt1 | contig 14070 bp, 18 predicted proteins | sample OrgLakmetagen280_FD_201824 | JGI IMG/M metagenome (GOLD analysis project Ga0307948, IMG submission 201824) | Saline water microbial communities from Organic Lake, Antarctica - #280 | ecosystem: Environmental > Aquatic > Non-marine Saline and Alkaline > Saline | place: Antarctica: Organic Lake...
TGCGGTTTATTCGGTAACCCTCGAGGTAGCGTTTCAAATTAAAGGACCCCCCGCATGACCCGTGGCCGCAACGCCGATACCCCGAGTGAACTGCCCGTAAAAGGATGGAAGGACATTGCCTTTCGCATGATGGACGAGGTGTCGGCAGATCGGATCGGATTGTTAGCCGCTGGCGTGGCGTTTTACGGATTTCTCGCCATATTCCCTGCAATCGCGGCCTCTATGGCTATTGCAGGTCTCTTTATCGAGCCGGAACAGGTCACAGTACAGATCGAGAGCCTGTCAAACCTGCTGCCTCAAGATGTAATCGACATCATCACCCAACAGGCCAGCGCAGTCGCCGCAACCGGCGGAGGGGGTCTCGGTTTGACTGCACTGCTGGGCGTCACGATCGCACTGTACTCCGCCTCCAAGGGCATGGCGAGCCTGATGGACGGGATCAATGTGGCTTACGATGAAGAGGAAAGGCGCGGCTTTCTCAAGCTGAAGGCAGTCACACTCGCCCTTACCCTGTTTCTCGTGTTCGGGATGCTGGTATCGCTGGCTGTGTTGCTGGGACTACCCGCCGCCTTGACGCTCGTCGATCTCGGCGGCGCGGCGGAACGGGTCGTGCTTATCGGATCTTTCGCCGTTGTCGCCCTGCTTACGATCTGCGGTCTGTCAGTGCTCTACCGCTATGGGCCGAGCCGGGACGCGCCGGAATGGTCATGGGCGTCGGTCGGTGCGCTTGTCGGCTGCGCGCTTTGGGCGCTCGGCTCTGCTGGATTTTCTTATTATGTGCGGGCGTTCGGCTCCTACAACGAGACATTCGGTTCATTGGCCGGTGTCGTGATCATGCTGACGTGGCTCTGGCTTTCCGCCTTTATCATTCTTCTCGGCGCGGAGCTGAATGCAGAGATGGAGGCGCAGACGAGACGAGACACCACCCAAGGGCGCGACCTGCCGATGGGGGAGCGGGATGCGCAGAAAGCCGATAATCTGGGCACCGCCAAGACCTGACCCTCGCGGGGCTCACATGGAACCGTTCTTAACCTGCGGCGTTATGTAGCCAACAAGAGGAGATCAAATCAATGACAGCTTCAAAAACCAATTCGCCAAAATCGACCACCGCCAAAGCGCCAAAACAGATCACCGATACCGAACCCAAATATGTCGGCACGGAAACGCTGAATGAGGATAGCGACAATGTCGCACAAGCGGCCTTCGGTCGTGCCAAGGAGGCGATGCCCTCGCTCGACGACGTCAAAACCGGGCTGCGGGACAAGACCGATATTGATGTCCAAAGCATTGCCGACGACGCCGCCATGTTCGTGCGCCGCAATCCTGCCGCTTCGGTCGCCGCAGCAGCCGGTGTCGGTGTACTCATCGGCATTTTGGCCAGCAAGCGCATAAAACGCCGAGCGTTAAGGAGAGAGCAATGACACAGCATGACGATCTGACAACAGATATCAAAACCAAAGCACGTGAGCTGGGCCAGGACGCAAAAGATGCGGTCTACGCCGAGGCAGGGCGCACGACGTCCGATTTGAGCGATCACGCCGCCGATGGGGCGACCAAAGCCGCCGATGCGGCAGAGGCCGCCGCGTCCGACTATTCCGACGATAGCCTTCAGGCGCGCGCGGCCCGGCAAGTTGCCGATCAGGTCGAAGGGCTAGCCGCGCAACTGCGCTCTGCTGATTTTGCGACCGTAGCGCGCGACGCAAGCGATTTCGCGCGCAAGAACCCGGCCCTGTTTATCGGTGGTGCCGCATTGCTCGGTTTTGCCGCGACGCGTTTTCTCAAAGCGCGCGACCCTGCGCGTGTAGATTACGGTGACGCAGAGCATGACCCTTGGCGCACTCAAGAGGTACCGCGCGCGCAGGCCGTCCCGAACCCTGTCGCACCAAACCCAACGTCGCGAGGTTTTGATGTCCCATCCTGACCCCAGAACCGCGCCCACGCTGCTCGTCGATATCTTTCGCAACTTCGCCAACCTGATGCAGACGGAATTGCAGCTGGCCAAGGCCGAGGTCGCGAATAACATCTCGCGGGCGGGCACCGGCATCGCTCTGATGATCGTCGCGGCGATTCTTGCGCTGACCGGGCTCAATGTGCTTGCCGGGGCTTTGGTGGCCTACATCGCTACGCTCGGCCTTGCGGCGGGTGCCGCCGCACTTCTCGTGGGCGGTGGCGTTTTGCTTATCTCGGTAGTTTTGGTGATGGTCGGCAAGGCCCGCTTGTCCGCCTCCGCGCTTGAGCCGTCGCATACGCTGAACAATCTGCAACGTGACGCGGAAACCGTGAAAGGAGCCACCAATGGCTGATTACAGGGAAATAGAAAAAAAGGCTGCGGCTGAGCGTCAAGCCCTCGCAGCATCGCTGGATGAGCTGTCCGGTGTGATGAGCGCAGAAAATCTGCAAACCCACGCGGGCCAACTTGTCGAAAGCTATGGTGGCGACATCGGGCGACAAGCCTGGGGCGCGGCCAAGCAAAATCCCGCAGCTTTCGCACTTGTCGGAGTAGGGATCAGTCTAATGTTGACCGGAACCGGCACACGGGCTGAAACACGCGCCTCACAATCAACGCGTGTGCCCAGTAAAGACGCCTATGCAGGCTTTGATGAGCGGGTGGCCGCTGCAGAAACTGAAATGAAACAGGAGGTAGCAGGAATGTCCGAACAAGACGCAACACCGCGCGCCGCATGGTTGCGCGCAAAATTGAACGATGGTCTCGACGCGTTGCCCACTGCGGCCCGGGAACGGGTCCTGTCATCACGCGAAGCCGTTCTGGATGCGCAGGAAAAGATTGAGGCCCGTGCCCGTGCGACCGCTGCAAAATCACAGACGTTCCTGCATGAACAACCCCTTGCCGTCGGTGCAATCGCTTTGGGGATGGGCGCGCTTATCGGTGCGCTGCTGCCGTCAACTCGCCGCGAGGACGATCTGCTGGGCGAGCATCGCGATGCCGCCATGGCGAAGGCGAATGAAACGCTGCGTGAAGAGATGGAGAAACTTCATTCTTCCGCCAAGAGCCGATTGGAAAGCGCCGCAGGGTAACCCCGTAGCAACCTTTTTGAGCTGATATAGAGTGCGCTTCATGACAATGGGGCGCGCTTTTTTTCTGGTTCGAGATATCTTCGGATATTTCTCAACGTTCCTGAGACAGCAATCGGTCCACCATCCGATGTCCTGCTCGGTCACAGATTTCAGTGGCGCCGCATGGCGTTTCTAGGCTGCGCCAAGAGCTTGCGCAGGGCGTGCAGGATCGCATCGCCGACTTCCGCCTCTTCATAGGGGTTGACCGAAAAGGGCGGCAGACAACTGCTCACTTTCTCCCGCGAAATGCGACAGCACCAGCACGCCGCGGTCGTCGGGGTTTTGTGCCCCGACATACTCCTTCGCCGCAAAGTTCATGCCATCCGCCAGGGATGTGACCAGAGCGACAGCTGCGCTGGTATACCTTTGCTTCAGCTCCCCCTGATCGAATGACCGTCGTTAGTATTTTATCGGTGTACAATCCCTCGTCGCATGCGCGCCGTTGGTCGACCCGGCGAGCGTATCGAGCTCACTGCGGATATCTCGCAACAGGCGGTCACATCACCGCGGCTGACGGGTGCATTCTGCACCAGCCTAAGTCTGTTTTTGCCACGCTCCGGCGCACTCAGGTAGGCGTGGAACCCCTCGAACCGCTGCAGCAGTCTTTTGCTGTAGTCAAGCCGATCCACACCGATCACCATGAGGCGGTCTTCGGGCACGGAAAGGATTTTGGCCGTGCCGTCAAATTGGGACAGCTGTGGATCGCGACTTAGCGGGCAACTACACACATTTTGGTATCGTTCATCATACCAGTATCATCGGCGTATTTCAGGCACTTCAAAGCAGGCGGCGACGTGACGCTCGGTCTAAAGGCCGCACAAGTCGTATCCGACCGGCACCCCCCCCCATGAGGTCACTTTGTGGCAGCGCCGCGAGGGGCAAAAGTGATATTTGTGCACCCAGATCACGTCATCCGGGGCCAGATCGCGCGATCATGCGCGCGCCAATCTGCGGTTTATCGCCATGTATCCGTCAGATGCTGCCGCGTCATATGCCATCAGATCCGCGCGCCAGTGAAACGGGGCCAATGCACCGAGTTGGATTAGCGCAGATAGAACGCTTCATGCTTCTGCGGCGTGACAGAAAATCTCCGCTTTTCATAGCCGTATTTCGTGGTTGGGTTGAAGGTGCCAGACGCGTCGCCACACGGCTCTACCGCGCTTTCGGCCCACAATGCCCCCCTCGCGCTGCAACATCGCATCCAGTGTGATGGCAAGCCCCTACCGCCGTGCGCCTGTCGCAAGGCACACGGTCACAGGTCTCACCACAAAGGCGCGTCAAAAGGTCGGGCGAATCCTATGGGATTAGGACACTGTCCGGCGCGGCCGCAATATCCATCAGCATGCCGTCGGAATTGGGACAGAGAGTAGCGTGTTTTGGGGCGGGCCACTTAACCATCGGGGCCGCCCTTCCAGATCGCTGCGGTACGCGCAGGCATGAGTTTCGGCTTGACCGGTCCGGACGAGATGAGCGGATCAATGCCCGGTATGGTCGCATCCACAGCGTCCGCCATACCAAAATTTGCCACAATGTAGAACGTGCCCGTTTGCGTGGTGATACACAACCGCAGCACATCCACGGCGAAGGACTGCTGCGTCGCTTGGGCAAACGCCCAGCCATGCTCCTTTCGCAAAGCGGTCAGTGTGCGGTAGAAATACAGCACGCTGTCTTTTCGCTTTTCGTGCGCCTCAACCGATTGTCCCTTGTTCCAGCGCATCGGCAGCCACGGCGCTCCTTCGGTAAAGCCGAAGGTCTCCTGCTCCTCGGTCCAAGGAATCGGCACCCGTGCACCCTCACGGCCGTCTCCCAAGGGCCAGATCGCCAGATCGAACGGATCAGTGGCCTCGTCCTTGTTCAGTTCAGGTTGATGCAGGGCCAGCTCCTCACCTTGATAAATTAGCCAGGGTCCCGGCATGACACCGCATACCAACCCCATGAATTTTGCGTCGTGATCGGTCGCATCACCATGCGCACTCACGTGGCGCGCCTGATCGTGCGAGCTGAGCCAAAAACCGCTACACCCCAGATCGTCGATCCTTGACAGGACATTGTGGTAGTTCTCAGCCGTGAACCCCTGCTCGGCGATATCGATGGTATATGCCGTGTCAAGGCGCCCGGGGCGCGCAAATTCCTGCGCCAATTCGATCGCGTTGTTGCCCACATTCATCTCTCCGATGAGGTAGACATCAGGCCCGACCCACTCGCGCAAAAGCTCGGTGTAGGCAGCACCGTCCCCCGGCAATATATCGAACTCATGGTCCTGTTTGTTGTAGGGCAGAAGTTTCGGGCCGGCCGCACGCGCCGCCACCTCGGCGCTTGCCGGGGGATTATCGGCAAAGCTCTCGTCATAGAGATAGGCCGAGACCACATCCATGCGAAACCCGTCCACACCCATCTCGCGCCAATGGCGCATTTGTGCGCGGTGGGCGCCTTGCACCGCAGGGTTGCGCATGTTCAGATTGGGCTGGCACGACAGAAACTGATGTCGATAATATTGCTCGCGGATGTGGTTCCACGACCACGCGGGCCCGCCAAAAAAGCTCAGCCAATTGTTGGGCGCGCTGCCATCGGGCTTGCTGTCGCGCCAGATGTACCAATCGTCGAAACCCTCTTCGCGGTTGACCGACTTCTCAAACCATGGGTTCTGGTCGCTGGTATGATTCAGCACCTGATCCAGCACAACGTTCATGTCGCGCGCGTGTGTCTCATCGATCAGCGCTTTGACAATCTGTTCGGTGCCCAATGCGGGGTGCACACCGGCATGATCGCTCACATCATAACCGCCGTCGATCCACGGCGAGGGATAGATCGGCGACAGCCAGATCGCGTCGACGTTCAACGACGCGACATAGTCGAGCTTGCGCCGCACACCGTCCAGATCACCGACGCCCGTCCCTGAAGTATCCAGAAACGAGCGCGGGTAAATTTGATAGATGATCGGGGATTGCGACCAAGGATTATGCGCCAACGATCATGCCACCGTTCGGATGCAAGGTCTGGCCGTTGAAGTAACTCCCGTCACTGGACGCCAGAAAAAGATAGCTGGTGGCCACTTCCCATGGCTGTCCGGGGCGGCCCATCGGCACACCACTGCCAAAGTCTTCCACCTGTTCGGCGGGCATCGTGCCCGGAATGAACGGTGTCCAGATAGGACCGGGCGCCACCGCGTTCACGTGAATGCCCTTGCCCACCAATTGCTCCGCCATGGAACGAGTGAAGGCGAGCGACGCTCCGCGTGTGGTTGAATAAGCGACAAGCGCCCCCATACCTGCGAACGCGTTCACCGAGCTTGTGTTGATGATGCGAGCGCCTTCTTGCAGATGCGGCAGTGCGGCTTGTGTGATGAAGAAATAACTCATGACATTGCTATCGAACGTCTTGCGCAGCGTCTCCTCATCCAGCGCCGTCAGATCTTCATCCAGCCATTGCTGCGCTGCATTGTTGATCACGATGTCCAGCGCACCGAAATGTTCAAACGCTTTTTGCACGACGGACGTCGCGTGAGCCTTGTCGCCGATATCTCCCGGCAGCAGCAGCACTTTGCCACCCTCGTCTTCCACCAGACGTTTGGTCTCTTCCGCGTCCTTGCCTTCTTCGAGGTACGAAATGGCCAGTGATGCGCCCTCACGCGCGAACAGGACCGCGACCGCGCGGCCAATGCCACTATCGCCGCCGGTGATCAGCGCGACCTTTCCCTCCAGCTTGCCCGCGCCCGGATGGCGCGGCGCGTAATCGGGGGCAGGATCCATCTTATGCTCATGCGCTGGCATCTCGTCTTGTGACTGGGCGGGGATGTCGGGGGACTTGTTCATTGAAATGCTCCAATTGTTCAATTCGCCCGCCAACGCACGACCCTCTCAACGGTTCCGTTTCGCAGGGCCACACGCCGACCGGAACCAACGCGGACGAGTGCCCGTTACCCACACAAATACCCTCACGCGGTGCCCAACCTTGGCGGCACCAGAGTAAAATGGAGAAGACGATGGACCTTCAGATCAACGGCAAACGGGCACTGCTCACCGGCGGCTCCGGCGGTATAGGCTTGGAAACCGCTCGAATTCTCAAAGACGAAGGCGTAGAGGTACTCCTCACCGACGTCGACAAGCACGCATTGGCGGAGGCCAAGGAAGCCCTCGGCGTGGATGGCTGCGCCGCCGATCTGTCGACAAAGGATGGTGTCGACGCGTTCTTCGATGAAGTCGGAACCAAATTCGATATCTGGGTGCATGCTGCCGGTGTGACGGGCGCTAAAGGCGATCCGCTCGAGATGTCGGATGATGACTGGGATCATGCGCTCAACATCGACTTTATGTCGTCGGTACGCATGGCCCGACGTCTGGGTCCGGCCATGTGCGATCGCGGCTGGGGCCGCATCGTGTTCGTGACCTCCGAAAACGCCGCACAGCCCTATCCCGATGAGACCGTCTACAACGCCAGTAAAGCCGCCCTGCTCAGCTTTGCGAAGAGCGTTGCGATGGCCCATTCGGACAAGGGCCTTTTGGTCAATTGCATCGCACCCGCCTTTATCGAAACCCCGATGACCGACGGGATGATGGAGATGCGCGCGGACGAAATGGGATGCTCTATCGACGAAGCGGTCGAAAGCTTTCTACGCGAAGAGCGCCCCTACCTCGTGCTCGGTCGGCGCGGCCAGGTGGAGGAAGTCGCACCGACCATCGCTCTGCTGTGCAGCAACCGCTCGACCTTCACCACGGGTGCTAACTACCGCATCGACGGCGGGGCGGTAGGTTCGATCAACGTATGACCCGGGCAGCGGTCGAGGCAAGACTCGCGGCACATCCGGTGGAGGGCACTCCCAGACAGATGCGCGCGGCCTTCGAGGCACTGATGTCACAGGACGCGCCGCCGGGCACACCCTTCGAGCGTGAAGGCGTGCCCGGTTTGCGGTTTGGCACTGGGTCCGACGCGATCTGGCTACACGGCGGCGGCTATGTCTTCGGCTCCTCGCGCAGCCACGCCGCTGCCGCCGCTTATCTCGCAAAAGTGTCAGGGTACAAGATCTGGGTTCCCGACTACCGTCTCGCCCCCGAAGCTGTTTGGCCTGCGCAGTACGAAGACGCCGCAGCCGTCGACGAAAGCTTCGAGAAGCCGGTGCCGGTGATCGGGGACAGTGCGGGTGGGCACCTCGCCCTGAACCTCGCGCGGAGCGCACCACGCTGCGTATCAGCGCTGGTGCTGATCTCCCCCAACACGGACCGATCAGGCCTGAGCCAGACACGCCAGCGCAATTCAACGCGTGATTTGATGAACTCTGACCGCGACGATACTGCACTGGGCACCACGGCAATGGCTCCCCTTGCACACACCAGCGTGCAGGCCTCACCCTTGCTCGGTGATTTGTCAGCGTTGCCGCCCATCTGGATCACTGCATCGACTCATGAGGTATTGTTGGATGACACGCTCATGCTCATTCGCGCGATGGGGCTCGCCGGTGCTTCGGTCGATGCACAGATCCGGAAGGGCCTTTTTCATCTGTGGCCGCTGTGGCCAACCCAGCTGAAATGTGCGACCGACACTCTCGACGCGGCGGCACGATTTCTCAAAGCGCATCGACCTTCCTAGCCAAGGGCGAGCCCCAAAAAGAAACGCAGCCGCAGACAACCCAAAGAACAAGATTTTACGCGCTATATCCGCATCCATGATCACGACCTTGTCGGAGGCATCATCGCTGAACGAGCCTTCCGCGCGCGCGGGAAAGTCGACAGGGCTTTCCCCATTGTCGGGTCGGTTTTCCGGTTCCGCCTGCTCCGATTTTTGCATCTCGCGCCCTTGCCAGCCCAGTTTGCGGTCGATGAACGCGAGCAGCACCATATCGCCAAATATCAGCTTGACGACCGACTGCCCCACGGCAATCTCCCGTTGCGTCTTGTCGATTGCCTGCATCACGGCATCGGCAGCGTCGGTCGCGAGAAGATGGGCGCAGCGGGTTGCGGTTTTTGCTCGAGCCGGTTGCGCGCCCCATCGAATTGCGGAGTATTTTTCGCGGGCAATTGCACCAACGACAGATGCAGCGCCCTACCCGCCCGCAGCACCTCCGAGCACACGGCACCCACAAATCCGTTGATCGCATGTTTGGCCCCGCAATAGGCGGATAAAAACGGCACCGGTCGACAAGAGCGGCCCGAACCCACATGAACGATATACCCATGCACCATATGTCTGAGCGCGAGGCGGATGCCGTTGACCTTACCCGAATAGGTGGTGCGGCTTATCTTGTCGAATTCTTCCACGCTCATCTTCTCAAAGGCGGAGAACGTAGTCGCCATCGCGCATTTGACCCAGATTGTGGGCACGCCGTGCACCTCTGATAGCGGGTCGATCGCGGCGGCATACGCCGTCGCATCGCCCACATCGACTGCGCTGTCGTGATCTGGTCATTTGCTCCATTTCGGACAGCCTCTGCGCCCCGCGCGCAAGCACAGCGACATGATAGCCGCGCCCGGCCAGCATAGCCGATACCACAGCGCGCAAGACCCCCGCCGACCCGAGCACGCGCTCCCGAACACTAACCGAGCGCGCTCATTTTCGTTTGCGCCAGCCACGCCATCCCAGATAGCCCGCAACTGTCGTCCCGATGAGCGCCGCAATATGCCGGGGACGGATACCCTGCCCCGCCGACGTCGTATCCCCTTCGGCATAGCGCGGATCCATGATTTGGGTGTCGGCCAGCAGATTGCCCCGCAGGCTCGAGGGTCTGTCGATCATCTTGCGCAACCCCCTGCCGTCGGTGGAATTCAGCGCTTCAACCGCAGCGATCAACCCACCGCGCTCCTTATGCGTCTCGTCGAACTCCTCCGCGCTCACCGCCAGATGTTCCGACAAAAGGCGTGTCCGGAATCCCGCGATCAGCTCTTCTTGCCCCTCGATGATCATGTTGCATTCCGTATCGAAGCCCATGGAGCGGTTGTTCATATTGGCCGAACCGATGTGCAGAATTTTCTGATCGGCGATGAATATCTTTGCGTGCACATAAATCGACTGCTCCGCTTTGGTCACGGGATAATACATGCGAAACCGTTCTTCGCGATCCGCATCACTCAGTTGTGAAATCTTGCGATCCCGCTGCTCGTGCATCGCGTCATCCTCGAACGGCGAAAGGGCATATTCGGGGTTTATGATGACAATTTCCGGGCCGCCCTTCTCCTTGAGGCGCTTTTCCAAAGCCTCGCACACGGAATCGCCCGTGAAATACTGAGACTCGATATAGAGACTGCTCTCGGCGGTCTCGATGGCGTGCAACAGCGACTTTTCGATCTCGTTGATGAGCGGGCTTCCGTCAAAGGGCGGTTGGGTGCGCGCAATGCCAACCTCGATATCTGTCGCGTTCGGTGAAAGGTCGTCCGGCCATACCGCAGCATCGCGCGGGGAAGGCTCTTCGAGCGTTTCGTCCTGCGCCCGTTTCCAACGCTGCCGCGCAAGATCACCCAGTGCGGCGGCAGCAGGTCCCGATACGGCAGTCGTCGCATCGTGCCAAGGCTCCGACGGGCTGCCGTCCTTGCGCAAGCGGCGCGGATCATTGGGCAAATGCTCGGAAGTGTCCCAGCGGTTTTCCGTCATATCAATCCCACCGCAGAACGCGATGCTATCATCCGCCACGACAATTTTCTGATGGTGGCAGGCTCCGAAAGGGTGATGCCCGTCGAGCGCGAAATGAATGCGTGCACTGCCGAACGCGGCGAGGGCTGCGCCGGGCGCCAGACGGCCCGGAGCCACCAGCACGGCACCATTCCATTTCAGGATATAGATGTGCAGATCGGTATTGCGCTCGATCACCTTTTCAAGGAACGGGCCTATCTTGTTGGGCAGGCCGTCGGGGGCCAGTCCGTCCTTGTCACTCTCACCGGGCAGCATTTCAATCTCGAGATCAAAATCCCATCCAATCAGCATGAGCTGTTGCCGCGTTGCGATGATGACCTCTCGCAGATGCCGAAAATAGTCGCAAGCGTCCACGATTAGCGCCAATCTATCCGCCTGCGGAGCGCGCCAATATCTCTCGTGTGATTTGTTTTTGCTCATACGGCTACCCATGCAAGCTGCGTGACGAAAGGTCGGTAGGGCTGTGCGCATTTGTCCATCATAATTGCCCAACTTGGAAGCCATTCATTTCGTTCCGTCCCAGGCAACCCTCGCGAGGGCCGCTGCAATAGCCTCGGTTGAAGCCGTCTGAAACGAGATCAAACGCCTGGGCCGTGATGGTCGGGCCCCTGTTTGCGGGAGTCATGAAAGTGAATTGGAGAACCGCGACGAGAAAAATCTCGCGGCGCCAACAACAACGCAGACTTCGCCGCACGCCGTATTAGCCGGGGGGGAACCCTCCGTGCAGTTGATGGGTTTGCGTTCATATGGCGAACCAGCCGCACCTGAGGATTTACAGATTTGAAAGGAAGGCCACGATGACACGTGAACCTAAACGCAAACTCGATGGAGATGAGCATCGCGCGGGGCACGGCACCACGGGCGCCTGGACAAAGCTACCCGAAGGAGAGCCGATCGGCACCTTTGGGCAGAAAGGCAACAAAGGCGTTAACGTGGTCGCGGGCCGACAGCAAAACGCGGTTCATACCGTCGATAATCTCAGCGAGATACGATCGGGTGATGAAACGCCTGCAAAGAGCGGCGGACAGCTTTTTCTGGTGTTGTTCGTGGCAGGTCTCGCCCTGATGGCGTTATTCTGGTTCCTCGCCTTGTAAGTCATCAGGCACAGCCGGGTCGTGGCATTTACCCGTACCCAGATACCGAAAGGAAATCACATGTCCTCATCGAAATCTCATGATCAGATCTGGGACGAGTGGCGAGACCTCATCAACATGAGCCCCAAGGAAATAGAAGAATGGTTGGAAACCGACGACAGCAAATCCGTCGGCGATACTGGCGATGCCTCCTCGACCGGGCGTCAGTCAGGCGCGAAGATCATCAACATCAAGCGCACGAGAAAGGATGATTTGAGCGACGATCAATGGGATCACATGGCCGACGTGGTAGGCTACATTAAACGCCATTGCAGTCAGGGTGGTCCCGAAAATGATATCGAGAACAGCAAGTGGCGTTTTTCGCTCATGAATTGGGGCCATGACCCCCTCGCTGAGGGCGGTTGCGCCAGCGACGCCTAGCCTCAATCACCGCTCAGCGCGCGTGCTGAATACTGCGGTGACGCAGACAGTTCCAGAACAATGCTGCTGCCGTCTTTGGCCACATGGCGCATACTGTCGAAGGGGAACGCCGCGCGCTGGCCACGTTCGGAATCGGCGGTGAAGCTGATGCAATCAAGGCCTGCCGGATCCACGACAATATCAACCAAAGTTCCAAGCGCCCCCGTTGTGTCGAAAAGCGGCAAGCCTTTCAATCTGTTGAACCAATGTCCTTCAGGAGTCTCGGTCACTTCCGGTGTCGGCGCCACGGGTACCGCATCCTCATTCATCGAATTGATCAATGCACCAGCCATCATGGGAGCGACCGTGTAGCCGAACGGTCCGACGATCACCGGTGGAAATTCGCCTATCTCGACCGATGTGTCAGATGATCCACCGTCTTCGGTCCGTTCACCTTCCACGTCCGCATCTTTAATGTCGAGCGACCACTCTCCGTCGGCCCATTCGAGGCGTTGCGCCGGAACAACTAGATATCTGCTGGAGAATCCCCAAGGTACGTCAAACACCGCATGAACGATACGCGCCTGGGCTGTATCGATCAGCACATCCCGACACTCTCCGCGCATGCTCCCGCCGCTCATTTGTCGCGCTGGCGCGCCGATCATGGTTGTAAGGTTCATGACGTTTCCTTTCGTTTCGCAGTCAGCGGGTCCAACCCGTCTCAGGATTCCAATTTTACTCACTTGTAGAACAGTTCTGCTGTCACATCAGTTCCCCGCACTCGAAAAAAGGGACCCCGCAGGGCCCCTCCTTCAGCATCACACAAGGCAGAATTTTAGTTCCAGAAGCCTTCGTTGACACCAGTCATCTCTTCCAGCTGCTCTTCGCTGTAGCGCGTGAGATAGACAAAGCTGCGGTCATCGACCGGGACCAGGTTCAGGTCCTGCACGGACATCACGACATGCTTGTCACCGATGTCCAGAAAGCCCCCGACTTCGGCTACGATTCCGGTAATCTTGCCATCGGCATTGAGAACCAAATCCTCAATTTCGCCGATCTGGGTCCAATCGGCATTGACCCCTTCGTAGGTCATGTCAACGTTCCAGCCTTCATCGTCAGCTGCATTCATCGTATAGATTGCACCGCCGGTGATATCGCGGCTCCGGATCAGATTGCCCTCGTTTTGTGCCAGCTCTTCTGTCGACATTGCATCCATCGACATCGCGCTGTGCATTTTACCGTGGTCATATGAACCCATCTGGGCGAGGGCGGTCGTACCCGTGAGCGCGAGAATGGCGGCTGTGCTTGTAAATGTCAGTTTCATCGTTCTTGTCTCCTTTTACTGTTTCCAGACTGTGATAAAATAACGCAGCCTTCCTTCGATCGTTCCGCTAAAATCCTTTGTTAGAGACTGTTTATTTGCCTTTTTTGCAAACATCATGGGCCCGGCAGATCTTCGCCACCGAATGAAATCCGGGAAGGAACGGCGAGCTACGGCGCCGCGTTCAATCGTCTCAAGAGTTACTTGCCCTGCGCAATTACTCTGTTTCTATCAAAGGAGAATGAGATGACCAAAGACCATGGACCGTCCATCAAGGATGACGAAACCTACAAGAGCCTTCGCGAACAGGGACACGGCAAATCCAAAGCCGCAGCAATCGCGAATGCTCAGGCCAACAGTGACATGTCACCCTCCGCGAAAGGGGGCGCATCACCGGCATACGAAGAGTGGACCAAAGACGCACTCTACGAGCGTGCCCAAGAACTCGACATCGAAGGCCGTTCTGACATGACAAAAGAGGAGTTGATTGCCGCGTTGCGCGACTAGCATAATTGCGTGGGGCCAATCATCGCCCGTGCTTTCACACAAACGAAAAACGGCTGG
>Ga0307948_1002233_pt1 | contig 14056 bp, 17 predicted proteins | sample OrgLakmetagen280_FD_201824 | JGI IMG/M metagenome (GOLD analysis project Ga0307948, IMG submission 201824) | Saline water microbial communities from Organic Lake, Antarctica - #280 | ecosystem: Environmental > Aquatic > Non-marine Saline and Alkaline > Saline | place: Antarctica: Organic Lake...
CATGGAGGCTGTACGATTACGTTGTGCGCCACTTTCTTGGGTGCGTGTGTGTGTATGTGTGTGTGTTGGTTTAAAGATGGAGGCTGAGTTAGGGGGAGGAGATGCATGGAGGCTGTACGATTACGTGGTGCGCCACCTTCTTGGGTGCGTGTGTGTGTGTGTGTGAGTTGTGTGTGTCGGCTTAAAGATGGAGGCTGTACGATTACGTCGTGCGCCACTTTCTTGGGTGCGTGTGTATGTGTGTGTGTGAGTTGTGTGTGTGTCGGCTTAAAGATGGAGGCTGTACGATTACGTCGTGCGCCACTTTCTTGGGTATTGTGTGTATGTGTGTGTGACGTGTGTGTGTGGCGGTTTAAAGATGGGTAACGCGTATAGTTGTGTTGAAATGATGTTATCAGTAATGGGGTGGATGGCAGCAATCCGTTCCTCTCCAGGCACATCTTTCAAGGATGTTGTGCTTACCATGGCAACAAGTCCAGTGTAGCAACTTCTTTCCAAATCAAGCTTTGAACCTGAAACCTTGCAGGTCCATTTCTCCAGATGCCGTGTTCAAGAAAACAAAGGCCACGTTGCACGGAGGGGGTGAGGAATTTTACGCGCATGGGGCGATGGCCTACAAACAAGGCTTTACTGCCATCATGCCTTGGAAGGTAGGAAGACACCCTTATTTTGTTTCAGTTATAGAGAGGATTCAGTGCAGATAGGGTGCAAAAGGCGTTCACAACTGCAAAAGATGTCCAGGAGCTTGTTTTAAAGATGTGTGTTGTCTGTTTTTTTAGGGTGTTCCCATTGTCAGTTGCATGCTTACTATTTGTTGCAAGGATGTGTGACGCTAAAGCTGTGTTAGAGTCCTGTTGTCAGCATCTGAAGCCTTCCATAGTCCCCCTCCCCAGACACTTCGCATGACCAGTTTGTAGCTCGCGCGCGCACTGTCATTGCAATCGCATCTGGCTTGTGTAAACTGAGCCCATTTCACGAAAACCTATGCAAAAATCATGTAACAATTATGCAATAATCATCACGGAAACCTATAATGATCATCACATAATGATGTATTGATTATGTATTGGTCATCTGCTATGTCGCTTTTATTCTGCCCACCACGTTGCCAAGGTGGAGACAAGCTGTCCCCCACGCCCGCTACCAAAACCACCTCCCTTCATTCATGCCTTGTACTCTCACACACTTGTGCCACACTTTTTACTTGTGAAACACCTCCACACACTTGTGCTGCACCTTCTGCTTTTGTTCTAATTTTCAATGATACTAAACGTGTGTGAAGGGCTGCAGGCCATCCAAAGCAAGCCCACACAAACTCCCTTACTGTTATTGCCCCGTGCCTTGTGTACTTATTCATTGTTTCCACGATTGCAATCAAAAGGCGGTCCAAAGTGAACCCCTCCCCAAGATGGTGGAAGGCGAGCAGCTGGAGATCAAAGAAGTGGAGCTGCACCAGGTAATGATTGATGGCATGCTTTCAACACAGCTGGAATTGCCTGCTCAGCCTTGCCCGGCTCACCCTTCAGCTTGAAGTGTGAACCAGCCAGGAAAAAGAGGTGCAGCTGCATCAAGTGACGTCCTGTCTTGACAGGTTATGTGTGTGTAAGCTCAACTGGCAGCTGACAGGGCGTACATTTTGTAATAATAGGGTGTGATGATAACGTGGGAAATTTCCTGCTGCCTTGACTTACTTAGATGAGGAATCGTGGGAAGCACTAGATATAGGCAACACAGTTGCCGCACATGCTAGTGAAACAACATAGGCAACGCAGATGAAACAATATAGGCTACACAGATGCCGCACATGCTAGTGAAAAATAATCCCAAAATGGTTGACCGGCTAAGACTTCACCAACTCCTTAGCCCAGACACTGGCGTGCCCAAATGTGATGCTTGCTGCACTTAAAAGATTCAAACTGTCTTTTGTAAGGTTTTACATTCACAAATTTCATTGATTTGACGTTGCAGGGCAAAACGAGCGCTCCAGACTACTTGACGGAGGCAGAGCTGATTGGGCAAATGGGTAAAGTCACAACGCACAGTCATGCATAAACTATAAGACATAGTGTGGTCAGTATTGGTACCTGGATGTGTCATTAGTCTCAGCAAATGCAGTCATTGGTCATTGGCAATCATTGTCGGTGAACCTGTTAAGCACGCTCATGACTCGCAACGTATGCCCTTGCTTACGTGTGGGGTTGCAGACAGTGAGATTGCCCGTAAAAGCTGTGGTGCAGTCCGCCTCTAGTAAATAGTCAGATGCACTTTCATCAGATAGACGAGATTGACATGGCTAACTCAGATCATGTTGGCAGTATAGTTACAGTCCATTTATTTATAAACCTGACATTTCAACTCACGTTTGCTTTTGCACCAAACAGAGAAACACGGGATTGGCACAGATGCCAGCATACCGACCCACATCAACAACATCACGGAGCGTAATTACGTCAAGGTACGTGCTGGTTTGTAAAACGCTCACGATGGGCCTTGCACAAGCTTCCACATCATCAGCTGACAACTTGCAAAGACCTGCGCTTGCCTGTTCCGTCTGAATAAACCTTCCACACAATTTCAAAACATATGACAACCTAAGGTTGCCCCCGTGAAAAACTCACCCCCCTGCCAGCCAAATAGTCTCACTCAACTTTGCGCAAGCATATCTCTGCACCACTCCACCAATTCGTGACCTGAGATATGCATCGGATAGCTAATTTTTTTCTTTCGGCAGATGCTTTAATATTGGGGAGAGGTGCAGAGGTGGAGGTGTCAGGAAGCAAAACAGGGACCATCCTTCACACAGTCCACCAATCCGCACCAATCTCCCTGCCAAAGTGGGTGCAAAATACGCAGCGGGCCCCACAGAACCCCCCAGAATGCCAAATTCCCAGCAAACGTCAATGATTTAGATATAACATCAAGTATTCAGCATTCATATGAAGTATAGAGGGCTTTGAATTGGGTGGAGAGCTAAATGAGACAGGTAGGGTGGTTTTTTCACGGGGGCGACCCTAACTAGCACATTAACATTGTTGCAAGTTGTCATTAAATTTGCAGGTTCATCAGTGTGCTGGGACTTGTAATTCTACCAATATTAAGGTCAATCCTGCCTGCTTGCTTGTTGGCATACAGATCGAGTCAGGAAGGCGAGTGGTCCCCACAGAGCTCGGCATTACGCTCATCCGAGGCTACCAGCTCATCGACCCCGAGCTTTGCAAGCCCCAAGTACGTTTATGTAAAGGGCTGGCCAGAATTGTGTACATACACTGTATATTTGACGAGATCCCTGCCTAAAATACCGTATATACACCGTATATATACATAGTCCAACCCTACTTATGTACCTTCGCTATTTCCACTGTGCACCTTGCACGAGTCACAAAAGGACTCTTTGCGTATGGCTTACCGTTACAAGTGGCAGGCTTTACAAAGGTGCATGCAGGGCCGTGCTTGCTGCATACAGTCCTGAAAGGCTTTGACGCTGGTGCTTGAGCTTAAGAGCTCTCCTGGAATATTAGGGGCAAAGCAGGCTTGGATCATTGCTTTGTGCAGTTGAAAGCTCACGTTGGGTCTCTGTTGGCCACGTCATCCCCTTCTTCGTGCATTGTGCTTATTTGTGATGAATGCTCGTTTTTTAAGGCTTAATGACAAGCAACATTTAACGCGTGAAAAGCACCTGACGAAGCAGGAAACATGTGCACACTCATTGTAAAAACACATTCCTAATTTTTGTAATATCAGCCGTCCTCGTCACATCGCCTCTTTTTCACACCCGACACTCAATGTAAAACGCACTCCTGAATTGTGTAATATTAGCCGTCCTCGTCACATTGCATCTTTCCCACTCCCGACATCACACAGCCCATCACGCAAGTGTGTGATGCACACGAGCATGGGCTGAGTGCGCATTAAGCAGTATGGCGTTTAGAGCTGTTTAATCAGAAACTCGGCAGAACTCAACAAACAGGCACGCTGAGCATGAAATTCTCATGAACTTTGTTGCATTTAACCCCAACCCTTATAATGCTTCAGTTCAATGCTTGATCTGCCATCTTTTTAGCACCTTGACCGCATAATGTATTACATCATGTGTCTTCCACCGCTTCTTGCTTACGTAATTCTTCCAATGCACACCTGTACCTCGCAGGTGCGAGCCCACGTTGAGCAGCAGATCTTGCTGGTGGCACAAAACAAGGCGGACAAATCCTCTGTGGTGGGTTAGAACTTGCCCCAAATGATGCTTCACACAGGAGGTGTTTGCACCCTCAGGATGCTTCATGCATAGCGTGCTCCATCCCTTTGTCCTCGTGCATGGGTGCTGCTGCGTATGTAAACAACATCATGTTGAGTTTGTTGTCATGCGTGTGGACTGCAGGTGCTGCATACGTTGAACCAGTTCCAGCAAAAGTTCTTGTTCTTTGTAGCCAAGGTGGGTGACACACGTTGCTGTATGCTGTATGCTTGATCTGTGTAGCCAAGTCTGCAATACATGTTTGCTCAAAAGCTTGCGCTTTTTAACAGGCATCACTGCTGCCCAGCAGACATATTTTTTGAAAAGCAGTTCAAAGCATTTACCTGTCAACCGCAGATTGGGCGGGCTGACACCTTGTTTGAGGCATCCTTCTCTCCTCTCTCTTCAAGCGGTAAGAGAGAATTCCTTGATGGGTTTCAGTGTGTCGTCTTGACATTTTTGCCAGGAGGGCGTAGACATGCAGAGAGGAAAAAACGCGTGAGGCCTACGGGCTGTGACTTCTTTTGCAACTTGACACCTAATTATGCAGAATGACAATACCTGTATCAAGAGGCTTTCAAACGCTCTCATTGCAATACAAATTTGCGCATCTTCTTGGTAATCCTGGTGTGAGCTTTGTGCCCTTGAGGGTGCGAAAGGCTTTTTACTTCATAATCACCCTTGAAGGTGCAACGGCGTTGTAGTCATGGGCCAGAAAAGGGGTGGGTGGTGGCCACATGTATTTTTGGACAATGTGGCCACATGTATTTTTGGGCAATGTAATGGCCACATGTATTTTTGGACAATGTAATGGCACATGTATTTTTGGGCAATGTAATGGCACATGTATTTTTGGACAATGTGATGGCACATGTATTTTTGGACAATGTAATGGCACATGTATTTTTGGGCAATGTAATGGCACATGTATTTGTGGACAATGTAATGGCCACATGTATTTTTGGGCAATGTAATGGCCACATGTATTTTTGCATCCAAAATTTCGTTTTTGCAGGGAAGCCTTTGAGTAAATGTGGCAAATGCAAGCGCTTCATGAAGCTCATCTCCAGCCGTCCAACTCGGCTATTTTGGTGCGTGTTAGATGCATGTTTCGATAAGGGGCAGAGAGTGTGCATGGTAAAGGACCTGTGTAACTTTGCTGGTCTGTACCTGCACGATGCAGATGCTTGTTCAGAAAGTGGTAAGAGATGATTATTTGAAGGGGCGTTGTTGCTGCCTTTTTAAATGCATGCAGCAATACGTGTGAGGAAGTGTACAACCTGCCTCAAGGAGGGGCCATCAAGCTGTACAAGGTGTGGGCGTATACATCTTACTTGAAAAACCAGCGCTCTGAGTAGTCTTGCAAGTAGTGCACATTATATCCATGAAACTTGCTATAAAGTTCAAACCTCATCTTCCTTACATTTGGTATCAGAGCACTGCGCAGATCTGGAAGGTCTAGATAAGAGGTGCAATTGAACTCAGAAATCTGCTGGTGCTTTGTACTCCAATGCTATGTATGCCCTGCACCCTGCAACAGGGACTGGTGTGCCCCCTCGACAACTTTGAGCTGGTGCTCTACTCATTGTCAGGTGAGGTGCGCCGGTTGTTTGCTGTTCCTGTTTTGTTATGGATGGGACCAGAAGGCAGGCGACTCAGTGATGTTTGGGCGTTGCGTTTCGGGGAGGTATTTATATCAGACTACATATTCAGGCACTTAATATACGGACATATGTATGGATTAATTAAATTCAAAACGCTTTTTTCCAGCAGACCTAATTCAGACACACACACACACACACACACACACACACACACACACACACACACAACTACACCTCAACTGCACACGGACACCGACACGGACACATCAATGTCAGCCCTCACATTTATCACCTGGGTGCACGCATACACATCATAATTGCGCATGCACTTGCCCACAGGCGTGGACGGCAAGACGTACCCGCTTTGTCCCTATTGCTACAATTGTGAGTGAACGAGCCTTTGGTCAGCTGTTTTGGATAAAACATCACAGACACATCCTCACACCGATGAAGGGTTTAAGGCTCCATTTGCCAGGGGGTGCGTCCCAAGAGTGTCTCGCATAATGGCGGTGCATCTAAACTCATGAAACGATGCCTCACCCTTAAGATCCACCACTATCCTTGCATGCAAGTACTCATAGTGAGTTGTGCCAACTTGTGTGTACTGTGATGGTGATCAGCATGGGTGCTGTCACCTGAGTTATATATAAATATGCAATCCTTCCTTTGCTATTCCTACCCAACAGGCCCTCCCTTTGAAGGCGTGGGTAAGACGGGTGCTGAGGGTGCTGCGCGCTCGGGTATGCCCTGTACTCTGTGCCCTCACCCCACGTGCCCTCACTCGCTGGCCAAGACAGGCGTTATGCCCTGTCCGTCCTGCTCTGACTGCTCAATGGATGGAACACTGGTGAGTATTTGGTGCAGCATGCGTCTTGCCATACTTCCTATTGAGTTGCTGTCCATGCAAGAGAGTATAGGTCGGACTTGAACTGCTACAAAATTAGGCCTCCAATTTAAAGGAGCCAAGGTGAAGCCTCTTCATTGCCCCTGCGTCAAATCACCTGCGCTACATTAGTGTGTTGATGTACGAGAAGTTGTGTATTGGTGGACAACTCCAATCAGCGTGGGTAAACCATTGAAGCTGAACAATAAGGCTGCTGCCTTATGAAAATGCCTAATCTATTTTTCACGACAAGGAAAAAGAAAGGACTGCGTTGGTTTGAGTACTTGCAGCATTTCTATAGCGTTGTAGGAGGTCTGGTGTACAACCAGATTGAGCTTATGTCAGCTTGCCCTTGACCAAACGCAAATCATGACACTTTAAAGCTACCACCAGTTGAGAGCTGCTTTAACCTCAACTGGTGGTAGTCTCAATTGGTGGTAGCCTCAGCTGGTGGTAGTTTCAACTGGTGGTAGCCTCAGCTGGTGGTAGCCTCAACTGGCGGTAGCCTTAACTGGTGGTAGCCTTTCGATTGGTGGTAGCCTCAACTGGTGGTAGCCTTCAAACCTTTGGCCAAGGCACCTGCGTGTCCAAGGTGTGCCCATTGATTCCTCCTGCCCTAGTCCATTGTTCTTGCTCGTGCCTTCAGGTGCTGGACCCTGTCAGTGCGCCCAAGTGGCGGCTGGACTGCAATCGGTGCAACATGCTGGTGTACCTGCCGCAAAATCTGCACTCAGTCAAAGTGTCTAAGGACCAGTGTGAGGTGCGCGTTGCGTAGAGCGTGTTGGCTTCTCGACCTCAAATGGCTGCATTTTGTGGGCTTGGTTTTGTATGGTGCTGACTGGTGACAGGAATGGGTCAAAGTTTGTAAGTTCTATGATACTGGCCAGGATTGTATATGTTCACACCATGCATAACCAAATGCACATTCCTTGGCAAAAAATCGTATCAAAGCCGTATATACATGTGTAAGGTGCTGGCCCTATTTCTGTACCTTAGTGAGTGGCTTTGATGTTTAGGAAACCACCCTTCGCTGCATAACTTCCAAATGTCCAAATGGTATTTCAATCGCCGTGAACTGCGAGCATGTTCAATCCCCTGACAATTTGTCGCAATCTAATTTTGCTTGACTCAAAAGGTCCTTGCACAGCTAGAATTGGTGCAAAACAACATGTTGTCTAAAAGTCCTAGGTTTCAAATCATAATCCTGCATAACCAAAACATCCCAAAGTGCTCCGAAACCGCCATTCCCCCTGTTGCTTCGCTCGTGCTGCTAGAGTCACTCTGCTGCTCATGCTGCTAGTCATTCTGCTGCTCAAGTGTGAGAAGGTTACTGATAATTGTGATTGCAAACTTTGTTCCTGGCTCTTGTGTGCAACCTTGCACACTCTATGGTGTTCAGGAGTGCTGCTCCCACATGCTGGAGCTGGACTGGAGGAAAGGGCACTCTCCTCTAAAAGGTGATTACATGGCTTGGTTTAACACTGCATACCAGTGCTTGAATTGCTACATACAATGCATAGCACGAATACAGTTGCATACACAAGAACATGCATTAACACACATAGGCACACAAGGGTGTACACGTGCACGTACATTCACACACACATAAACGTACATACACACACGTATGCACACTTATGCAACACACATACACATTGTGTCACAAAGGGGAGGAGACGCAGTGCACTGGCTGCATTGTGTGCGATGACATGCTGCGGGAAAAGTGTGAGGTACGCAGAAATGCCCCGTGTGAAGTCTAAGAATAGTGCTGAGGCTCCTTGAATGTTTATTCTCCTGTTTTCTACTGTTGCCATGCAACTGTTTCCAGATTATGTAAGAGATTTGCAGTGGGTCTGGGAATGCAAAGACATGGAATGCGCAATGTCACATACAAAAAGCAAAAAAGAAGATATCCTCCTTGCATTCCTGTATCGTAATAGAAGAGGAGATGCCTTGAACGCCACAAAGCTCCTTCACCGCTTAGACACCGAGTATGACCGAGCGCAAAGAGCCGGTTGAGGAAGATCATTTTTGCTGGCGCACAATAATGTGATGAGAATTTCCACCAAAAGACACTCCTTGATGTACATGATGTATATAATTGTGTCTGCCATGGAACTATTTCACATGGTCGCATTTCTTTGGGCTCATGTCCTGCCTTTGAATCTTCACATGTCACGCACCTAAGCAAGGGATCCATAAATTGTTCCTAGGCACCATACCATGTTCTCTTTTCACTTTTCACACATACCTCACAATTGCAATGGAACACAGGTGAAGCACGGTCGAACGTGGGTCAAGCGAGGTGGAGGTGGTGGGAGAGGGAGAGGGAGAGGGAGAGGACGAGGCAGAGGAAGGGGGAGGGGGAGGGGCCGGGGCCGGGACAAAAACTTTGATCCCAAAATGTCATTTGAGGCCTTCTAGTTTTGCAGGAATAAAAAAAAACTACGCAGGCAGTAAAAAAACACTCCCCACATTAATTAAGGAAAAGGAGCCACTTTAATACCGGGTATTGTAAAGCTCCTCCAACAATAGGAAGAAAAAAAGACCAATGGGGATCAGGAGGGTTGCAGGCTTGACCTGAAACCGTCTCCTGATGAGAGTTGATAGTAGTGCTGGAAAGGGCACGTCTGGTATGGACAAGTTTAACAGCGGAATTGACAGAATCATTGATGAACATGAAGCTTGGAAGCAAGTTTTTTAACTCTTTGAGAATCAAGACCCAGCTCCTTAAAAGGCTCCAGCGTGCGATTGTTGTAGATGGTGCCAAAACCACTCCCAAAAGGATGGTGTGGAGAGTAAAGGAGGCTCCTTGAAGGATAGAGCAGAGGCTTTTTTGCTGTTCTTACGCGGCGGCGTCCAGCTAGTTCTGCGGTCAAGTGCTCAGTACTTGATTTCGATGAGATGAATGTCATGTTCGAAAATGCTTGTCAGCATCTTTGGGTCGGTGCTGTCAGATCAAAATACTGTCACTGCAAAGTATAAGACTCAGCACGTCTACTTAGTCTTATTGATAATGATAGTTGCCCTCGGACTAAGAAAGGCTCCAAGGTGGAAAAACCATCCAGCAGAGGAGTGAGTTCTTTGCATCACGTGGTACCTATTGCTCCTACCAGTTCCATGGCTCATGCCCTTGCGCTCTCTGCACACATGTATGTGTGTCTACTACTCTGTGTCTACTCAGCTTTGCGTGGCTGCCACACTGCTGCTCTTCCCGGAGCTGGGACCAATGACTCAGACAGACCTCTCAACCTCATTGCGGTTACACGTTAATATCGCTAAACGAACGAACAAATAGAATCGGAGACCTTACACGGTACAGGGTCTCTTGAGGATCCCCTCTCTGGTACCTCTTAGAGTTCACATGTTGTCAATTGATTACCAAAAATACTACAAGGGTTACAAGGATGGCCTACAGCCCGAGTCTCTGGCTGATGGCAATTGGCTGGTGAAACAAAATCAACCAGTGTCGAAAATTGAAACTAAATCTGTCACAAACTTGAGGAGTCTGTATGAGTCTTGATTCAGGAATGCATTGATCTCAAAACCAGTGATACTGTGATGACAAGTTAAGAAAGGAATAAATTCAGAGCTTGAAGGAGCAAACACACGCAGAATCTTAAACATTCTTTTAAAAAGGTCTCTGTATCTCATGCGCAGCTCGCACACTTCAACACACTTGCAAAAGAAAAGCACATGCTTCTCATCTTGAACTTCTCCACACTCACATTTATCACAAATGCTAGGACCACCATGCCAAAACTATTAATTCCAGAAGATAAAGGTTACCAATAAGACTGTCCATCCAGCTTACTGAACAAGACTAATAGAAACTCTCAACTGTCAACCAACTTAACTGCTCTGTCACAAGATTCATCGCTGCCAACGATTGGGCGTGACAGTGCTGTAAAGGAGGTGGATCTGCTAATGGCTGGCGATGTTGCTGAAGTGCTCCTGGTCTGGAGCACACGGCTAATATTTACACGGGATCAGCAACAACAGTCGTAACAAGTTGAACACCATTAGATAATCCTGCAGAGACCCTGGCCCCTGGGTCTACATCCTCCGCATTTAAGAAAGATACAAGAAGAGGCGCAGGACCATATACAGTGGGTTTAGATGTGTCGTTTGTTTATGTTTGCCACCCAAAACTAGTAATATGGGGAGAGTGGTAGAAAAGGCGGCTCAAGGATTGGTGCATATGAAGATTTTTATACTGTTAGCGACATTCAGCTGGTTCTAAGGTAAGGTAAGGTTGTAAGGTTACATCGCTGTATATGCCTCTGGGGGGCATTTGAGCGGAAGCTTGGAAAAAGCCTAAAACCAAACCAATAAGGCGCTAGAAAATACCAAGGGAAAAGGGCTAGGCACTCAGCCACAAAATAGGCCACATCAGAAATATTAGGTTAGTTCAAAAAATTCCTTAAACGAGTTAGGCTATCTTCATATTGAGGTGGGACTCCTCCCCCGACCAGCTGGCGGTGCTGTGTGCGGAGGCCAAGATGTTGCTGGTTCTAGGTCCTTTAGGTGTTCTCACACACACACACACATTCATTGCTTCCAGCATTTGTTTGAGTAGCAGCCCTTTGGACAGTGTGTAACAGATACATGCTGGTGTATCATTTCTTGTGTACCTGGTCTTTGCCGTCGGGGGTTACTGTCCCTCAGACACACCACCACCCCCAACATAATTGTTTGATTTTCGTTTATAAGTGATAGGAGCTTCCTGATTGGAACTGGAGGCGTCCAATCGAGAATCAGACGAGCCTTTTTCTGTGTAATTACTTAAGGTATCGATATGTAAATGGCAAAGGTGATCGGTTAATTAAAAATATATGGCGACCGCTCAATTTCCAAAAACTGGGGGGGGGGCCGTGGGGAATGCTGTTCAGCAGAGAAGGCAATTACCGTCGGTTAGGCATCCTTCCTTCTGTTCTAGTAAATGGCTATCCAGAGGATGTCAGAAGAGGGGGAGAAAACCACTGGTTTGTGGTACGGAAGAAACAGAGGGAAAACCAGGAGCTTCTGGCGCGTCTACAGACCTGTCAATCATTAGCAAGCGCCTAACCAAGGTAAAATTGACACTATAGTAGCCTCAAACATGTACACGCACACGCACGCTTACACATGCGCACGCGTGCACACACACACACACACAACACACACACACACACGCACACACACACACACACACACACACACACACACACACACACACACACACACACACACACACACACACACACACACACACACACACACACACAGAGACAACACACACACACGCACACACACACTCACACACACACACGCACGCACGCACGCACGCACGCAAACACACACTCACACACACTCGCACATATTCACACACACACTCACACACACTCACACACACTCACACGCACTCGCACATACATTTAAACATTCACAACACACACATCCCTTACTCATACACAGCTCGTCCTTCCTTTCTGGACCGACCCTGAAGTGGGTGGGGAAGCACGCAAGAAGCTTGCCCTCGTGCTGGGTTTGACTCTAGCAACGACTGGTGTAAGGTGAGTCTTTCAGCGGAGTTTGAGGCGGTGCAATACTACCTGTTGGGTGTTTTTCACAGCAGAGCAACATATTACATAGAAATTGCAATGAACGGTCCATTCCTGTCCAATGCTGTGTGCAAGCAAGTTTACCTCAACCTTACCTCTTATTATTCAGCTGACTAACACTGTATTACAAAGTGACATGATCCAATGCTCAAGTGATCGCTCTGGAACCTGTGTCTAGTTTCCAGAAACTTAGATTAGCTAGAGCCACTGTTGCTTTTTGACATCCTTCCGACTAGCCCGCTTTCACATTCCTCTGTTCATTCACAATCACATTCACATTAAAAGCCCGCTCCTCCCTCCTCTGTACTTGCAGCGTGGTCTTCAACTTCCTTGGGAGGGACTTTTTTAACGCACTCAGCGAGAAAAACGCGGATCTCTTCACGCAGCAGCTCCTCAAGTACCTGGCAGGTTTTGCCCTGGGCATCCCAGTGTTCGTGTTTCGGTCCTACTACCAGGTCAGTAGAGACGGCGCAGCTTCCTGTCCAGGCTTGGTCGAGTGTTAGATGGGTTATGCAAGAGCCAGTCTATCCTCCTTTGCTTTGCGATACAAGGAGGTACATGCGGTGGAACAGGGACCTAAGTAGCCTGGATTGCTGTTACAACACGATCAGCTTTTGCTGGGAATGTCCAACTCCACATTCTTATTCACTAAGTTTCACTTACTTGCTCCCCCTCCCGCCTGCAGAGCAAGCTGTCTATTGAGTGGTGAGTTCAGCTAGCGGTCCACCCAACAATTGCCTTTGCCTCTGGCATAGCCATGCTCTGATTTCTTTGTCCTGATCTATTGACTTGCGCTGTGCTTATGCGCTGCAAAACCACTGCAAAAACATGCATATGCCCGCAAAAGAGTGTGGTTCAAGTAATGACAGATGTGTTTCAGTGCATGGCTGTGAGTGTGTATCATCCAGCACTCCTTCTTCAAACGGGTCCTCAAGCAACTATATGTTAACAAGTGTGCACACAGAGGTGTGCACTTGATTGCTGGCCACAGACAGCGCTTCAACGAGTGAGACGCTGTGTTTGCATCAAACGTGCCAACACAAAGCCATCTTGACCTACTCTTGAAAGCTTCGGTTTTTTATGTCATGCGACACTAGTTTCACCTCAACAGCCTGCATAGCCACACCCACCTTCCAGCATGATGATGTGCTGTGTGCCATCCACAAAATGACACGTCACACTATGTTTGCACTGGGCACAATTTCATGCACGCTCAAAGCGTGCACACATCACCAAAATGCAAATGCTTGCATACTGGCACCAGGCGTGCTTGGATGACTGAGAGGCTGATGACCGAATACTTTGAAGACCGGACCTTCTACGCACTTCAAAGCGAGGGGGCTGTGGACAATCCAGATCAGCGCATCAGCTCAGACGTTGTGTGAGTGCTGCAGAGGTCACTTTTTGATTGGTTGGCCCCAGAGAGCACCATCGGTACAGCCAGCGAGCAGTGGCCAGGTGCATGTATAATTGGAAGTGCTGCAAAAGCAGGGTCGCACTCATACTGTTCTTCACCAATTATTAGCTTTTTGGTACAGCACTACGAACCACTGGCTCGTGCTCATTCCACACTCCAAATGCCAATCCTTGCTTTGCCCCTCCCTGCCTGCGTCCAGAGAATTCACCGGCACAGCCTTGACTCTGGCCATTTCCCTCCTCAACGCCGGCTTAGACCTCGTCTCTTTTTCTGGCATACTCTTCTCCATCTACCCCCCTCTCTTTGTGGCCTTGCTGC
>Ga0307948_1002235_pt1 | contig 14040 bp, 18 predicted proteins | sample OrgLakmetagen280_FD_201824 | JGI IMG/M metagenome (GOLD analysis project Ga0307948, IMG submission 201824) | Saline water microbial communities from Organic Lake, Antarctica - #280 | ecosystem: Environmental > Aquatic > Non-marine Saline and Alkaline > Saline | place: Antarctica: Organic Lake...
AGGGTGTAGGACTTGGAGATGGAGATGGAGGGGAAGAGGAGGGAGGAGGGGAGGGGGAGGGGGAGGGGGAGGGAGAGGGAGAGGGATTTGGCTCTGGACTTGTGTCAAAAAGGCGAGAGCTTTGACCGTTGAGCATGAGATTTGGGGAAGAGGAATCAAACCTGATAGAGGGTGCGGCCCTTTCCAGGATCTGCTCTACTTTGCTTGGCGTAGCATCTGGCTGCCCCTCAAGCAACAAGGCAACCACCCCGGCAACCTACAGAAGGCAGACATAATGATGCTTTGAGTCACTGTGTTGCAACGATTATACGTACCAATTGAGCAACAACAAAAATAGTGGAACGTCACAATAGGCCTTGCTTTACTCAAACCAACACGAATTTACTTCCAACTTACATGTGGTGCTGCCATAGAGGTGCCTGACATTGTGGTCTCTGCGGTGTCTCCACGGTGACTGGCACTCACGATGTTAGATCCAGGGGCAAACATGAAGAGGCAATTCCCAATGTTGGAGTAGGAGGCCAGGCCATCTGACTTGGTGGTTGCCTGTTGAATACAAGGCAAGAGTTGGTGATGCTCAGATTTTGTAGTGATACAGAAAGGATTACAGGGATCTACTGAATGTCAAGGACTAATCTTTATTAACTAGGTCAGTACTACAGAATTGATTACTCACCCCAACTGTTATTGCGCCTCTAGCTGAAGCCGGAGAGTATGAGCATGCATCACCACCTCTGTCATTTCCTGGGATCGCGGAATAAAAACAATGCATATCAGGAGTGGGGTTAAAGAGGATGAAAGTATTTCGCTACACATATTCTGAATTGCTGCAACATGTGCTTTATAAAACAAGGAGCTACTCACCAGCAGCTACCACGACCGGCACATTGTTCTGCATTTGCATGAAAGGTTTTGAGCGTACTGAAGTCCCAAAGTACTTGGAAAAACGTAGATATTAGCCTCCAGATCTTTGCTGTTTGAGAGCAAGTTCACTCACCTTCACTAGATCATTAATTGCATCGTTCAGGGACTGCGCTTTGGGGCCACCCAAAGACAGCACAGCCACCGCCTGCTTGTAACCATTGCGTCGAACATTTTCCTTCACCCTGTTAAAAAGAGGACGTGCGCACACTGACGACTGCCCCTATTTTTCATAGAGCAATGTGCGTACATGGCTGTAGCTTGGTATGTTTGCAAGGCACTAACGACATGAGGACCGACCAGCTACGTGAACGAATGGATTGAATTGACGATGAAATCAAGCAGGGGATACACACCAGCCAAGACCAGTGATGATGTTGGAGTATGATCCTGAGCCGTTGCTGCCCAAGACTTTCACGGCGTGGACAGTCGCCTTGCGTGCCACGCCATGAGCAGAACCCATGGCCGTGCCAGCAACGTGCGTCCCGTGTCCATGGTCATCATTGGGAGACCTGGACGTTTTGAGCATGCTAACAAACCATGTGTATACCACACTCATGATACCAGCTAGCACCACAAAGTGTTGAGAGGAGGTGTACTGTCATACATGCTGAATTAAAACTGTGGTGTATTCGATTGCGTGAATAGCAGGCTCCTGGTCAGGTGGTAAAGGCAGTGTCTAATCATAGCATTCGTGAAGCTGCGCGTGCAACTAGAACCATCAATCACTCATACCCGCCAACAATGCTTGTCGACTCTCCAACTCGGCCTCTGAAGTCAGCATGAGTTGCACGCAAGCCGGTGTCAAGAACGTACACGTGTGAGCCTTCTCCACTCAAAGTGCCGATCTGGAATTTGCCATTAAGAGGAAGGGCTGCGCAGAGCAGAAGAAAGGGTTTAGGCAGACAGGTGATGAACTGCAGCAAACATGCTGGCACTACAATTTTTGAGCCTAATAATGTGCAAAGCTTTTCACTCTGGCACTCACATGTTTGATCAATACGGTCAAGGCCCCAGCTACGGACGTTGCTATATGCTCCGATCTCTGAATAATTAATATCATCAAAAGTTGCTATCAGGTCCCGCTCAAAGTACTCAACACTGTCTGCAAGCGTAGAGCTCATGGCCATGAGATCTTCCTGCAAGGAAAGGGAGGGGCCAAGTTTGAATCAGCTTTCGGGCTTGCATGTCTTTCTGGAAGCAGTCGTGCTTCTAAATCACCTCAGTGCAGGTATAGACATTCTCTTCTTCAAAAACAGTGAGCAGAGAGAAAAGGTACTCACCAACTTTTTGACCGAAAAGCCTTGGAATGACCAGGCAAGCTGCTCATTAACAGAAGAAGCACCGCCAAGCTGCTCCACCTGCAGATCTTTGCAAACACCACTGAATCGGCCAGAGTCTGCGCTGCCTAGCTCTTCACAGATGGCACGGAGCTGTCCAAATGTGACATTAGGCTGGAGCTTCATCACAAAGTCAGAGGGGGGCTCGCTGGCAGCTGCGTTGAATACCTGCAGAGTAAAAACGCTCAGCTTGCAGTTTGGGGGTCTTTGAGGAAAAGAAGCAGACCGAATCCCTTAATGCAGAGAAGAGAGCAGCTACGTTAATGTACTTGTTCTGCAAGATGTGTTTAGCGCTTACCTTTGCTGGCTCTGTGTTTAAATTGAGGATTGGCACCCTGGCTCCACCTGAGGATGAGTCTCCCTTTACGCCAGCCGTTGAGGGCTCCAGGGAAGAAGGAGGAGGAGGAGGAACCATGACCCAGTTCCTGACATTGTAAATGCAATTATGATTATAATCATCCAATGATCCAGCAAGGTTTAACGCAGCTGCGTCGTTGAACACAGTCTGGATGCTGAGCCAAATTAGGATAGCACTCACAGTATCTCTCTGTCTTCATCACTTGCCACACTAAACCCCTCTGGAAGCTTGACCAGCTTCATGTTTGCAAGCTGTAGGGTGAAGCCGGTGCCTGAAAATATCAGAGACACGCTTATTTTTTTCTGGGAATAGCAGGCAGGTGTAGATTTTGGAAGAAGCATAGCTGGAATGAATTCTGTCGACTGGCCACAAAAGAGACAGCTACTTACCTGAGATATCCTTAAAAATGATTCTGTTCCATGTGGTCTCAGGTTGAGACGAGTTGACGGCTAAGACATCCAGGTCGAGCTGCAAAAGGAACAAGAAAATTGTCAAAGGTGCCTAGGGGCTACACTTCAGCAGCAGGTTGGATCTTGCACTTCAAGCTGCCCCAGTCCTACTTCAATTTGCGCCCAGCCATCAGTGTCTGATCCCAGCACATTCAGAAAACGTGGTGGGAGGACCGTAATATCTCTGCCTGTCATCTTCATCTCCTTGCAAAACGAAAAAAGTGAGACTTTTTTTTACAAAAACGTTGTAGAAGATCACAATGTGCTCTTTTTAAACCAGGGATCTGCTTATGACAGGCGAGGAACAAGCGGGGGCTGGGAATAACTCTGCACAACAGAAAAGCAAGAAGGAATAGTACAGGTACTCATCTTGTCATGCGGCCCTCCAGTGTGTTCTGCAAAAGAAATGACATCCGGTTCAAGGCAGTTCCCGAAGCTGCAGTAGATAAGGAGATGTTATTATGTCAGTTAATTCTTTGGAAACCTTGCTGCAGTGGTCGTGAGAGAGCTCAAACAACTCACCATGAAAGTGAAGCAGGGTATTCTTGGTCTCAAAAGGCTGCTCTGTTTCTAGGATCACTGCTGCCCAAGGCATGACAGTCAGGTAGGCTGAAGACTCTGCCTTTAAGAAAGTCTGCAGGAAGTGGTGATGCTTGCCACTGAATAATTCAGTGCAGATTGCAAGCGTTTCCATTCGACTGTAAATATTTAGGCAGTATTAGTCAAGGCCCTTATTTAGTTCTAAAGGAGATGACATCAGCTTATTCCTTCGCCGGGAAGTGTGGCTTCTAGCTTGCTTGCATACACTTGCATCGGCGGACCCTGTCAGCCAATGTGCTATGTACTATGACCTGACAGTAGTGTGTGAGAGGGAACAAACTGCTGCCGCTTCAAGCACGCACCCGCTCAGTGTCATCGAAATCGCAATCACAGCCAAACGACTTGCTTTCCCATCCCGACGCCAGACCGTTGAAGTAGACGTTCCGGACGTCCCTCTGAATTATATACGCACATACATGATTGATGAGTGGTTGTAAGCGCAGTTAGGTCGGTCGTCATGAAAAGGTTTTTGAGTCATTCTGTGCTCTCCGGCTGCTTGACCAGGATCCACATCGCCTGGTGGCATGGTACGTATTTTGTTTATTGTCCCTACTTGAACTGACTAGACGCGCACCTCGAGTTCCTGCTGGAGGAGCGCACGTCTTCCCACAGAGCTACTGCTAGAAATCGTCGTTGCCTCTCCTTCGGCTGCTCCCGCCACGACGGGGCGTGCAGCTCTGGCATAGACAACGATGAGACTGAGCACAGCCAGGATCCGGAAGACACCCGTCATTAAATCGGCCTGCCGTTCGAAGGTGCTAGCTTATAACGGACCCGCCTAGCCCGTTAAATAAAACACTAAAAATAAAGCAATGACCAATTCGGAGGGAAGCACGAGTTTTTACAGAGGGAAGCACGAGAAAAGCAAGTGAAGTGCCCTGCTTCACTGTTTTCTTTAAAACTTCTACATCTGCCCAATATTAAGCTCCAGCAAGCCTCAGCTTCACACATTTTAAACTCTCCGCATCTGTCACTCACGTGAGTGCACTACAATCAGCTACCACGGTGAGTACCATTATTGTAGGGGATCAGAAGTGCGCAAAAACCAAGCAGCGCTGCTAGCATCGTCTTGCCTAACAGCTGCAGCTAGCCACCAGCACCTGCGTGCTATTACGGCGGCCATTGTAATTGCGCTGCATACTGCCAGAAACACAAGCAGCAGCAGCCACTCACACTTCAGCACCTGCTATGCATCAAACCACAGAAGACATGGCCTCCCCACCCCCCCGCCATCACGTGCACATCTCAAGCACGCTGGCGCTTGCCTACGGCGGCTCTGCCAGCAGCACCAACTACTTAGCACAAGAGGCTGATGACCTTGTAGCCGGTGGTGGCAGCGATGGCAGCAGCCTAGCTGGCCTGCTAAGCGGAAGGGAGCCACCTCCAAAGACGCCGCCTCAACATGAGCTGACAGACAGAGGCTCGCCCACACTGACCACGTTTGACAGCAACAAGGTGGATGACAAGCCGCCAGCAGCCAAACGCCCTCGTGCCACTCAAGTGCCAACGCAGGAGCTCACCATCAGGGATAGTCATGGATCAGGCTGGAGCTGGGATGGAGAAGAAGACGGGCATGAAATAGCTGCGCAGGACGCTCACAGCCACGATTTGCAGCAGCAGGGTTTGGAGCTGGAGGATCACATGCTGCCAGGTGACACTCATGACCAGCAGCAGCAGCAGCAGCAGCAAGATGAACAAGCAGCTGATGAGCCACCACCACTCACAGGGACCATCATGAATGGAGTTTTAATGTGAGCACAAGAGATGGTAGACGGTAGAGGAATAGTTAGACATGTTGTCACTTCCAGCCAGCAGCCAAGTCTTATACATGCCTAGCTTTTGCAGTGAAAGTTACATTATAAATGTCATGTGATTGTCTTTCAGTTGCACATATTGTATTTGTCCTCTCATTTTGCTTTGCTCACAGGATGGAAGACCGTCTGAATAGCATTGAGTACAAGGTGCGAGCGCAATGCGAAACCTAGGCGTTTTCCACCTGTGCGGGTGATGCTTTTACGAGCCTGGCTCCTTTTTTTACTAATTTGGATGTCCTTGGAAAAATGCCAGACAAGCAACCTTTCAAGTGTGCTGCTACTTTATGCTGAGAGTTGAAAGCCTTGCTGGTATTTGTGCCTGGAATATTACAAAGGAGCACCTGCAACTGTGCTGATGTATAATGTTTCTACATGTATAATGATGTTTCCTATAAACCTGCCCTTTTTGCTTGCACAGATACGTGAAATGACCGGCGTCGGCGTTCAACGCTTGGACCATATCAAGGCCGCATTTGTTGAGGAGATGGAAAGGTGTGAAGATGGTAACAGGTTGGCTAGTCCAATACAGAGCGCTGTTGGATTGTGTTTGTGTGTGTATCCAATTCATAATCATTACATGATGTTGTTTACCTGTGCGGCAGGATACCAAATATGTGTAGCTGAATGGGCAGACCAAGGGAAGTTTGGTTCCCAGGCTTTGCTTCATTAAATTTCAGACCAAAGGGTGCAGGAAAGACCTGTTCCTCCTTTCCTGCTTGTATTTGGATAAAAAACAATTGCGTGGATGATATCCTGATATTCTAGCCATCCAAATGAAAAGCCATTGCTGCTTGTCATATCTATAGCAGAGCAAGACCCGCGTGCTTGGAACTCTAATTGTTGTTGATGGCAAATGTACGTTTTGCAGAATACATGAAAGAAAAATTCACGCAAGCAGTGAAAAACGACTCTCCACAGTATTCAAGGAAAAAGAGCCAGTTTGACGCCGGTTATAGTAAAACTACCTAACCAAGGAAAAGAGGAAAACTCCGGCTTGGCCTGAAACCGGATCCTGATGAGAGTTGTTGGTACTGGTGAGGGCATATCTGGTATGGACAAGTTTAGCAGCAAAGTTAACAGAATGCACATAGAGCTCAGAGGCAATTTTTGTTTACTCCTTGAGAATCAAGACCCCAATCCTTGAAAGGCTCCAGTGTGTGTTTGTTGTAGATGGTGCACCCACGCCCTAAAGGATGGCGTGCAGAGTAGTGGAAGCTCCTTGTAGGATGTTGCAGAGATCTTTGTGCGGCGCTCACCTGGTTCTGAGGTCTAGTATTTCACAATACTTGATCTCAAAGAGGTGGATGTCACTTTGAAGAATGCCGAGATTCTAAGTCGGTGCTGTCTGGGAATTCTTAGGGAGGTAGATCTGCTGGTGATGGTGCTGCTGCTGGGGTGCTCCCAATCTCCCTCAGTTGCCCCCTGCCACTCCAAAGAACCCGCCCCCCTCCAATATCCGTTTGTTGCTCATTTATTCATGCGAAGATATGAGCAACTAGGACAGCATATGGACGGCTGGAGGTTAACCTGTTAGAAACTGCAAAGGTCAGCAATAATTTTCATTCTATGAATGCTTTACAATTTTTGCTGCACAAACAATGTTTGCAAAGTCCTCTATATCTTCAACTGGTCACATAAATAACAAATAACATCTGCACTCAGTGTTTCATTTGGGGGTTTTGGTACTGCTACCTGCCTAAAGGTGCCTACTTCATCGCATTCGTTCAGGTTTATCAAGGAGCTTCAAGACATTCGTGATGACCAGCACAGCAGGTGGAGTGCCCTTGCCGCTGGAACGCTACAAGAGCATGAGCGCCTGGAAACAGCTAAGGCCCTGATGAACCGCTTGGGTATTGATGCTACAACCAGAGAATCAGAGCACATGTCCTAATGTCATATAGCTTGCACTCAGCACTACATCACAGCGTTAATCCTTTTGTGTCAGTCGGACTCTTGATGCTGCTATTGTGTAAAATAATAACACTAGGTATTGGATACTGCTGTGATTGACACAAGGATCTTGGCGATTGTCAACCACTTTTTGGTTTATTATATCTGCATTTAAAGGCTATTTCTCCCACGATGCAGATCTTCAAATAGAAGGATAAGGGAAAGGCGTGTCAGATAGACTCTTAATCACAGCAAAGTACAAGGCCAGCACATCAACTAAAAATCGGTTTCAGCAAAAGTCAAGCCTCTCTCGAGCAAAGGCTGGGAACTGCACTTCTGACTGCTGGCAATTATCTTTCTCTCTCTTTCTCTACTGCTTCTCAATGCCAACTTAGCTTTAATAGACTTGCATATGCCACGCACACAAACACACTAGTCGGCTGCCGTGCCTCTCCTCCTCAACCGAAAAACCAACTAACTCAATCACACGATTTGTCACTACCACCATTTGAGCATGACAGGCTACGCAGACATTAAAAGCTATCCTTACAACATTAAGGGGGGAAACGTCTCATTTTAGCAGCTCCCATCTTGGTTTTGAAGGTGAGGGACTCTTCATTGTTGGCATAACAAGCGAGAGGAGTTATCTTGTCCGCACGGGGTGATTGTTTACACTACCAAATGATCTCAGTGTCTCAAGCAGGCTGTGCCTTTTAAAAGTCAAAACGCAGCTTTCACACCCGAATCTCCATCGCCACCACATCCAAGGAGATGTCCTTCAATCCATTGCTAAAGCAATCCGCCAATCACCATCGCCCATCCACGTCTTCAAAGTAAAGCCCCATGCCGGTATTATCGGTAATGAAAATGCTGACGCCCTTGCTAAATAGTCAGCCACCACCTACTCCGACATTGCAGACACCTCCATCAAATCAGCAGGCCCTGAGGGGAATCCCTTCTACAACATCCACTGGCTTGCAAAAGAAGACATGGAAAACTAAACACAAAACCAGAAATATACCCATACAACAAACATGGCCGGATGACCATGCAAAATCTCCAGATTCCTGAAACAGCTGAAAGTAGAATAGTTCCCAAATGGCTCTTCCCACCCCGCTTCTCAGATAAAGACAGATTTACCTCCAGCCGCCCAGATTTTGCGCTGGTTACTCCCATCGCTGCAAGAACACAAAAACAACAAACTAATGTAGGGGGGTGGGTTCTTCGGAGTGGCAGGGGCAATTGAGGGAGACTGGGAGCATCCCAGCAGCAGGGGGACTAGGGCGCAAACAGTGATTCCCGTGGAGATATTCTTGCACGTATCCACATACCTATACTGCTCAGGTTTGACATCCCCAGCATTGTAGAGCTTCTTGTATCCTGTTTGTATGTCCTGCAGGACCTGGCTCTTTTTGCTGGCGTAAGATGTCTTACCTGTACGAACCAGGGAAGAGTGCATTTGTTTGTAGCTGAATATGAATGTACGTACAGTATTCTGCCATTTTTCCCTCATGTTTTTTCTGTAGGTACTATTAGGTCTGGTGTTACAACAACAATTTTCACAAATTCCACAATGTTTCACATATGCAGACTAGCAGTAGCCAATCCTCATTAATGTCTTAATCAATCATGATCTCGGAACTCTACTAACTGTGAAATGTTGTATGTCTCAGTTTGTGGGCAAATTATTTCCACACATATACCCCTCCCCCTTTTCACACCCATAAAAGTCCATGCCAACACAGTCCATACTGCTGATTCTTGGCAAACTTGTCTAATGCAGACGCAAACAGCATCCTTACAAATTCATGAGTACCCACCACTGCTGAGGTTTGCATAGGCACTTCCTGCGTTAAATTTGCTCCCAGCTGCCACCATGCAATTACGCACTTGATCCTGGAAATCGATGGGCCCTGTGAAAACGTGATGAGAAGAAGGAGAATGGGGAGACGCACAGGGGTTATGGGGTATGCTCGCACAAGTGCGGACTGACAGGGCTATGTATTTATACATAGCATTTTCCATTTTCCCCTATACTGGGTGTGTTAATCTTGCAGTTAAGCAGAAACAGAGCAATAAGTGAGTTCACAAAACCAACTCACCATCTGCGATATCCTCTCCATGCCTTCTCTTCTTCAAAAAATGAGTAGTGGTGGCTGCGCCATCTTGATCTGTGCGTGATAACCAAAAATATGAGAGTTGTGGGTGTGATGCACAATTGGCATGCAGTGTGCACGCGGAAGTAAGCGGGCCTCCATCGTAACGCTCATTTGCAAAATTCCTCACAGTGGAAATATTGCTTTTGGCAATACATCGCCCAATCCCCCCCCTTACCAACTGCTGACTGCATTGCATTCTACGACTGTGCAGACATGCAAAGCACTCACGGATTTGTTTCCGTAAATTTGTACCCACTGTGGGACAGGCCTGCTGCTTTGGCCCGCCTTTGTGCCTCCTCCTCTGCAAGGGATGACATCCAATGGACATTTTAACAGTTGACAGAAAAATGAGGGAGCAGTGAGACGAGTTTGATGGAGTGTACGGACTTTTAGCAGGCGGCGCGTTCAATCGGAGACAGTCTTACGCACTCAGTACAAGCCATGTACATGCATGTCAGCAGACTACATGATGCAAATGTTCATGCACAATTACCAGCAAGAGAAGCAAGCGGCAAATAACTATTATTCATGTACACAGCGTACGTGTGGCAATGCAAGTGCGCCTCAAAAAACAATACAAGTAACAACGGAAGCAGCAGATGCAAATCACGCTCACAGACCGTCACATGTGTGGCGCAACTGTGTAGCAGATGCCCCACAAGATCCAAATCAGCACACGTAACCCAAAATGGAAGTCGACTCACCCATTGAAACGGCCACTACCGATTTCCCCTCCTCATTCACCCCCTCCATCGCCATGCGCGCGGCTCCTGTGTTGCAATGAGAAGCAAAATGAGGGAGCAGTGAGACGAACTTGATGGAGTGTACGGACTTATAGCAGGCGGCACATTCGATCTGAGACAGTCTTACGCACTCAGTACAAGCCATGTACATGCATGTCAGCAGACTACATGTTGCAAAAGTTCATGCACAATTACCAGCAAGATAAACAAGGGGCAAATTACTATTATTCATGTGTCATGTGCACAGCGTACGTGCGGCAATGCAAGTGCGCCACAGAAAATAACACAAGCAACAGCGGAAGCAGGAGATGCACGTCACACGGAGAGGACCGCACCTCCCAACGTACCTCCCAATATGCCTGAGCGCTTTGTCCACATGAGGCGCGCTGTGCACCACACAGCTTCCGCTTGTAGGACATCTATCTGCTGCATTAATTTGCCTGCGCAAACGAGCCGATGTGGACGTGTTGCCTGGCCTGCATGATGTAGGCTTTCCAAGTCTCGGCGTGCGCCTTTCCACCTGGTGGTCATGGACAACGGTTGCTTACGTTGGACAAAGAATCTGGAAATAGAATGCCACTAGGTTATCACCAGATTCGGGACTGAGGTTCAAGAGACCTCAGCCCCAAACACAGTCTTCAGCTGTAGAGCTGGGGTTCTTACGTAGTGAGCGTAGGCTGAGATCTGGCATGCACTTTAGCATGATAAGTGCTGTGTGCTCTCGTAATGGGCATTATTTTTAGGCCTTGGTGTAATGACGAAGCCTACAGTGAACTGTAGCATAGAGCTGTGTGCATGCATGTGTGCATCACTCACTTTTTCATGTCCGTGAGCAATTAAAGCCTCTTAAGGGTATCCGCGTAGGACAGGAACAGCTTGCCGTCCTGCTGCTGCACGCCACCAACAAATAGCAAGAAGAACATACAGGTCAGCAGTCTTGCATTTAATGCAGGTGTCAACCAAAATTTGCCACTCTGTCATTATTGAAAGGAAAAAATGGACTCGCATGTATGTGACAAGTTAAGAACACGAAAGAATGTTTGATCAGTTTGATCTCATTCGTGCCCTTTCATTGCCATTAATGCAAAATTAGCTCACCTGTCATCCCCTAGCTCCCCTTCTAGGGTTATATCAAGGGCGTGCGCTTCATCCCACCATGTGTCTTCCTCTTCCAAGCACCCCTGAGACATTAGGGAAAATGGTCAGATTGTCCTCTATTTACATATAGACAGGCAGTTGACCGGATTTTTCTTGTGTGTACAAGGAGAATCAAGGAGAAATTATTGTGTAGTTGATATTGCTGTAGTATCCATGCACAGTAGTACGACACAAGTGCAATGTAAAAAGCGGGCAGGTCTTAATTAAGAATGGACAAAGCATGCTCCCTTGATTTCTTTTGGCTGCAAAAACAATTTGCAAGTTGCTCTGACTCAGATATACAAATGGTAAAGCTCACACAAACTATAAACGCAAGCATCACGTGCTGAGGCAAGTGATGATGCGGTAGGTACATGTGTAGGTGACATAAACAAAAGGACTTCAAACAACCAAGGAATTTAAGGCTAGAGAGCTTGATGCTCACCTTGAGCACCTTCTCCTTTTGGCGAGTGAAGGCGGAAGGCATCCACTGCCCTTTGCCACATGCCTGCTGGCCCAAGCATTCAATGGCCTCCTCTATGGCTTCCAGGACCTCCAGCAGCGCAGACACCCCTGGTTGATTGCCAAAGGCCAGTAGCTCCGCAGCTACACCCACTGCCCGGCTGCACTTGCTCTTCATGCTGCGCACCCACATGTAGTGGGTGCGGTCTGCTTCCAGCTGGCACATGAGGAAATCCTGCTGTTCTGCAAGTACATGCTGGGCTTGGATTTGTTGGGATACGGCATTGGACAGATCTAAACCGAGGCATTGGAGTGCTGCTGCTGATGCTGCTGCTGCCGTTTGACAGCGCATTTCCGCCTGCATGCATTTTTGCAGCGCCTCCACAGCAGCTGCGAAGGCGATGCTGTGCATGCCACGGCCATTTGCATGGTGCCTGCACAGTGCCGACATTCCCTCAAACCCCTCTGCTGACCAGACCTTGGCCCTCCAACCCATGGGCCCGATGTCCAGCATGCGCCAAAACAGGTCAGTCATGCTGGACGGGCTGTTGAGAACCAGCTGCTGCTGCTGCTGCTACCCTTGCTCTCCCTAGCCAATCTGGCACTGCCCCTGTGCTAGTAGCCTGCATCATGAGAGTGGCCTACCATGCAGTGTGCGGATGTCCGTGCCCGGGAATACATGCTCACCCTCGCCCACGGTGTCCAGAGCATACACTGCACAGTTACAATATGTAAATATTACTGTCTGTACATGTTTGTATGAGCTTCATCATACGAGTCTATTGTTTGCATATGTGTGTTTGTATACATAAATTTTCAACTGAATGGGTGCTTGCAAGCATGCCATGTAAGAGACATGTCATCATTTTTTTGCAGAGCTCTCAACCAGAGCCACATTTAGGCGTGCCAAGTGTGCCAATTCCATGTTTTATTTCAAAACAATAGCCCCTGACGCTCAGAACTGGGTGAAACATGCTTGGCAGTGTATCCCACTTTTTGGCAGGGGTTGTGTTGCCTAACAATTGAAAGCCCCCCGATCAAGATCAGAGCAACCCAAGAACAAGCAGCAAGATGCACCTTGTTTACACAGGTCAATCACCGCATTATCTTGCTTGGCTTGACATGGCTAAGTGAGAGAAGAAAAGATGCTTGCCTGCGGTGGATGGGAGGAGGACGTCCACAGGATCAGAGCCGGCTTGCATGTTCAGCTCACCACTGGGAGCAGTAGTTGCAGTGCTGCAAACGCAGAGCTCAAATCCCAGCAAATGCTCACCACAGTATGGCAGCAGCGAGGATTTGGGGCCATGGAAGTGCAGCTCTGCGGCAATGGATGAGGGTAGGTAGTACTAGCAGCAGTGATCATCGTGCCTCATGCCTCATGATTACCCTTAGAGAGGCATGAGGGAGTTAGCACAGAAAATCAAAGTGGGGTACACAACAAGGCACTCTGTATGAGTATGTGAATGTGTGCCACGCCGCATGTGCATAGTTGACTTGTAACACGTAAACGATGAAGCGATCAAATGAATTAATGTCATTTCTTTCCATCATGGTACAAAGAGATCCTTACATGCTGCAGCTCAATCGACTCAATCAAGCTGATAAAGCATGTTAGGCCTTGCATGAAGGCTAGTAAAACTAAACTAATGCACATCGTATCTGTATTAGGAGCCATAAAAGCAGCCACTCATTTATGCCACGTCCAGGGGGGTAGAGTTTGATACACTTTGCGTGAACCAAGTGCAGAGGGCAGAGCTTCATTGCTGCCGCCAACGAATCATGAACCCATGCCTTCAAGTGGGTCAGGTCGCAATGCGCACTCTGGATCCACCCCACTGTACGGCTACCATGCACGATGTGCTCCCCCCAGTCCTGTCCTTGGCCAACCACAGCAGGTTGGAAGTTTATGTCCGAAGTGTGTCTGCAAAGCAGCTCAGCCAGGTCCTCAAACAGGCCTGGTCGCTGTCCGTCCCATTCTGGCAGCTCCCAAGCCCCCACGTGCTGCCCACGCAATGTCTGCGTGTGCAAGTGTAAGCAAATTAGGTGAGTGACAAGATAAACTTAGCTGAGAAATAGGGGTGACGGGGCGAACCTAAAGCAAATTAAATTTCAGGTCATGCTAGATGGGAAGCCCAGATAAAAACTGGAGAGTGATGCAGACCAGCGT
>Ga0307948_1002239_pt1 | contig 14036 bp, 16 predicted proteins | sample OrgLakmetagen280_FD_201824 | JGI IMG/M metagenome (GOLD analysis project Ga0307948, IMG submission 201824) | Saline water microbial communities from Organic Lake, Antarctica - #280 | ecosystem: Environmental > Aquatic > Non-marine Saline and Alkaline > Saline | place: Antarctica: Organic Lake...
CTCTCTCGCTCTCTCGCTCGCTCGCTCTCTCTCTCTCTCGCTCTCTCGCTCTCTCGCTCGCTCTCGCTCTCTCGCTCTCTCGCTCTCTCTCTCTCTCTCTCTCTCTCTCTCTCTCTCTCTCTCTCTCTCTCTCTCTCTCTCTCTCTCTCTCTCGCTCTCGCTCGCTCGCTCTCTCTTCCTCTCTCCCTCCCTCAAGTACAGTACACACATACACAAAAAGACACACATTTACACCCACAAACGCACACACAATTACAACCCCAGGCACCTTCCAGCAAGCGAAACAGCGTGGTGCAGGTGTGGTACTGCGCTCCATGGTGCCCAATGCACGTGAAGTGTACGCGCTGCTTGTAAACAATCAATTGGAGGACCCTGATTCAGAGGGCCTGGATTTCAAGCTTCTATTCAGGTATGCATGCTTATATATTTCCTCCTTTCTCTCTCTCTCTCTCTCTCTCTCTCTCTCTCTCTCTCTGCCTCTCTCTCCTTATTTCCTTATTTCACTACGTAAGCTTCTTCCTCTTTATGTGTCTTTTGCGCACATGCATGCATGCATACGTGTTAACAACTTGTACGTTTATTTCTGCCATGTAGATAATGTGTTGTCAGACCTGTATTGCATCTATTTTATTGCCAAACTGGTTAGACTTGTTGAGTCTCCTGCCACAGCGGTACCACCGCCGAGTCTCCTGCCTGTTACCTGCACTTGCACACAACGTTATAAACATTCCCACTGCCACGCCCAATTGTTGGCAGTGACGATTTGTGTGATTTGGTTAGTAAGTTTTCAGTTAAGGTTATTTTGCCTAGTCTCGTTCAATGAGCTGGAGAAGCCAGTTTATTGAAGATAGCATTTTCTGGTTTTTATATTGCAGTATTTAATTAGCTCAGTAAACTGCACAATGCTCAGCCAGATGGTTGAGTAAACTTCCCAGCCTTGGGGAGGAGAGGCGCGGCAGCCGACTAGAGTGTGTGTGGTATAGCATATATCAGTGTGTTAAGCAGTTGGATTTGAGAAACAGCAGAGAAAGAGAAAGAAAATTAAGAGATTTACCAGTCTGAAGTGCAGTTCCCAGCCTTTGCTCGAGAGAGACTCGACCCTGGCTATAATCCATTCTTTTTTTTGAAACTTGAAGATTAATAAAATATGATGTGCGCACATCATCTGTTTATTAATATTCCAGTTTTCATAGTGAAACCTCTCAGAATAGGGGGGCATTGGTTGTTGTGCTGAGTCTTATACTTTGCAGTTACGGTGATTTGCTAGGACACCACGGTGGTTAGAACTGCTGAGTCGCCTGCCTGTGCCTCTAAGCTTGCACACAACATTTTCAGCGTTCAAAGAGCGCATATAAGTATCTTTTTCCCTGCCGTTAAGCAGATCCTTGCAGAGGTTGAAGAGCAGGAAGCGATTGATAATGCAGGTGCTGCTTACAATGTCCACCTGTTTTCTTACCCAGGATGTGTCGAGAGCGCTTCCTGCTGACGATTGAAGCCGCCCTGAAGTCCCACTTGACAGAATTCACGGACCATCAGTTGTTGGCCTCGAGGTGCGTTTTGCATGGTGTGTGTGGGTGTTTAAGGTACTGGTGTTATGCATGTTTGGGTGCTATGTTCAGGTTAGGGTGTGATGAGCTTATTGAAGGATGTGAATCGTATGAGTTCAGTGTGAAACACCTGAACTCAGGTTCTTGAAGTGTAGCATAAAGTGAGATGTTCTCACTTTCTGCTTTTCTCCGGTTTCTGCTTCCCTTCTCCATTCTTTTTATTCCTTGGAGAACGCAACTCTCTCTTTAGCATACTTCCCCCCCTCCCTCACCTCTTTTCTATATTTAGTCTTTAGTTTTCTCCCGTTTCTCCGGTTTCTCTGAGTTGTTGTGTTCTCCTTGGTAATAATGACAGAGCCCTATGCATCTCACGATGCAAGCAATAGGACATCAATGCTCAGGAGTGTGTAATAGGCACAGACTTGGCACCAGCATGTTGTTTTAAACTTGAGGCCTCTTTTGGCAGGCTCCTTTTTGATTTTTATCGTTGTTTCCTCTTGGATGTGTGACATAAGCATTCGTTTACTTCTGGCAACATCTTTGACAATAATAGTATGCCCGTTGACGTGACTGCCATGTTGGTGCAGTTTCAGAGCTGATTGGCCATTGCTCATCAACACACTTTTTTGTTCGACTATATGTTTCAGGCGATCCAATGAAGGGTACGGAGAAGTCCTGTACATTCCTTTGGATGCAGCTGGGCTCCGCAAAGTATCAGAAGAACTTGAGGCAATAAAAGGGGAAGTTGATTAAACTCTATCGCTGGGTCTGCTCCAGTTGTCCTTTATATTTGTAAACCATTTTGCATTTTGGAAGCCTGACGCCACATAGAAGCAACCAAGAACCCTTTTTTTTCTTGTAATTGCCGTGACGGTAATCTAATTTGATAACTGCTCACGACACTGTTGTCAACAAATTTCGTCACTCACTATCTGGACGTGCAGTACTTCTGGAACGGCAAAATCAGTTAACATGGAGAGTACTCCCTCCCTTTTGTTCACACCTGTGTTTGAGACTTCTCAGCAGCCTTATTTGCTGCATCTAGTCAATAAAATTGAAAAAGGAACTGTATTTGTGCCACCCTGTCAGATCAAATTACCTGATTGGGCGTGACAACCTTTTCCTTTGCTGCACGCACCACCAAAAGCAAAATTAACAATTTCAATCAAGAGCTGTACCAGTTACGAGATCATTGAGTCCATAATTTACACACAAAGGTCAAATCACAAAAGCATCCTCTCAGGTCATTCCTGCGTGCTTTTCCCTGCTTTAGCTTGTGTACTCTTTGAGCTCTTGCAGTCGGTGCACCTGTGGTGTGATAAAACGAAGTCTTAGGAGGAAAAAAGCACGAAGGTTTGGTGTATTCAGTACTAGGCATTGACCAGAAACGCTATTGTTGGAATCTGCAGCGCCAAACAAATGAAACAAGACCAAAAACCATCTGCCAACGCAGCAATTGCAGCTGCTCAATTGTAGCGGCATGTTTTTATTGTCAAGACTGTTCCACGCGCTAGCCTTTTTTCTTTTGTCAGTTAAAAAGAATGGAATTATTAACTGACTTCTAACTAATCATTGACTTCTTACGTATCGTAAGTATGCTGGCTACATGCAGGATGGCTCGCTGCCGGCATGACTGCGTTTTAGGTAAGGTAAGGTAGGTGACTGCGTTTTAACCTTCTTGAGCTCTGGTTTACTCAGAATATGCATCTGTTGCCAAAGAATGAATATAAATACGTGGTAGCAGTCTTGTAGCAACACAAGAGGTCTACGTGGGTCACCTACCAGATCAATGACTAGCGGGTCCTCCTCCCCCAAATGCACCACAAAAAGCTTGCTCGCTTCGTGGTACATCTCAGCCGCTCTGCAGAGTTTGTTTTGTACAATGAACAAATGAAATCGAGGGCATTCAGAGAAAGACCACACAGGGCCACGTGGCAAATAAAATTACTTTGCAGGTGCGCACTGCAACTGCATCCAAAAACAAAGGAATTGAAAGAATGAGGTACCTGCCTCCACTTTTTTCTCGGACCATGAGAGAGAATGACTGCCCGAGGCCTGTCATAACACATTTTTTCCATCCTATAATCTGTTCCACATGCCCCCCTGTGCTTCTGTTCTTCAACCACAGACGCGCCTGACACCCACCTGCGCAGCTGTGCTTGGGCCACAAAGATGTTCCCTCTCAGCTTGAAGCACTCGGCTCTGGCAACGTCCAGGAAGGCAGGCCTGTCTGCAAACTCTTGCTCCTGTCAAGAACGTGTGTGCGCGCCATTTGTGTCTTGAATTCTTGATATACTTAAAGGACAGTAAGCACCCACGTGAACCTTTCATACTAGTAATTTGGTTAGGTATTCGTGACCAAGAAGACACTGCGTTGGAGCAATTTAGTGTACATTATAAGATGCCTCGAAATTATTGCCCACATCCGCAAGACCCCTGTGGAAAGGTGTGACCATACCACAATACTGAGCATCCAAGAAGGAGGTGAAGAGGGTTTGAAAAGGGTCCAGGAAAGTGCACCTAGAGGGCTTGGGATGAAAGAGTGTAGAGGGAGGGGAAAAAGTAGATTTAAAGTAGATTTAACAATAAAACTGCGATTGTAGCAAACTATAGAGCAGACTAATGATTATAATATGGGCAACACTAGGAACGTCACACCTTACCTGCATTTCTGAGAACTCGGTGTAAGTCTCGTGTGCTTTTTCCTGCAAAATGCGAGCGTGTATGTACTTGTGTGCAAGTGCATATGCACATGTGAGTGCATGCAAGTGTGCACATATGTGTATGTCTGTATGTGTGATTATGAGTATGAGTATGAGACGTGTGTGTGTGTGTGTGTGCGTATGTGTGTGTGTGTGTGTGTGTGTGTGTGTGTGTGTGCGTGGTTGCACCAAAATTGCAAAGCGTTGCTCCTCCTTCTAAATATTTCTCAGGACCATAGCCACTAATCGAAATTTTATTGCTACAAGCTAGATGCAGTCGTTGTCTGACAAGGTCCATATTCAGCATTCTAAATACTATGGCATGTACGTCTCCTTCCCAAATATTTTTTTGATCCAGCTCGACTAACCCACAGCAAACCATGCCCACCTGTTAACCTTGTTTAAGCCCACAAAACCATGAAGTGTTTCTAAACCTCAAGTTACACCATTTATTGGCCATGTCTACAAGCACTGCACCCAGCTCTTGCTGCTTTAGCTTAACCTCTCTACTCTCTTTCCAACAAATCCCGGCCACACTCTCTTCGGCGTTCATGAGCACTGCACCCAGCTCCCTGTTTGCCTCGATAACCTCACAAATAAACACACACACACTGCTTTGCTTCCACAAACACAAACAATCACATACTGCTAAACACTCACATACTGCTTGGCTTCCACAAACACTGCGCCCAGCTCTCGGTATGCTTTGGCAACCAGAGGGTGCGGCAGGATCCCCTCATAGGCTCGGTGACTGGTCAACACTTCTTCCAAGCACCTGAAGGGCAACGAGGCAGCATGCTGTGACTCTTTCAGCAACAATTCAGGTATAAACGCTGCATGCACAGTGACGACCCACCTGTGACACTGAAGTAAAAACGTACCAAACATTGCACACTGTTTTTGCACAGTGACGACCCACCTGTGACACTGACACGTTGCACACTATTTCTTCAAGCATCTAATTAGCCTCAAGGAGCTGTTGTGACCTTTGATGTAGCATCGTAACTCTAGGCCTAGCTGTTCTAAAAGGCAGCGCATGCGAGGCATTGGCTCATTCAGCAGACCCAAAGGCCATAATTTGGAAGATACTCCACTTTTGCAGAAAAACTGTGCCGGACATACTGTATTTATAACCACTGCAAACTCGTACAATGCAGGTGACCCTAGTCTAGAGGTTTCTCAGCCAAACAGCATCAATCGTGTGTACACAGCCAAGGAAAACAAAGATGCAACGTGGCGTTGTTTGGCCAAACTGATTAAGCGGACTCTATAGTGAGCCTCCAAGTCTTCATAAAACATACCGCTGTTTTGTGGCACTCACCTTATCTGGTCTTTTCTTTTAGCAGAGCCCATAAATCCGTACACACTTGCCAAATTTAGCCCAATGTGAGCCAGTTGCCTACGATTGTGTACACAGACTTTGTGTGTGTACAGTATTGTTGAGCGTAGCAAACAATTTAAAGCAAGTGCGTGCCAATTTAATCGTCCTCTTTCTCCTGTGCCTTGACATGAATTGTTCCACAACGCATCACTATTCACTATAAGGCACGAACCAACCCCACCCCTAGTCATAGATACTTGTGCGTGCATGCGTGTGCAATACGAAGTCTTATCAATATTAACATGCCACCTAAGTTGTCGCAACTGTGCAGCTTAATGTCGACCAATGAGGGCTTCCCTGTGTAACCTAATGCTAGTCTTGAGCTTGCACATTGGTTACAAAGCTTTTATGTTAGTAGAACACAAACAACTCAATAACACATCAAGCCGCTTGGCTCGTTTGAGCATGGGATGCGACAGTAGGATTGTAGTCCAACACAATCTGCTTCACCAACTGAACAAGCGAGCGCACCTGTACAGCTTTATCATAAGCGGGTGCTTCTTCACTTCATCTGCAAACCCAGCACTATTCCTCAGTCGGTTTTCTTCTGCCTGGGTTACCCTGCACGTTGTGTCAATTTAGATGGCATGCTATGCTTGCTTAAAAAAGAATGGTATTGTACATACACGCACGCACAAATGACCTACAACAAGTTGCAAATGTCAGCTTATTGTCCTTTGTAATTTCCAGCGCATCACACAACACAATCCTAGTCTGTTCTTGATATCCTGGGCCACCCTGAACAATGCATACAGACTAGGGTTGGCCAGAACCATACGGTGTATACACGGTGTTGTTAGCTGGGAAACCACAAAATATACGGTCAAATATGGTGTATTCATACGGTTCTGGCCAACCTTAATCAAGACAGATGCCAGTTACTGGCATAAATGCACCCTACTGCAAGGTCGTCCCCATGGCTGGTTGACCCAAACAGTGCCAATAAGCTGTTCACCCAATTCAAAGCCCCATATACCTGATTTGAATGCAAGATACTTGATGTTATATCTAATTCATTGACATTTGCTGGAAATTCGGCATTCTAGGGGGCTGTGTGGGGCCCGGTGCGTATTTTGCACCCACTTTGGCAGGGAAAAGGTACATTTCTGAACTTGCCCCGATCGACCTCTGCTTTAGGATATAAGCATTATAAATGTCATATAACAATGCTGCAACGTTGAATTTGGGACAGGGGTGCTGGGAATGCCGGCGTATGGGAGGCACTCACACAAGGGACACAGGGGAAAAAGGCAGAAAAAGTTGCTGCTCCATACCTGCTGCGAGTTTCAGCCCGTTTTTTCCTCTCAGAGTTGCGGGGTTGAAAATATATAAAATAAAATATAAATGGGGCCAATCGGTGGCCTGGTAGAGCTTTGGTGCAAATTTGTAGCGTGACATGCAGAAATTTCCGCCTGTGCTTTTCCGGTTCCATATTAAAATTTCACATTCACATTAGAGTCGCGGGGTGAATATCAAGCCTTATAAAATTTAAAGGTCACGGATTGGTGCAGTTTGTGAGCAATGATGTCTGTTTTTGTAGCGTGAAATTTATTGCGAGCCACCCACTGGGTCTTTTGGCCTGCTTTCTGTGTGTGCAAGTAAAGAGAAATGAAGCTATCCAACACAACATTCAGCTCCCAAAATGGTGAAGTGGTTGGGGAGATAGAGCTTAATTTGGCTTATTGGCACAAATTGACTAGGAAAAGGCGGTCAAGCCATGGGGACAACCGCAAGGGGTACACTCAAAAATAGAACACTGGGCCGCTCAGCGACATAAAAGAGACTTCCTGATATTTCTGTTCTTATTATTTCAAGTGGAACATGCAGGCTTCCTTTGACAGAGCTACAAGCTGCCTCCATGACAGCTTGCGTACCCTTTGACAATTCACAAGTTGAGATCAAAGTCCCTGACTTACTCAAACAGAGCTTCTAAACTGCCATCCAGCAGCTTCTCAGCCTCTTTGATAAGCCCCGCTTCTAGCTCCTGCTCTGCCAAAGCCTCCTCCTCTGCAGCAACCAGCAGCTGGTACTCCTCACGGTACCTAAGGCGGGGGCAGATTGTATTTATAGTGTTGGTAACCACTGTGTGTGCGTGAACGGTAGGGTCAAACGAAGGATTTCTTGCATTGAGAGTCGTCAGAGAAATCCTTTTTACGCGGTCGGCACGTGTATTGCAAATCACTGTATGTGCGTGAACGGTGGGGTCAAATGATTGCTTCCTTGAACCTTGAACTAATAATCATGCACTTATTTATACTGCTGGCTGTTAAAATGTGTGAGTCGCCTCTTCCCCTGTAGCTTTGATCAGGAGGTGCTCCTCATGGATACCTGGAATCAGGGCGGCAACTTTTTACGGCTTTTCTCTATGTCGGCCATGTGCAGTGAAAACAGACTTTGTATGTGCAGCTTTCACTCCTTTGGTGCTGCGGTATGGTACCGAGGACGAAGACGGCAAGTACCAATAAATGAAAAATGTGTGCGCTGATTGCTAGGCCGTTATTGCTTTTTAATGTGAACTTCCTCTCGTTTAGCGTCGCTAGCTGCTAGCTGATCTTTCTCGAGTACCTCACAATCAGGATGAATGCTCCGAGATTAATGATACATACTATGAGAAATGCCCAGGGCCAATTACCTTGTGCTTGGCATATGTGGCAATGCTCTAACAACACTTCTGAAGTAAAAGTAAATCATCACGGAAAGAAATATATCGTACCTTAGCATATTCACCCTAAACCCTCATAATATTAAAAGTAACCCAGGGCAATCCGTAACCCAGTCTCTTTAAATAAACATTTAAGCCATCCCCACACCAATCCCGGAGGGGAGATTAGCCCAGCGCTTTCAAATGTGCAAATGTGTGTAAGTATATTTGTTATGCATATACATGTGCTTGACTACGTGTATGTCTGTGTGTGTGTGTCTGTGTGTGTGTGTGTGTGTGAGAGAGGGTGTGTGTGTTGATGTGTGTTTGCGTGTGCGTAGTGCATGCGTGCGTGTGCACATGCGCTTGCATGTGGACACACGCTTGTGGTTGCGCATTCGAGCTAGTGCATGTGTGCGTGCCTGTATGTGCCTGTATGCCAATGTGTGCATGTGGTTGCCTGTATTGCTTGAGTGTGCAGGAGTCATGGTGGCAGAAGCAGCTGGTGCTCTGACTGGGTGGGGGTCGGGAAGGGGCCAGGGACGGCGGAAGAGCCATTTTCTCTCTGTTCAGCCACCCACCAAGCTTTATTTTTGCCAATCCTGAACAACCCCGGAGCCCCAAAATACATAATACATACATATTTAGCGATAATGGAACCAAATTAGAGGGCAAAACACGCCTTTTACCCGGGATTATATGTAGGAAAGTCACAGTAGCTTGGGAGTTGGCCAACACCATATATATTCATGACCATATGTCTGGTAAATTCCCTACAAACACTGTACACCATATATACGTATGAATGTATGGCTCTGGCTAACCCTGGTGCATTGTATAATACAGAGGGAACATTCACTGGTCTTTGATTCATAATTAGAAGTGCTCAACAAGTCACAACTGGCTCATGAATAATACAGAGCAACGAGAGCACGTTTACACACACAGTTAAAAGAAGAAGCAATGGTTGGACACGCATGCTAATTGAAGGCATCTGGAATTTACAAATGAAAAGGGTTGGCCATCACCGTGGATACTTGGCGTAATTATAGTGAATTTGGCCGCCACAGCTTACGCTTGGTTTTCAAGGTTATATGCAGTTCAAGTACAATGCCGAGCAGCCTACCAATGCACCAACCTGAAGTACTTCTCTTCTAATCGCTGCTTGCGCTTTGTGGTCTTGTACTCGTCAATCACCATTCTCCCTCCAAACGTCTGCAGCGTGCGTTTGTATGGTTGATCGTTCTGAGTTGATATATTGTGCATGTGACCGTGACCACAATTACCAGATGTTGGGCCATTGATCATCATTTCCTCATGGAGGAACGCACGCTATGCCATGCCGTGCTCTAAAAACGAGCATGAAGGGCCAGACTTGCCTGTAGTATGGCAGGCGTATTGCAGACCTCCTTTGCCTTGTCTGCCCTTTCCCTCGCCGCCTCAGCCTTTTCCCGCAGCAAAGACAGCTCGTCTTCGATCTTCAAGAAAGCAGCCTGGGCACAGTCCAGTGGTTACTATGTGGTGGCCACTGTCAGCATGAAATTGCCATCCTTATTGTCACCGGTTTCCTTGCCAGACATAACAAAGCCTTAAAGTGCCGACGGTCTGCATCGTTTGTTGTATGAGTAAAGCTCTCTTGTCCCTCTCATGTTCAGCACAGCCATATCGTGTCCAGTACAGCCGAGTTCCTATCAAACATTACAAAGGCTACCGTTGTGGTCGTAGCCATGTGTGGGTGTGTGAATGTGCGTGTGTGTGCCTATATGTGTGTACGGGTGTGTAATTTCCGGTTATTGCAACAACTCCTCACCCTCGTGGCCTGTGCTTCTTTAAGCCTCTGCACTCCCAAGGCCGTTGTGCACTGGCAGCACATCACCCGAGTTGAAACATCCTGCACCTCTTCCACTTTAGAGGCCCCCTCGGCAGCCAAGAAATATCGCAGGGCCTCCTGCGGTGCAGGAAGTGGAGCATGGCATGGAGAGAGGAGAGAAGGGAGAAGAGGTAGCATGCATGCATGCATGCAAGTTGTGTGCTTGCTTGTATGAGAATGTGCGTGTGTGTAGATGTGCGTGTGCGTATGTGATTCTGCATGTACAGTTTTGTGTGTTGCGTGCTTACAGCTGCACATTGTGCTGTGGCATATAAATAGACGTAAGAGTCCAGGTAGCTGTACTTCTTGGTGTGCAGTAGGTCCAGCCATGTCTGAATTAAAAATAGGGCTGCTACATGCACAAAAGATGAAGATCCCTGGAGATCCAATATGCACACTCACACACACACACACACACATCTAAGCCCATTATCATGATCTGACAGGATCAAAAACAAGATACCGTGCTCCTGAAAGCTCCTTCAAAAGGGGCCACTTACTGTAAGCCACCTCCCTCATGCCGTGGCCTCTTTGTGCCACTGGTACCACCAAGAAGAGATGCACAGAGAGCAGCGACAGAAATTAGCAAAACACTGATAGTGTTCACTTTATTAGAGCTCAATATATTGCAAACGCTGGCGCGGACCTGCCCCTTAATGGGCACCAGTCTGGTTGAGCATGAACGTTAAAAGCACGCACACACACAAACACACCTGTATGCGAGGGGGCTGTTTGTTCAAAAGCACCCCCCCATGCAGAAGGTGCACGTCCCTGTGCAGCTGGGGTAAGCTTTGCGGGACCTGGGCCTGAATCGATGGAGGGGGGAGCTCCTCCAGTGCCCTGTGTGCGTCAAGGAGCATTGGAAGATCGTCTGTGACATGTAACAGAAACTTGCTAGAGAAATGCAATGGACAATTGAGTACACACTCGAAACAAAGTGCACCGTTTGTCAAATGCGTGCATGTGTATGTAAGGGTATGTATAGGGATGTCCAGAACATTACATATACACATTCACTGTTTGCGACTCTCCATGAAACCTTTCCTGCCTCAAATACTGTGTATGCATCGCATAGCTATGGGTCCGGCCAATCCTACATGTACGTGAGGTTGAACATCACACCGCAGCCAATATCACTGACGCACTCACCAGCGGCAGTGCTCTATGGTCTGATTGTCATACCCAAGCTCAGAGTATGCCTGCAGTGTAAGATGTAAGGACGGACTGGAATGATCAGGCTAACCAATATCTTGGCTGGCACACACACACACGCACACACACACAGGTACACATCTTGTCTCTAACGGCCAATTGATTGTTTGCAAGGTTGCACTCGTAGGTGCCAACCTGTTGGATTAATGATGAAAGGTCCTTGCCAATCAGATGAGCTTCACAACAGCACAGTACCATAAATGATTACACACCTAAATGTAACAGAATGCCACACCTTCCATTCACGCCACGCCAAGCAATTTGACTAACACATCAAATACCTGCACTAAAGTGCCAGAGGCCCGCTGCGTTGGATCTGCAACTCCATACTTTCCAGTCTGCCTTTATATACTACCTGAACAAAGGCGACCTACTGCAAAAAGTGGATGTGTTGGAAGGCAAAGGAGGGGGAGTCGTTCCCCTCTTCTGGATTGTGCAGCAAAGGCCAAACGCAACGAGCTCGTACCTGATTGCAATGTAAGTTCAGATGCAACATGTCTGTGCCATGATGCAATGTGTGCCGATTCAAATCGCATCCGTCTCAACTGACCTGTGCCAGGTCGTAGTGAGCCTGACTCAAGTTAAGCCCGTCCTGGTTTTCCTGCTGGGCCGACAGCAGCACTTGGGCAACCCTGCACAACCCCAGCATTTCTCTTCGTATGCGCATCAGGCCGTGCCTATCGCCAGCCTGCACAAGCACAAATACACAAGTAAGCAGGCCTAGCATTTCTTTTTGTATCTGCATTAGGCCGTGCTCATCAATCACCATCCTGCACCCGACACATACACATGTACACACGCACGCGCTTTCAAACGTCAGTCATTAAGCAAGTGACACAGCCCTGACCTCCCTTGCCAGAGGCTACCGTCCAACATGAACACATGTCGGAGCTTTTTTTATTACCTCCAATCCATTCCTCCAATCCTCACAATGGATCGGAAGAAGAACTCAATTCCAGTTGCGTTCGTTTATTTTTCCTCATGATGTAGTCCTGGTAAAAGCCGTGCTGCGCTAGAACTCATGTTTGTCTGTTCAGGCAATGCTTACTGAAATGCTGAAATGCTTAGCCTCGTTTCAAATTGTCATCATAGCAGGTAAATGTAAAACGGATCTCCAACAATGACTTATGTAGAGGTTTAGTACTTCATCTGACACGTGTTCCCTTGCACTAATACAAAGCACATACAAGGCAAGCAACACAATTCAAAAATGCTCTGGATCACAAAAAGGCTTGTCAAAAAAGCCTTTATAAATATGTTGTGTCAGTGATTGAGTCGGCGTACTTTTGCATATTGTCTCTGCTACTGCTAACACACATACATAAAACACACGCACGCACAAAAAGACACAAACATGCAGGCAAACACATACACAAAGCGGGATAAAAACTACACATAAACTGAGCGCTTGAACCTACATTGTGACAGCAACTGGACCCTTGTCAGGATAATGACAAGCAAAAAGGACACCCTTCACTTTTCCTCCTCACACCTTTCTCATCTGTCCTGCGTACTTCTCCAAGGCCTGCAATCTGGCCATTGGAGTGTCATCAAGTATGGCCGCCAGCTCAGGATCTATGAAAGGGTACTCAATGGCGCCTTGCACGGCGGCACCCCTCAAGTCGGGACCTGTAATTGTCGGGAGAGCTTTCCGTCAGTCAATGCACACTGCAGCTTTGGTCTATGCCTGAACCAAATTTGTATTAAGTACAAACCAGACTCCCCCATCGCGACGACTTTCCCGCACGCCCTTGTGCTGGAACTGTACACACAGACACACAGACTCAAAGCCTTGTGCTGGCAAGGGGCGTGCACAGTATCACCTGGGCTTGCAAAGCTGCCCTCTTGCTGCAGCAGTGCACTAGATGTGGCCGACACAGACACGACCTCGTCCCTTTCAGAAGCTTGGCTGATCATGTCTGCAAGGGGGGAAGCCAAATCACGCATGGTGTCCAGCCAACGGGCGTCCACCTGTGCATGGTACAGAAAGAGGAAAGGTTGGGACCTATTGTACCCTGAGTACACATAATATTCAACATGTATAAATAGTGACGACCAGCAGTGGTTGTCTCCTAGTCGTGGTTGCAAGCATGTGTGCATACATGTGTCGTGCTTGTGTTCAGAAGTGTGCACGAGCACATGTGCGCACGCATGTGTATATTTGCCTGTGCGTACGTGTTTACATTTTTTTGATGTGCGTGTGTGTGTGTTAGTGATTGTGTTTGTAAGTGGGTGTGCGTGGTGTGTGTGTGTGTGTGTGTGTGTGTGTGTGTGTGCGTGTGTGTGTGTGCGTGTGTGTGTGTGTGTGTGTGTGTGTGTGTGTGTGTGTGTGTGTGCATTGTGTGCACGCGTGCGCATGCGCTTGTACACGTGCAAGCATGTGGGACATCGTATAACAGCTCACCATTTCACAGTTTTCTGTAGCCCAATCTAAGCACACACTTGCTGGAAGGAGGTCCTCCTTCGGACGTATCCTTCTTTTCTGTTTTACCATGGTTTTATATAAGATATAAGATCGAAACCAAACTAATTTAAATTTTAAGTTTTAATATCACTGTATTGCTTTCAACTGCATAGCATGATAAATTGCATGCGGTAAGCAAACACACACACACACACACACACACATACACAAACACACACACACAGACACACACACACACACACACACACACACACACAC
>Ga0307948_1002254_pt1 | contig 13986 bp, 15 predicted proteins | sample OrgLakmetagen280_FD_201824 | JGI IMG/M metagenome (GOLD analysis project Ga0307948, IMG submission 201824) | Saline water microbial communities from Organic Lake, Antarctica - #280 | ecosystem: Environmental > Aquatic > Non-marine Saline and Alkaline > Saline | place: Antarctica: Organic Lake...
GAGAGAGGGAGGTTGAGATAGAGAGAGAGGGAGTACACTTGACCAGACATGCGTACAGACAAGCACCAAGCTAGAAAAGACCTCTGGTAGCTAGCAGACAACAGAAGAGCCTACTTCCACCCACCCGTCTTTATTTTCCAGGGCCGCCTCCAAGTCCTGCAGTAAATAAGCAATTATAATTATCGAGTGGAAAGGATGACCAATGCCAGCCACTATTTTGGGGGTGAAATCTTGTAAAAAATTAGGTAATGAGTTTTGGGCAGCAGTTACTGGTGACGGGTGTACTGGTAATCGTAAACTGAATGGATAAGCAAAACTTCACAGCAGACCTAGAGAATCTCTAGACTGTAAATTTGTAAAGGACACTGCTAAACTGTTATGACCAAAAACCACAGAGCAAGGGTCAAGCATGGAGACACACAAAATATGTACTCACCTGTGCGCATCCCTCTAAGAAGCCTGCCACGAGCTCCGGTGCATGTGCAAGCACGGCAAGAGCAGCAACAAAGGCAGCAGCTGTGGCAGCAAACTGTTCTGTGGCACGAGGCCCCCTGGCTGCTGCCTGTGTGTTCGTGGTTGAGAGGGTGCATTGGGAGTTACAGGCACCGACATGTCAAGTCATTTCGCACCACGTGTCCCCTCATGCGCAACTAGGACGTTTAGCCTAAAGTTTATGTCATCGGTCTTAGTGATTGCAGGCCTCTAGTAGAGGAGATGATGTAGCGCATGACAGCCTAAGGCAGGCACCTTTTGAATTGGCAGCCGTTGCTTCTATTGGCGTGACCGACTTCAGAAATGCATCATGTCCATTCGACCAACATTTTAATCTGGGCTGAAAGAGCCTGGCCATACTGACTAGGATGTCAAGCAAGCGCCCACCCATGTCATTGCTAGAATAGGATGGCCATACTGACTAGGATGTCAGGTCATTGCTAGGGTAGGATGGCCATACTGACTAGGATGTCAGGCAAGCGCCCATGTCATGCTGTTCCCCCCTACCTCGATGAGCTGGGAGGTGACCACTGAGCCTACAGCCCTTCTGCCGTGCTCCTCATACAGGGCTGCAACATCCTTGGCCACCCCAGACATATTGGCCTCTGCTAGCCTGCAGTTACGCACCATGTATGTTTGCAAACAAGCTTGCAAGCTGCAGCAAAGCGGATATGGAGACGTTTACACTCGTGTTATTGAAGCACAGAAACAGGAAGGCACACACGTCACACCGTGTATATATGTGCGTGTGTGCATGTGTGTATGTAGGAGTATGTGGGTGTGGGCGTGGATGTGGGTGTGTTTGTGTGTGTTTGTGTATGTTCCAAAAGATGCACGGACATTGACCCCTTGCCGTACCTGTTAAGCAGGCCGGTGATCCTTCTCTCCAGTGCTGACGCGGCTCCCCCTCCTCTCTGCTGTGCAGCCCTCAAAGCGGGAGGGACATAGCGACCGGCTCCTCCGGCTGTCCCAGATGCACCTGAGCAGGAAAACAAGAAAGGACCCGCATGGGAACACACCTCTATTCCAATCCAGATCAGGGAAGGGACTTGGCAAGGGAGAACGGCCGTGCTGCTGAGCCCATCCCAGCAACGAATAGGGTACCTACTCTGACAACAAGGAGAGTGCCCAACAACTGCTTGTTCCTGCTCTCCTGGTTTGCGACCTACCTGGTGCAGAATCGCCCTTGCTTCTCCCATAAATGTCTGTCTTCACCGTCTCGTCATCTCCATCTTGTTCTTCTTCTGTCCCCCCTCCGTCCCCTTCCATCCCACTTTTCTCCTCCTCCTCCCCCTCTCCGCTGTAGCTCACGCTCCCGCTACTAGCCTCGCGCCCCTCCTCCTCATCATCACTGCCGCTGCTGCCTAGGCCAAAGCCCATTTCTCTTTCTCTCCCACCTCCCCTTACCCCAATATCATCCAACCTTGCACCGCCCACTCCAGTGTCATTCCCCATCCGTGTGCTGCTCCTTGGCTTCCTCCCTTTGTTGTGGTGATGGAGCCCCCAGCTTTCACCTCCCTCCCCCCCCTCATCCCCATCGTCACTCAGGCCCTCGCTACTCCCGTTCATGACATCCGCTCCCTCACTCAACCCATCTTCTCTTCTTCCACTTCCACTCCCTCCCACCCCTTCTTCACTCATGCTCCCCTCCTCTGGCCTCCTCTTCATCCCTCCCGTCCCCTCTTCGTCATCGCTGCTGCTCTCGTCGCCCCCCCCTAGCAGCACGCCAAGGCCAAATTCGTCCTCTGAGTCTGTCTCTATGGGTCCCGTTGACTCGGTCTTGCCGCCACTGCACACATAGCCACAATGACGGCAAATACTTGGGGGATGGCAATGCAGGGCCGTGTAAAAAGAGGGAGAAAGGAAATCCAGCCATTTTGTAAAACCGAGATTTTGTAAAGAATTGCTGATCCGCAAACCTGGGAATTACATATTTGTCCACTGCCACCATATCAACCCTTCATTCATGCCAACTTCCAGTTGCCTGCAGCCCTGCTGGGTCAAAAATAGTCTAGGATTCATGAGACACAACTGTGATATGTCAAAAGGGCCTCACATTGGCATGCACTAGTTGAGACAGAGTGTGTTAAAGGAGGGAAGTGGCACCCTTTCTGGCGAGAACCCGGTCAGGGGCGTAACCCCAAAGTTAGTAAATTTTTGCCGCCAACGTTCTCAAGTTGCCAGCCAGTTGCCCAGTGCCTGATGAAGTACCTAAGTTTGGCATCATGAAGCTTTGCTCACTGTCTATGTGTTGTTGAGGTACATATCGGAGGCCTCGCACACCAATGGCAAGCCAACGCGTCTGCTTGCCTATGGTGTAAGTCCTCCATTATGTTTACACCATTCTTATTTGTAAAGGAGGGTAGCCAAGAGGAGAGCTGGGGTGACCATGTCTTGGGTGTAGTATACAAGATATTTTCTTAGTTGCAGAAACTTTTTAGCGCACCACTCAGCGCCCTCCAGCCCAGAAAATCGTGTGGCACAGGCACAGAAACTCATTCAAGTTTGGAAGGGTGGTGTGGTTTGGGTTAAAAGTTCTCAGTGGCCAAAATATTGACAAACTCTAGGCGTACTTGTAGACTTCTGGAAGCTCAGAGTCACATATAGACACACGTGCACGCACACACACATGAGCATGCGCACACATACATACACATACACTGACTTATATTTGATTATATTTCCCCAATACTTGAAATTGAGTAACATTTTGTTTGTTCATTTTCTATCCTGGCAACTATTGATCAGTCGCAGGGCAAGCAAAGGAATTGGTTGGCTGAAACGACGGAGAGACACGCACTAGAACACATGTACGGAAAAAGTGCTTATTAAAATAAACTAGTTTGAATAAATAACTTGCCTTCATCAAGCTCCTCCCACGTCTATATCCAAATGAAATTATGCACACATTTGGATAGCTCACATACAATCACACGACACAGCAAATGGTCGGAGTAAACACTGTTTGACCGGAGATTGTAGCATGCAAGAGCTGGCCTGCAGCTGTGAAATCAAGATTAGAGTTTGCTGCATTCGGCCTGGTGCAACTAACAACGTCACACAGAAGCACTGCGTGCATTGCCGTCCCCTGTTTAGCAAAGCTTGTAATAGATGAACGTGCTTGGAAACAAGTGAGTAGAGCACCGTTCATTCTCACATGTCCACGAGGGACCAAAAAAAAGAGGGGCACTGGAACTACATCATTCACGGTGCTCACGCTATATAAGTCACACTAGCGCAAACGCGCTCACACAAGGCCACAAAAAGGTCGACCCAGAAAAGGTGAAGGATCCCTGATAAGAAGCAGCGTTTTTATTAGCCGTGACACGTCGCCAATGTGTCGCATTATGGCCATTATGGGAAAGACACAGAGACACAGAGACGCCCTGCTGGGCACGTTGAGCACATGAGTCATAAACACTCCATCTTTCTGGTGGCCAATGGGAACCCAACAACATCGACTGGAACTACTAGTAGTAAAAACTCCCAGCTGCTGCACCCCCTCGTGCACCACAAGCTGCCACACCTGCTGCACCCCCTCGTGCACCACAAGCTACCACACCTCCACCAGCAGCAGCAGCAATAGCACAAGCAGCACCAGAGGCAGCACCACAAGCAGAGGGGGGTAAGCGTTATGGGCGCACATTTGGCATTCTCAGCAGCAGAGCTTGTAAAGAGAGGGAAGGGTGAACTGTGCTTGCCGTGCACTTGGCAATCCCAAAGCATAGAACTGCTCATCATGTTGGTCAAGAAGGAGAAAATTGACTCACGCTTGAAGCTGCGCAAGAGCAAAAAGCAGGACGACCATACGAGGCGCAGCTGCTCAGTTAGGAAGAGCAGCAGGCCCGGTACGAGCAGCAAAGGGGTGAGCATGGCCCAGCCCTCCCACCACCACCACGACCCTCGCCACCACTAGCGACCCACGCCACCAATCTCGCAGCACCAGTAAAATGCGGACGCATGAAAAGCACGGAAGCAGCAGCAAGCACTCAGCAGGTGCCCGCCATCCGTAAGGATGAGAGGCGGAGCCGCCTGCTGTCATATCACTTGAACATGCCTTGCGTTGCAACCCGTGCATGTGGGTTCAGTGACTTCCCTTTCTTGCGAACAAAAGTGGTTTCAAGCACAGAAGCGGCAAACAGCAACACATGCACAGCAGCGGCAGCGGCAGCAGAAGCCAGAGTCAATGGAGTTTAGTGATGAAAGCAAGGACGCAGGATTAGGGATGCTTAGACATGAAAGGAGGCATGAGGCGAAAGGGTGGATTGAACTAACTGGAATTGTGAACGAAGCTTCAACAAACAATCATTCCTCACACCGCTTATGCCAAAATATTGGCGGCTTTCTTGGCGCAAGGTATTAAGTGGCTACACACTTTTTCAGCAAAAGCACCCTGTACAGCCAATTGGCTACACACCAGAAACCTTAATACAATCACTGATAAGAAGGTAGGTGAATTTAAACACACACAACACACAAACACACACACACACACACACACATTTTATGCCTTGCAAAGAATTACGGAGTCATGCACGGGGTTTTTATTAACGCTTAACGTTATGTACCTATGTCAGCAACAACATATAGCTCCACAGAAAACATATGCTGTATCCCCATTCTAAATTCAATCGACCACCTTTAATGAACATGTGCCCCAAACAACTCAAATTGTTCAGGACCAACCCTCTGTGCTAGCTAAATACACACAGAAATTATCACCTCCTGGCCTTGAGGGCAGCACGAGCCTTAGGCAAAGCGTCCGCTGGCAGAACACGCTGCACAACAGGGTCGTCAACGCTGACGTAGCCAGGCAAGGCAGCACCTGTGCATGAAGCCGCCCGCATATTTTTTCAAAGCTCCTCTTTGCAAATAAGTGAGACATGTATTCTGGTGCTCCTGCAAACTTTCTGTGCAAGAACCACAACATTGGCTGCCACTTTGGCTATTGGATCAAAGGACGCAAGGCGACTGCTCCCTTACCCGTGGCTGAGCTTAACCCCGATAAGAAATGAGACAGGCCGTCTGAAGGACCCTTGAGCGCGCCTCCCTGGAAGCAAGGACCATGGACAGAACAATGCACAGCTAACTCAGATTGTAATATCCCACAGCATGCAAAATCACTTTCACCACAAACCCATGGCATGATGCATACGTGCAAACACTTGCAGGCCGGATTGAGAATATGGATTGCAAAACAGAAAAAACCAAGCGCTCGTTGTCAGGCCGCCCTGAACAATCTTTTTTCATCACGCACGCACTCTACATGTTCCATGTAGCACGGACACCCAAAATTTGCTATTGATGCTCAATAAGTAGAAGCCACACCTTTTTGATGCCAAGCCTCTTCTCGGCAGTGCGTGCTTGGATGAGGTCGGCTATATAGGCAGCTGCATTATTTGCACCCTATGCGTAGTTGTAACACTTTGTGTGCACATGGATGGTTGATTATTGTGTGATGGATACCAGTCAAGCGCTTTTTTGAAGTACTTAGAAAACACTTGTTTTAAAAGCCCAGCTAATATGCAGACTTACTTTTAAAAAGGAAGTACCAAGCAAATAAAAAAAGGGAATATGCGGTTATATAAGGCATTCAATGCAAGAGGCTAAAATCCAGATGAGCTTAGTGCAGTGTGCATGTATGTACCTGCACTGAGGTGCCAAGAGCTCCACCAGGCAAGAGCTTGTGGAAATTTGTATTTGCGCCTCCTGCTCCTGCTCCTGCTCCACGCCTTGCAGAAGAGTCATCATCTGTATGTGATTGTGTGTGTGTGCATGCTCCCTGGTGTATGCATACGCACGTCTATATTTGTGTACATGTATGTATGTGCTGTGTGTGAGTTAATGACTGCACCACAGAAATAGACACAGGTGTTCAAAGAAGTCACTTCCTTGCACCCCGAGCCCAAAGCTGCAGCAACAGGTCACCATGTTCAGCATTCAGCATATCAAACCTAAGGACACTACTTTATCGCATTTTCAATTGTGATTGTCCCCATGGCAGGCAAAGAGCTACCATATCCCTCCTTTGACAAGGACTTTGCTATGTAAACTTAAGAGTCCTGTTAAAATAAGACTGTGACCAGCGGAAAGCACAAGGAACAACAAACAACGGTACTATTCCTCACAGGAGCCGTCATTTGGTGCCAGCTCTGACACCACATCAAGTTCACGGACAGCTTCACATTCATCACAGTCAGGGCGCATATGCATGGGATAGATGCAGATGATTACCTGCTGTGCCAACACACACTTACTCACTGTAAGTCACTCCTTCCGCCTGCATAAACCATCCAGACCTCTGGAACCATTTTTACGTAACATAATTTATAGAGCAAAAGAAGGTTATTGCCTGTAGCACAGGTGAAATGGAGCTTTAAATTTGGTCTATTTCCAATTTACAGCATAGCACAAAACAGACGTAGAGCCACATTCCCCCCATTCCAACTACTAGTTCCATGCTGCAGGACAAATGTTTATGATCGTGCCCAAAATGCTTGGGGGAGGTAGTGGAAAGAAGCACTACACAGGCAGAAATCTAAACGGCACACAGTTTGGAGGTGCCATCCATGAAGTCAACCTCTGCTGCCACTTACCATCTTTACTATGCCACTTCTTTACCGCTGGTACAGAGCCTTGATTGGGCAGTCTGCTTGGCTGATTGGATGATGGCACCTTGAGAGCTGCAGCATGTGTGCGCTGCTGGTGCTTGTTTGCTCCCTGTGGACCTGCCTTGCCAGTTGCGCTTTGTTGTTGCTGTCCTGCCTGGTGCCTTTTCGGCCCTGGCTGCTGAGACTGTCCCCCAGCAAAATCTTGAGGCAGTGCTCTCTTTTTGCTGGCGGCCCTAGCCTTCTGGTGTTCAAGCTTGGCTGCCTTCACTCCATCTCGCTCCTTCCTCCGCAACATTTTCCGATTGCCCCCTCTTTGTGTGTGTATGTATGTTAGTGCGTGTGTGTGTGTGTGTGTGTGTGCATGAGTGTTTGTGTGTATGAGTGTTTGTGTGTGTATGCGAGTGTGTGTGTTGTGCGTATATGTATGTGAGAGTGTGTGTGTAAGTACATGAGCATGCGTGTGCGTGGGTGTGCGTGCATGCGCCATCGCAACATGTCAATTGCACCTTCCTCTCCCCCTGGTAGACATGGGTTCCTCTCCATGCTGGTCTCTGCTAATGGCAGCCATAATGGAGGATGGTAGAAGGGGCCCATCTCTGTCAGCACGAAACCCCCTGCCCCCACCCCTTCCTCTCCCAAAGGAGCTTTTTCCACCTCTCATTTTTACTAATAGTATATTAATATAATAATATTAAATAAAAGGGCCTTCAAACCTCGGACATTCCTCAATCCACACACACTCCCCTGGCCGACCCGAAATTGGCAGCAAAATGTGACCTCAAGCCTGTGCGATGTCACTACGGCTCAGACACTGCACCGTACGCCCTGAAATTCACTAAACTGATTTCTATAAGTGTGCCAATTTATATTTGAAGGGGTTAAGGGCTCGGGGCCGCAAGGCGCGTTCGGTTTCTCGTCTTGAACCCCCGGCCAAAACCGAGGAGCAGAAATGGGATTTCTGATGCTGGCCTAGCATAAGGGACTATATAAGTAAAGCTGATGTGTTTTTTGGCCGGGGGCCCTTCATCTGGGCCTGTAAAGCCTCTATAAACCTCATTTTAGAGAAGCCAGAAATTGGTCATCTTTCCCGGCCAGTATCTTCGCGCCTAGTCCATGGATTTCCCCGCGCTTGACGCAGGATGTCATGAATTATTCTCAGCTACACAATGCTCCAAAATCTCGGCGGATGGTGCGTGCAGGGACGTCGACGGGCCAGAACGGGCCACTTTATTTAACACCCCAAACGCTATCGCAAAGTTTGTTGGGATGGCGCAGCGGAACCTAAGTGCCAGGATTGCTTTCCGGCGATGTGCTCAAATCTTAGTTCCGCTGCGCTATCACAACGAACTAGCATCGCACAGCAGACCCTCGATTCTAGGGTTCAGTCTGCGGAATGTGAATCCTATACCAATTATGTGTTATTTTTACAGGACTGCGCAATCTTTCGTTTGGATAAGGGGGACCCTTCTAAGAACACAAAAGGTGACAACTTACTCCCAGCCCCGATGTGTCGCACATATTCACATATTGGTATAGGCCATACGCCGTGTTGTTTATAAGTCGATACCATATCGATATGAAAACATGGGTTTCCGACTTTTAGCTTTTTGAGTCGATATGAAATCAAGCTTTTGGGGGGTGTCGATGAGCCCCTGTGTACAACGGCGTGGCCTCGAGGGCCTTCAAAGCGTTTCACACCACAAAAAACATCTACCAAAATTTTGCAAACACTTCATTATCATGTACAAACGAGCGAATATCCCCACCAAAATAGGAGTTACTAGGATTGGGGAGTGGGTCAAGTTAGCAGAGCTGGTGATGGTGATGGTGCCAGGGCTGTTTTGGAAGGGTTCAGCGTGAAGAAAGACCGTGAAATTGTTTAGACAAAGACTAAGTTAGATGGACAGTTTTGGAGATTTCCTCCTTACGTCTCCAAGTCTGAACCTTATTGAGTTCATGCAATACATTTGAACCTTACAATTCACTTGCATACACCATTCACCATATCATGGCGGGCTGGGGCAGCAAAATATAATCGATATGAGAACCCAATTTGACAAATTCCCAGATCGGGGGGCGATATGAAATCAAGGTTACCCAAACCCTTTAAAAAACACTGGTATAGGCCACACAAAACGGGAGCCAGCCACACAGATCTCTGACTGATTAATGTAAATGCTCATTTTCTCATGATTGACCACAGCTCCTTAAGCCACAGATAACTCATAATCTATTATCTGATCAAGATCTGATCAAGGAAGGCACTGCCGAGAAATATATGCTTAACATATTGAAGTAATGCAGGCCTTCGCAAATGAGAAATTTTTCATGCTCTGCCGTACTCATCTGATATACAACTAAAAGCGCGCTGCTCAATACAACCATATAGAAGGCCCACCAGTCTGCTCCATCTGCCAAAAGCTAGACAGCACCTACCACTTGCTGTCAGGCTGTAGTCATCCCATTACATCTAACATAATAATCTAATAATCAGAAGGTGCCACATTGCGGGCCAGTTGGTTTTAAAAGCAATTCTAAAGGGTGCGCTGGGAGCTGGATTGCTAATAGCACATGCAGACATAGGCAGCTTGCAATGATCCAGCAACGTAAAAAAAAACAGACATCAGTTGAACAGCGGTTGTCGCGGTTTGAATCAACCGCGCTTGATTTTGATTTGGAGTTTAACTGCCGCCTCGTTTGAACTGATTTTAATTGCGAGGCAACCGTTTTAACTCCAGATTCCAAATGCAGTTATTTTCAACTGCTTCAACCCCCCAAAAAGCCTGTAAATGTCTTCAGGAAGTGCAGCCTTTATTTTAACTATGCTGTCAAATCAAAATACGGTCACAGCAAATTATAAGACTCAGCACATCTATTAATTGATTAGCCTTCGGACCAAGAAAGGCCTCCAAGGTGGAAAAACCATTCAGCAGAGAAGTGGTTTTGCAATGCTGTGGTCCCTAATGCTTCTACCAGTTCTCTGGCTCGTGCCCTTCACTCTCTGCACACTAGTGCCACTCATCTTTGGTTGGCTCCCACACTGCTGCTCCTTCCCGGAGCTGGGACCAATGACTCAGACAGACCTCTCGGCCTCATTGTGGTCACACATTAATATGACTAAACGAACAAATAGAATTGGAGACCTTACACGGTAAAGGGTCTCTTGAGGATCTCCTCTACTTGTGCCTCTTAGAATGCTCACATATTGTCATTTGATTACCAAATCAAATCCAGAAGATAAAAGGTTATCAATAAGACTGGCCATCCAGCTTATTTAACAAGACATATAAAAACTCTCAACTGTCAACCAACTTAACTGCTCTGTCACACGATTCGTCGCTGCCAACGGTTGAACGTGACAATACACTACAAATTTAACATGCAGCTGCCGATCAGCTCCTGGCAACTTGTTGAACTGCAAGTTGAAGCAAAGAAACTGAAGAAAAAAGAAGGACAAGTAACAATCGACGGCAACTTGCCATCCTTTCAGCCAAATACCAAATATCAAGTAAATGGTGCCTGTTGCTCCTGCAGCAGGATGGTGTTGTAACATACATATAGGGATACAATTCCTAATCGTACATCTCGAGTATGTCTTTTACAACGCGCTGCTACAGATTTTTATCAATATTGGCAGGTTTTCTTGTTCTCGTGCCTTTTCTGCTTGTTGGGTAGGGGAAGTGTCTATGTAGTACTTTTTGACCAATTGTATGTTGCATTTGTTTGGTTGTTTACGCTAATGTGTAAGCATTGTTACATGTGTGGTACTGGAGTTAGTTAGCCTAACTCCTTACTGCAAGGAGGGGATATTATCCCTGGGGAGCTGGATTTCGGCAGAATTAATATAATAGAAATTACACAATTTCCTGATTTCTCTGCTAGGCAGCAGCTCACAGACACGGGCGAGCTTGGGGCCCGTGTCCTCCCGCTTATTTTCCACAGCCTAAGGTACTACTGTCGGTACTACACTTAGCGCTGTTACACTTGGCCATCTGCTAGGTAATCACGGGTACCTTTTCTTGCATTCTTATTGTCAGGCCTACGTCGGAATGTTAGAAAGCCGTAGTAGGATCTATTGTTTGGCTTGCTGCTCGCTTATTTGATGAATAAGCGGCCAGTAAGCCAGCTTGATTACTACCTAGGAAGCGGACAGGAAGCCAGGAGTAACGCTGTCCAGTAAGATTAGTAAACTGGTACGTGTTTGTTGTTTTTTGGGGGGCGTGATTGCTGGGTTGGAGTAACTATGATTGCATTTCGCTTGCTAAATTTCCGCCGCTGTTGCACATTGAGATTGGAAGGTAAGATCCAGGTTGGAATCATTCCTATCTGTGTCTCCTTAGAAGGGTGTAAAATGCCTTGTTGTATCATTGTTGCACGGCTGCCTACGTCTGCTTGTGCTAGCAGGCAGGCACTCTGTGTACCTGATTCGTTTGCTTTTATAAATTTGTCCAGCAGCGGTATGCCTATCAATGGCTGCAGCCTGGCAGCATGTGGGAAGCTCCATCTAGCTTTTGGCAGATGGGGCAGCTAAGCTTAGTTTACGCCATCAGGCTACCAGTCGCACTTCTTGACTAAAGGCCTTTCTTTGGAAACCTTGTAAACCTAAGCTCAGTTTATGCCACTAGGTCCGCAAAAAATATAATCAACAATCCCCCAGATCCGCATATAAAATCAACAATCCCCCAGACACGACATCGACCGTGTTGTGCTTAATGGGGGGATATGGCTTATACCTGCAATCCTTGCTTAAGCTGGTACCCCAATGATTCATTGTGACGAACAAAAACCAAAGTTTTGAGCAATACTCATGGTGGTGTGCAGGTCACTGCCTCTCAACACCTGATCTTCAAAAAAACTGTTCCCCTCTCTTTATTCTCCAGGTGGGATGCTGTGTAGCTCAGCATCCATTGGGTGGTGCACAGACCATCTTTTCCTTATCCATGCCAGTAATATTTGCACTATCTGCGTCCCTTTTTTTCCTTCCGTTCACGAACGCCTGTGACGTTACTCATTCAATCCAGAAAGAAATCAGTCTGCCTTTTAAACAGCTAAAAACAGGCATGTCATTGTCTTTGCCTTACATGCCAAAGTGTATACGTAGTGTGTGTATAACATGAGGACACAAGGAGGAAACTAGCTAACATAATCTTCATACAAAAGTAGAAAAGGCAACCTGAAAATTGGACAACCTGTGGTTCAACTGCTTCCTGGAGCTAAAATTGATCTTCAATAGCTTCTCTTCTTGAAAGCTAGCAGATGTGTTAGGGCAGCATGTAAGAAACATCAGCGCCAAGATAAGACCGAAATCCCCCCAGATGGAAAATTAATTTTAGTTTTGGAACAAACATACATTAGACGTGATAAGGGCATACGAAAAGGCGCATCGGCTTTCCTCAAAATGCAAGGAGAGTTTAGCGCTCAACACGTCCACACTCTCAATGGCACCGGCCTCTACGGGAAAATATTTTGAGCATGCACGCCTCAAATCATGTCCAGCACAGCGCTACAGGAACTTGCCTAAACAGGAAGCGGGGATGCACAAGCATCTATCAGGCCGATTTTGAGGTAATGGTGGCTGTGTCAGAGTTCCAAGTAGTGTCAGACATTTTGGGTTGATACTATCTAGGGGGAGGGGGAGCAGCTACAATCAAGCAACAAAGCACACTTCATTCACCATCATTACTAAGCATGATGCCGTCTGAACAGGATGGAGCTGTTATGGCCGCCAAAGCCAAAACTATTTGACAGCGCAATTTCAACCTGCGCACACAATAGTCACAGTAGTGGCAAAGTCAATCTTTGCTTTGTAACCTTGCAGGTGTTACACCGCTTTTGCAATGCAAGCACAAAAACAATTGCAACTTGCGCAGAGGAGTTGCATGTGGCCCAGATTGGCTCCTTTTCCTCACCGCTACAGCATAATTTTCGATGAAAGAAGTTTGGGAGATTACAACTTAGGTAAAAGCTACACCACTCGCAAGAGCCTCCCTGCTTACCTTGTGCTGCTGCTTCACTCCAGCACAAACACGTTTCAAGTCTATGCCACTCTCTGGGTTTTCCAAATTAATTGACGGGTGCAGCATACCTGCAGGTGTGGGAAGGCGTGTTCGAGTGCTTGTATGAAGGAAAATGGCAATCACAAGGGGTGGCATATACGTGATATACCTTAAATCCTTCGCACTAGAAACCTCAATGCAAAATATACTAACTAAAGGAAGTAATTTACTGCCGAATAGATATGATGCACGTGCGCGTGAATAATGATCAGTTATTCTGATCCATACCAGGAGGCTGTAGGTATCATTACTTTTTACTTTTTGGCGTCACGTGTCAATTAAAATATAATTTTATATTCGGAATCCTGACGTTAAAGGCTATCGATTGGTATATAAATGAGTCGATTCTGAGGGGGTCGGGGGGGGTCGGGGAATTTGGGGGACGCTCCAGAACTTAACTTGGCCATTTTCACGAAATATTAAATATATATCTGGATTCATCAGCTTGAGCCCGTTTGATTGGCGCCCTTGTCGGTGATTTGATTAGGGGGGGAGGTCTGGGTGCCTGGCCACAGAAGTGCATGGAATGCCCCCAAGTAGGCTGTGGGGGTGTGACCAGGCAAATTACCAGCAATTGAATCCTAACTCGCAGTCCACGCATTGCATTATGCATAAGTTGCATGAGTGAAGTAAAAAAGTGCTCTGGCAAAGGTTTTGGTTGGATTTGTGCACTAAACAGGTGGTCAGTGCAAGAGCGTGTGAATATCAGTTTTTGCCATAAAACTCTTCAGGTATTAATTTATTCGGCAATTGACTGTACAGGCAGATAGCTGCTTTCATTCTGAGTAAATTGACACCCTTTCTATTAATGTGGGGGTCAGGAATAA
>Ga0307948_1002257_pt1 | contig 13965 bp, 13 predicted proteins | sample OrgLakmetagen280_FD_201824 | JGI IMG/M metagenome (GOLD analysis project Ga0307948, IMG submission 201824) | Saline water microbial communities from Organic Lake, Antarctica - #280 | ecosystem: Environmental > Aquatic > Non-marine Saline and Alkaline > Saline | place: Antarctica: Organic Lake...
CAAACAAATATATTGCACAAGATACAAAGCAAACAATTTGAGTGGCTGGCTAGATACGTACATTAGTATGCTTCTCCCTTCGAAAGCTTCAATCTAGGGCATAGGTGCCCTACATGTGCATTCAGTCCTGTCAATCTGTACATAGAGCGACTTGACAAAATCTGAGCACTTGCTCTGGTAGCTTAACAAAAGTAGTGGTTTCAAGTCGTATTGGTTAATTTAATGAAGTGTGGTGTGTGTAATTCAATGGTAAAAAGAAGCATGATAGGTCACTTGCTCAGTTGCCTCAAGATTACTGGAGTCAATGGGCAGGATTCAGAGCGGGAGGTGGGCTGCGTGCTGCGCGTACTGCTTTTGGCTAGGCTTGCGCAAGGTTTCCAAGACTTGTTTATGAATGTATACCCAGATCACCCCAGCTCTAGGGCAACCTTCTTTTGTTTAGATTTGATTTGGGAGCTAGCCTAACATTCAGATCCGGGGGCAGCCTGGGTGAGGCTGGGTGGATGCACGTGTGAATTCATGCGGGATACACCTCAGACAGGGGCTTTGCCAAGAACTGCCGGTCAGAGGACACATACCACATACCCTAGAAACATCAGAGAAATGTGTTCATTTCACGCCTCAGTGTCCCCCCTCGGGTAATATATGTGAACAATGGACTCTCTTGACATTAACAGGTCCAGATCTGGAGATTCATGCTTGTATAATAAGTCTTCTTTACGTATGTACAAATGTTGTTGAGCTTGGCGTCAGGCCAGCGGAACTTTTCACCCATCGGCAGGACTGTGCGCATACTTTTATCATAAGTAATTATATAGAAACACGGCTGTACAGTTTTTAGGCCAAAAGCACACTGTTCACACGATTACCACACACTTTGCTGAAGAACGGCGGGACCTAGGAGCTACGGTGGGCCCCATCGCTGGTGAGTAATGCACACACACTATGCACGACACGCACTGCACACAAGAGGAAGGCGGGTGGGTTTGGGCGCGGGCACTGAGCAGCATTTTGCACTAGGCGGGGACTATTTGCATCGTGCAGACTGAGCATTGCAGACCTTACAAGCTGCACACACATTGCACAGTGATGGGGCACTGGACACAGCATGTGCACAAGGCAACCTGGCCCAGAAACGCTTTGCACACAGCGATACGCACACTATTTGCACAATGCACACCGAGCATACTAAGCATTGCACACTTTACAAGCTGCACGCACATTGCACAGTGATGGGGCACTGGACACAGCATGTGCACAAGGCCCAGAAACACAATGCATATAGCAGTTTGCACGACATTCACACAATGCACACCGAGCACACTGAGCATTGCACACCTTGGCTGCACACGCATTGCACTCTGAATTGGGTATTGTGCGCAGCTTGTGCACAAAGCACACTAGTCCCAGAAAAACACTGCTCGCAGTTCGCTTGTATGACATTTGCACATGCACACCGAGCACACTGAGCATTGCACACCTTGGCTGCACACGCATTGCACACTGAATAGGGTATTGTGCGCAGCTTGTGCACAAAGCAAACTGGGTTCAGAAACACAATGCATATAGCAGTTTGCACAACTTTGCACAATGCACACCGAGCATATTGAGGATTGCACACTTCACAAGCTGCACGCACATTGTGCAACAGAATTAGTGCCGTGCACAGCTTGTGCACAGAGCACACTAGTTTCAGAAAAACACTGCTCGCAGTTCGTTTGTATGACATTTGCACAATGCACACCCAGCACTTTGTGCTTTGCACACCTTACATGCTGCACGCACATTGCACACGTATCTTGTACTTTGAATTGCTGGTGCAGAAAGCAAACATGGCCGTCGTGCCATGCGCATTTGATGGTGTTTATGGATTCTCTTTGAGGAGTTGCGAGTTGCTTTGCTGCGCTGGTCCCTTGTCACTCAGGTCTGGTAAATGCTGATCTGGAAGTGTTTTCTCTGCAAGAAAGATGATCTGGACCTCTGGAAAAGCCCAAAAAATGGCCAGTTGCTGGGCAGTACATAGCCGAGGCGTAGACGAGGGTTCCTAGCTCTGCTTACAGCAGAGCCGTGTGTTCCAACAGCATTATGAGAACCATGATGCCACTGAGGTCCATCAGGGTAAACGATTTGGTGCAAGTTCCATTGCAATCAACAGGTGGTTGCACTCAGTCTACCCTAGTCACCACAGCAACTTACCACAAAAATATTCCTTATCAATGAGGAGTACCAAAACCATGCCATGCTTCAAGGTGCTCATGATTCCACATTTTGCTATGAATCAACTCAGCGCACCTGACTGTCATGTCGTCGGAGCCAGACACGCAGGTTGAGCCACTCAAGGCCACGCTGTTAATCCAATCAGTGTGACCTTTCAACACAGCCGTGCACTTCTGTGTGCTCAGGTCCCACACCCTGCACACGGCACAGGCAGACATTGACAAGTCTGCTCATTCAGTCTACAGTAAGAGACGCATGAGTGCATCGATTGGGCGAAAAGGAAAGGGATTTAAAATGGCGCATGACTTGCCAGCCATAAAATAGAAGGTATAGGAAGACACGCCAATCCTTCATCCCTATCCTATCAAGCAATCGCACCTGACCGTTTTATCGAAAGAGCCAGACACGCAGGTTGAGCTGCCCAAAGCCACGCTGGTAACACATTCAGTGTGCCCTTTTAACACAGCCGTGCACTTCCGTGTGCTCAGGTCCCACACCCTGCAAAAAAACAAAATGTTTTGAAAAGGTTTTCAGCATAGCACCCACAGCTTGCCAATTTATGAATTTATGACGCACATCTGTGCTATACGCTTCCCACACAAGTGTGCAAATCAAGGAGGAAATGTGTGTGAGACCGTCACACCAACGGTGTACCAATAAGCTAGCAATATATTTGTGAGTGAGTGTAGTTAAGTCAGCTTAGCTCAAAACGGTACGGTAGCTTACGCGACCTAACAAGCAATTATATAGAAACAAAAAGTGAGACGCCATTTTTTTCAAGGACTCTCCGAGAACGTGGTTAGAACAAGTTCACCTTAAAACTCCACAAAATTATTTGCTCAATGTGTTAGTTTAAACTGCTAGGGTGGCAGAACCCAGCCTGAAGCAAAAATAAAGTTGGTAAAAGAAACTGCCTCATACCCAAATCAGAGGGCACAACTGCTCAATCATTACTCACTACTCACTACATATCAGCCCAGCGCACCTGACCGTCTTGTCCTCAGAGCCAGAGACACAGGTTGACTCACTTAAAGCCACGCTTCTGACATCGCGAGTGTGTCCCTCCAGCACGGCCGTGCACTTCCCTGTGCCCCAGTCCCATACCCTGCACACAGCACAGGCGAACGCAAAGCGCCTGTCCATTCAGTCCTAGAATTGAAAAAGCACGGGTGGTGGTGGTGGTGGTGGTGCATACAATGGGTATCTGAAGAGGAGTGTGGATAAACCATAAAAGGAAGCAAGCATGGTCACCCCACAGCTTGCCGGCAATCGGACAGGAAGCACAAGATGAAGACCCTCTGAACCTTGCAGCCAGTCTATAATGGCAATCACACCTGACTGTTTTGTCTAAAGAGGCTGAGGCGCAGGTTGAGCCACTAACAGCCATGGTCTGTACTGCATCACTGTGCCCCTCCAACAGGGCCGTGCACTCCCCCGAGCTCAGGTCCCAAACTCTGCAGGAACAGTAAGGGAGACAACCTTTACCACTCTTGCCCTGCCAGTGAGACTAATTAAGATACGTGTATGGATAATAGGCGTGGCATACTTCCATTGTATACAGTTAACATATTTAACAATGGTCACTCCTGCTCTGGTAAAATGCAAAGAGCTGGACAAAAGACAGGGAAGGGAGCGTCGCAAAAAAGCGGAGAACAGAGAGTAAAGCCCAACACGTCCTGTCTGGGTAACACACACACACACACATGTGTGTGTGTGTGTGTGTGTGTGTGTGTGTGTGTGTGTGTGTGTGTGTGTGAGAGAGTGTGTGTGTGTGAGTGAGAGTGTGTGTGCATGTGTATGTGTGTATGCGTGAGAGTGTGTGTCTGTGTGTGTGTTGGAGTGTGTGTGCATGTGTATGTGTGTGCGTGTGTGCGTGTGTATGTTTTTTGTGTGTGTGACCTACCAGTGTGTGCGCACACATGTGTGTGCGTGTATGTCAGTGTGTATGTGTGTAAATGTGTGTGTTTGTGCGTGTGTTTGTGCGTGTGTGTGTGTACGTGTACGCGAGCCTGAGTATGCACGTGCCTGTGTGTGTATGTGTGAGAGTGTGTGCACACACTTGCTTGTGTGTCTGTGTGTGTAAGTGTGTGTGTGTTTGTGTGTGTGTGTGTGTGTGTGAGAGAGAGAGTGTGTGTGTAAGTGTGTGTATTTGTGTGTTCGTTCGTATGTGTGCTTTCGTGAATGTGTGTGTGTGTGGGGGGGGGGGTATAGGTATGTGTGTAGATGTGTGTGTGTGCTGGAGTGTGTGTGTGTGTGTGTTGGGAGTGTGTTTTCGTGTGTGCGTGTTTTTGTGTGTGTTTGTGTGTGTTTTTGTGTGTGTGTGTATGTGTGTGTACACGTGCATGTGCGTGTGATTGTGATTGTGTGTGTTTGTGTGTATGTGTGCTTGCGTGAATGTGTAATTGTGTGTGGTTGAGTGTTGGGAGTGCATGTGTGTGAGTGTGTGTGGAGTGCGTGTGTGTGTGTGTGTTTGTGCCTGTGTGTGTGTGTGCGTTTGTAGGTGTATGCATTTGTGTGTGTGTGTGTGTGCGTTTGTAGGTGTATGCATTTGTGTGTGTGTGTGCGCGTGTGTGTGAGCGCACGTATGTGTACATCTGTATGTGTGTGCATTCCTGTGTGTGTACTGTTTTGGGTGCGCAATTGCGTGTTTTTGTGTGTGTGTGTGTGTCTGTGTATGTGCATGCCTGTGCATGTGTGTGAATGTATGTTGGTGTGTGTTTGTGTGTGTATGCGGTGGAGTGTTTGTGTGTGTGTGTGTATGTGTGTGTGCGTGTGTGTGTGTGCGTTTGTGTGTGTATGCATTTGTGTGTGTGCGCTGTGTGTGTGAGCGCACGTATGTGTACACTGTATGTGTGTGCATTCCTGTGTGTGTACTGTTTTGGGTGCACAATTGCGTGTTTTGTGTGTGTGTGTCTGTGTATGTGCATGCCTGTGCATGTGTGTGAATGTATGTTGGTGTGTGTTTGTGTGTTTATGCATTTGTGTGTGTGTGTGTGCGCGTGTGTGTGAGCGCACGTATGTGTACATCTGTATGTGTTTTTTTTGTGTGTGTACTGTTTTGGGTGCGCATTTGCGTGTTTGTGTGTGTGTGTGTGCGGTTGAATGGGTGTGTGTGCGTGTGTTTGTGTGTGTGTGCCTGTGTATGTGCATGCCTGTGCGTGTGTGTGCATGTGTGTGTGTGTTTGTGTGTGTGTTTGTGTGTATTTATGTGTTTGTGTGTATGTATGTGTGTTTGTGTGTGTGTGCATATGCGTGCGTGCGTGTGTGCATGTGAGTGTGTATATGTATGTGTACCTGCCTGTGTGTGCGCCCACTTGTGTATGTGTGTACATGTTTACATGTGTGCGTGCATGTGTGTGTGTGTGTGCGCGTGTGTGTGTATTTGTGCGTGCGTGAATGTATGTGTATGTGTGTGTGTGTGTGGATGTGTGTGATTCTGTCTGTGTGAGGGCGCGTGAGTGTGCGTGTATGTATGTGTTTGTTTGAGCGTGTCTGTGTGTGTGCGTGGTGCGTGCATGTGTGCATGCGTGTGTGTGCGTGCGTGTGTATAAGCTCGTGTGTGCGTATGTGTGCGTGCGTGCATGCTTGCCTGGTGCAAGCGTGCCCGGTGCATGTGTGTATGTGCATGCATGCCTGGTGCATGAGTGTGTTTGTTTATGTGCGTGTGTGTGTATGTGCCTGCGTGTGTGTGCGTGACTGTGTTTGTGTGTGCGTGCACCTGTGTGTGTGTGTTTGTGTGTGTATGCGGTCAAGTGTGTGTATGTGTGTGTGTTTGTGTTTGTGTGTGTGTGTGTGTTTGCATGCTTGCGTGGGTGTGTGTATGCGGTGAAGTGTGTTTGCGCATGCATGTATGTATGTGTTTGTGTGTGTGCACGTACACGTGCCTGTGTATGCGTGCGCCTGTGCGTGTGCATGTGTGTGTATTGTGAGTGCACGTGTGTGTATTTGTGTGTATGTGTGTGCATATGTGTGTGTATGGGTATGTATGTGTGTGTGTGTGGATGTGTGTTTGTGTGTGTTTGTTTGGGAGGGTGCGTGCTCGTGCATGTAGGTATGTGTGTGTTTGTTTGTGTGTATGTGTGTATGTGTGTGTGTGCCTGCGTGTGTGTGCGTGAGTGTGTGTTTGCGTGTGTATTTTGTATGTGTACGTGCGTGTGTGCTTTTCTGTGTGTGTACGTGTGTGTGCATGCGCGTGTGTGAACGTGTGTGCATGCGCGTGTGTGTATGTGTGTGTGTATGTGTGTTTTTGTGTGTGTGTGTGCGTGCGTGCGTGCTTCTTTGTGTTCTGCTGCCCCACAGACGCTGCAGTGGTATTGCATGACAATGTGCTGGAGCAGGCTTTGCTGAAGCACATTTATAGATGTGCTGCTGCTGCCGCTGTTACCTATCGGCTAAGGACAGGGCAGGTGCGAGCACTGTGCCACAATGAACATTGTTTCAACACAGTTTGCAGCAAGCACCTGCACCGTGCGCTTAATGCCTTAAATTGCGCACCCCACGAGCACTCCAAACAAGCATGACCAGCATTCCCCAAGGGTCCTGTCCAAGCAAACTTCCGCGCGTCATCTTCATCTAAACAAACTAAAACTACATGGCCCTTTGAAATAGTATCACTAGCAACCCTGAGAAGTTGGCGAAGCCCATCACGAGCTGTCTGTGCAGCGTGTGTGTATGTGCATGTGTATGTTTGCGTGCGTGCACGTGCGGATGTGTGCACGTGTGCGTGTGTATGTGTGTGTGCGTATATGTGTGTGCGCGTGTGTGCTTGCACACGTGTGTGTGTGTGCCTTGCTGCAGTGGTATGCATGGAAATGTGCTGGAGCAGGTTTTGCTGAAGCACGTGTGAAGACGCGCTGCTGCTGCTGTTCCCTGTCGTCTACTGGGCAGGTAAGAGCACTCTGAGCTAACACGGACTGCACTTATAAAAGGTCTCACTCAAGGACCTTCCACGCGTCATGAACATCTGACCAAACATAGCCCATTAAATTAAGCATAAGTGGGATCCAAGCTCAATAACTCATGCTTGCATGGTTCACCGTGAACTTTGCAACAATCACACCCAGGCCCCTGCCACAAACAACGCAGCCAGAGATGTATCCTGATGGATATTGCACCAGCAGGATGCGGTCTGGGGTCCTGGCTGACAATTTTTGTGCAGCATCCTGCAGCTGCCAAACATAAAACTTTGACCCCTTAAATTTTTCATACTGCACTCCAGGGCCCGCAAACATTTCTGCCACTGTGAATGCTTTGGACAGGAGCCTGTGTCGAGTTTCAGCCTGGGAGGTGCCCTGGGTGGGCCTGGCCAGAACTTGCTTGGCCCCAATTACAAATTTCAGCAAGATTCGGGGCCTGCGGCTTCACCCACTAACCCCCCACCTCCCTGACCACACAGGGCTGCCAGAGTAGTTATTTTACTGGGGCAGCCAAAGCCTTAGAAGGGCAAGCCCTGGGTGGGCCTGGGGAGGCTTTTGCGGAGTTTGTTAAGTTTGGTGGGAAAGAGTCAGAGCTAGGGACTTACGCTTCCATGAAGTGGGCTTCGCCGAAAAGGGTTTTCATTTGCTATCAAGATTAGGGCCAGATGAGGCCCTGGATAGCTTATGAGCTAAAGCTAAAATTAGAGCCCCATGACTTCAAGGACAGCTCCACCTCAATTTACAGGCCAAGCAGATCGACTCAGATGATTGACATCTCCATGAGAAGTGTGATTATACCCTTTTGCCACAGCCGCGCATGTCTCTAGCGTCTTGATCTAACCTTGTCGTTCTTTGTAATGGGCACTGTTTTTTGCGTAGTTAGTCTTTTTGTTTCTTGCCCCTGCCCTCTTATTGTAGACAGATTCTAAATCTTTAGCATGCAACAACTTTTGGTGTCTTCCAAGCATAAGGAAACACACATTAGGTCCAATTCAGGTGTGCAGAGACAATACGTGCATTGGCTATGCTCAGAGTGACACAATCCAAAAAAGTGATCATTCACACCTCAATGTCTGGTCCCAAGATCCGGACACGCAGGTCAAGCCATCTGAGCTGAGCGCAACACACTCAACTTCGCGAGTGTGCCCCTCCAGTGTTGCGGTGCATTCCCCGGTCACCAGGTCCCACACTCTGCAGGGCACAAGGTCAATGATGAGACGGAAACATCAACATATTGACAGCTGCTTCATTGTGAGTGGATTGGTCAATGTGTTTCCTCATGAAAGAAAATATGCTAAACATGGGCAGCCACGTAACTGCTGTTTATATGCATGTCAGCAACTGTTTCCACTTCTTCCTCTCCATCTAATGGTGCAGCCTTGTTAAAAACTTGTACCTGACTAGCCTAGCTACCTGTCAGCATGGGGGATTGGACACCTCTCAGCCGTTCTCAAAGGTCATTCATTTCATTACTGATACGGGCATCCTCAATGGACCTCCTGCGCTGGACAGTGCATGGCGACCCACCTCACTGTCTTGTCTGCAGAAGCTGACACGATGGTGGTACCGGCCACTGCAACACCTTTAACATAACGTGTATGCCCTTGCAGCGTGCTGAGCAGCGGCGACCAGGTGTCTTGCTTGTCCAGAAGCCGTGCCTGAGGCTTTTGAGGAAGCTGGTTTGCACGCTTGCTGACGAGGGTGCGCTCTGGAGCATCACACGCAAGCTGAAGCGCAGCCCTGCATGGTTGTTAAGGGCAATGTGTTTGGCGTAGGTGTACCAATTATGATGGACGCTACGGACATATAACTGTACATATCATTGTTGATGGTTTCATTCTCAAAACATTGTTAATGGTTCATTTGCAAAACATAATTTTCTGGCTCCATTGTGAGTGCATAGACTGGTCTGATGCCTTTTCACGCTGACGTATACGGCACCTCGCATGCTGAGCTTGATGTGGATATAAGGGAACTCAGATGTTTTGTGCAGATGTGTTAGTGTTTTCATTCCAATCACCAGAACTTGCAATCATTAGCTGATGCGACCAAGTCTGGGAGCATGTAAAAAAAGGGTGCAGTTCGTGAGTTATTGTGTAGAATGTATATAAAAGTGGATTGATTTGCAGAGGGGGCCCAGAATGACAGAGGGGGGACACTGAGGCCCAAAATGGGTATACTTTTTGCATGCTCCTAGGGTACGGGCCGCCTAACTTGCAGGTTTCAAGCTCAGCTCTGATATGCATTTCAAAGCAGTTAAGATTGAAACCTGCAAGTTAGGGGGCCCATACCTGATCGGCCTCGGCGTGAACCTTGCTTTTTGAGCAGCCATATGCTGTATCTGACCAGCCAGAGCACCAAACTGAGTGATGTTTGGTGTTTTATAGTCCTTAAAATAAATAAAAAACATTGCAAAAACAATGGATCAAAAAGAGCAAGTGGTTAGCGAGATATGTAAATTAATGTGCCATTCCCCCTTGGAAGCACCCATCTAGGGTACAGGTGCACGACGTGTGCTTTTAGTCCTGTCATTCTGTACGCAGGGCGACTTGTCTAAATCTGAGCACATGCTCGGGTAGCTTATAAAGTCAGCATCAGTTTGAAGCTAGGTTGAGTCTAATTTGATGAAGTGACGTGTGAGTAGTTGCACCTTTCATACAAAAAGGAGCATGTTTGGGCTTTTGCCCAGTGTCCCCTCTGCAAATTGAGCATGCTTTCTAAATGTCCCTAGCACAAATGGGTCATACAGCTTTTTCGTATAACATAGTTCGTATAGCTTACACATAATTCACCGTATAAGGCATCCCCAAAGTCTGTTTGACCAGTCTCAGGTCGCTAAGGTACGTTTCCTAATAATGGCAGTGTTTCCAGGCTCAGCACTGGTCCAGCAATCTGTTCCAGCAGGTCCAGCAATCTGTTCCAGCAGGTCCAGCAGTCGGTTCCAAAGCAGCTGAGCTTAAAAGCAGTAGGTTTCAGAATGTCCAGCAGTCGGTTCCAGCTGGTCCAGCAGACAGTTCCAACGCAGCTCAGCTTAAAAAGCTGGCAGTCAGGGGTCATGCGTCTAATTGGCCATATTCTTAATCTTCTTCTGCTGCCGAATCCTCACACCAGATTACCCACGGTACTTGATCACATGATTCCTCTTGTTTTGGAGCCTTAACGACAACCAAGTATCATTGCGTTTAAACTGAAGTAAATAAGCCATGTAGTTGGCGAGGTATGCAAGTTCATGTGCCATGTCCCATGGAAAGCACCAGACAGGTGTAGGTGCCCAATTTTAGTATTTATTCCTCTGTACAATGATCCAGCACAGCGCCATGCACGCCACTGCAGCGTCTGTGGGGCAGCAAGGCACACACACACAGGCGTGCACGTACACACGCACATACAAACGCGAACACATATACACAAACACATACTTAGACGCACATACACACACACTCACACACACATGCACATGCACGCACGCGATGCGTGCGTGATGGGCTTCGCCATTCTTAGCATCCCTAGTGACACTCCCTTACTTGTTCCCTCTCAGCTTTGACTTAGGTATTCTGTTTCTTTTTCTCGGTTAGTTGCCCACTCCACTGACGAGTCCTCCTGCCTACTGAAGGAGCCAAAAAAAAACGTTGCTCACACACAGAACCAGACCATGCCTTGTAAGTTTTAAAATCACATTTCTGCCTACAACTCGCTTTCCCAGTACTTGGCACTGTTTGCGAGGACTTTGGCATGGGGACGACTTTGTATGCAAATGTAATCTAACAGCTAATTCGAACACTTACTGAGGGTATTTTATGAGGTAGGAGCTGACGTTGCAAAGCCACCGCGTGATGTCACCATAAAGAACGGGGGAGATGGAGACAGCGTCCAATGTCAAGACTTCACGGCACACGGCAGATTGAAAGCCTGTGTTTTAATGGAAGCTTGTGTTCACAGCAGGGGCAGCAAGCTGGTAATGCAACACATAAATAGAATGAATTACAAGTGGGAGCAGCGCGTGGTCATCACTTGAACCACTTCCCCAGTGCATGCTGGTTATCTTGAGCACTCTGTTTTGCTTGACAAATTGTAACAAAACAAAAGGGGATTCACAAAAGGGGATTCAAAAAGAACTAGGGCGAAAGGACAGGCATGTGGCAGCTGACCAGGACCAGACAGGCGTGTGCTATCATAAACCCTAAGTGTCAAGCTGGGAGGAAAGGATTAGCCTCCTTTGTTGCATGCATCTAAAAGTGAATCTGTCCAAGGTAAGCAAGGAGGTAACTCTGGAAGTAAACGGTCAACGCTGAGTCAAGCAAAGCATCGAGAGATAACATAAAGCATGCATGCCCTGTTTGGAGGCCCTCACTCCTTGAACTTTTGCACCAACAATTTCTTAAAACTACTCACAGACCACCACACACACCAACAGCCAAAAGCAGACTCTTAGATGAAACAAAACCTACTTGCAAAAGTCGCGGTCCAGAAGTAGGCAAAGTCCAGGAGCAGCTCCTCCAGCTCAGGTACGAGGCCTGCTGCGTGCAAGTGAGCCACCCCATAGCGCAGAGCGTAGGCGAGCAGGCCGGTGCTACTCCCATTGCAGTTGTCCTCCTCGCTGGCCTTGCTGCCCTTTGCGGTGTTGCTACTCTCCTGGCGAGCTGCTGTGATCTCGCCAAGGCATGCATGCCCGATGCTTGCATGGCCAAGCTGCGCGTCAATGCGGCCCCCGGAGGCACTGACAAGCCAGTCCAGGACTGACTTGTGGTACGGGACGATTTTGAGAGCAGCTGACTGGCCGCCAGCACGTAGAGAAAACAGGCTGGACAACAAGTGCAGCAGGTAGCTCACCTGTGCCATGACATTTTGATGCAGACAGAAGGGGTGAACCAGGTGCAATGGGAACACGTACAAAATAGTATTATTTTGCGCAATCACTGCTGATATATACTCATGCACAGTGCTGAACATAGAATGGCAATACGTACAAAACACACGTTTGCGCAATCACTGCTGATTTATACTCATGCACCGTGCTGAACATTAGGTGCCTTTCTAGCGTCATGTGCAGCCAAATACCAGGAATGAAACTGACCTCTTTTGAGCCTGTAATCACTACCAGCTGCTCGACAGTGAGAGGCACAGATGCTGCCACCAAAACAGGCAGCAGCTTTTGACGCATCAGGGCTAGCAGGTCCGGTCGCTCCTCTTGCAGGGCGTCCTGAGTGCGTATAAAAATACCAACAATGTGTTCATGTGCTTACACTGACAAGGTGTTCAGGTTGCTTTCTGAAAAGGTAGGTGAGGAGGACATACAAGCAGCAAGAGGACCAGCTGTGGGCATGGGTTCAGAGGCATGCATTAGCTGGCCAAGGAAAATAAATGATGCACGCACCTGGAGCACAGTCATGACGTGCCTATACACACCATCCTTCCCTGAAGGCAAAGCTGCCTCCATCTCCGCTGGCGTCCACAGGCCGTCCTTTGAGCTCAGCGCGTCAAACGCGAACTTGGCCCAGATCAATTGACCCTGAAATGAGCGTGAGAAGAAGCAGCATCCTAGAGTGACAAAACTATCAGCCAGTTCGACAAACACATGCACATTTATACTTGGTCTCAAGGCAGCAGGACACCTGAGCTTTTAGGGGGAATGAGAATGGAAACAGCCTCAAAGAGGAGCAGAACAACATCCAGAGCTTTTGGTTTGTTGTGCCTATCTTACTAGGGTTGAGCAGCCGTCCCAGGAAGGATGCATTTTATAACCTGAACCGAAATTTGTCTGAGGAACAGTTCTGCACAGAATGAAGCATAGTACAATACCTGGCTTTTCTTGAGCATTACTCGGACAGCACTATCCATGTCTTGCGCGGCTACATACGAGCCTTGCTGCAACCGTGCCTCTAGCACCATCTCCATGTCCGCTTGGTTGTGCTCAGCTGTGGGAACTATCCAGTCAGGTGTCCATGCGGCAAAGGGGGCCTCCGCTTGGGGCCGGCCGGTCAGAATGACCTTGACCCAAGGAGGCAGCTTAATGAACCTTAAAAAGGCAAGAGGAGATAAATCATTCATTATTGCAGAAAGCAGTGGTCACGGCCACATTTACTGTATGGTCTGCCAGTGTGTTAAGTGTGTATGGTAGGATGTTGAGAGGGTGTAATCTCTTGTTTGTTGCCACACCACAATAAACGAGTGTGTGCTGGAAGTTGATCACATTTGCAAACATGAAAACACGCAATCCTGCTGAAGTAACAAAGAACACTAGGTGAGTTGTGGAAAGCGTGGGGACGGGTGCTTGATCTGCAGGTTGTGTAAGCAATAGCATATTGCGACTACTAACTACACTATGCCTCTATTGTGTTGAGAACACACCTTCCAAGTAAAATGCAGCAAGCATATTAATCACTACCTTGCAAGGCCAGATTTAGGCTGTTAACATGCTTGTGTAGCAGTGCTTCCCCCTTCCCAGAATGAACAATGTGATGCCGTTGCAGCTTAAACGTCTGTCACTCACTCTCTTGCTATGAGAGCCGCCACGGCCTCGAACCCAGTGTTTCCATCACAGGCCTCGTCCAAGGCATCCAGCAGCACGACGACGACGAGGGGCTGATGCTGCTTCTGCTGCACCTCAGAGTCCAGAGCGCCCAAAGGTTCCAGCAGGTACCTGACAGGGCGCAGGAACAAAATAATTTGTGTACTCTCTTTTCCCGTCATAACAATACCAGCAGATTCAGTAATCACACTGACAAGTGGCCAAATTGAACAATTGTGAACAGCATCGAAGGCAGGTTTCTAGGTAAAGCAAGCGGTCACCTCGTGAACGTCTCCTTCATGGAGAGGTTGCTAGCATTGCCAT
>Ga0307948_1002278_pt1:0-2500 | contig 13906 bp, 12 predicted proteins | sample OrgLakmetagen280_FD_201824 | JGI IMG/M metagenome (GOLD analysis project Ga0307948, IMG submission 201824) | Saline water microbial communities from Organic Lake, Antarctica - #280 | ecosystem: Environmental > Aquatic > Non-marine Saline and Alkaline > Saline | place: Antarctica: Organic...
CTCAGAAACCGGCATGTGTGCCCCAAACTCGCATGTGTGCCCCAAATTTGCATGTGTGCCCTTACCACGGCATCCATGCCCCTAACACATCACGTGTGTGCCCCACACAGCTGTTGCTTACCTCAAACACGTCATGCGTGCCCTAAACACGTTGCGCATACATCAGAAACGTCATGTGTGCCCAAAACACATCACGTGTGTGCCCCACACAACTGCTGCCTGCCCCAAACACGTAGGGTTGGCCAGAACCGTATATATACACACCGTATATGACCATATATTTGGTTAATTCCCTGCAAAAAATACCGTATATGCACCGTATATATATGGTTTTGGCCAACCCTACAAATACGTCATGCGTGCCTCAAACAGGTTGTGCATATCTCAAACACGTCATGCGTGCCCCACATACCTTGCAGCAACTGCCTCCTCCTTGGCTTGCCACTCTAGCGCAGCAGCAGCAGCAGCAGCAGCAGCAGCAGCAGCAGCAAAACCAGCCGCAAAACCAGCCGCGACAGCAGCAGCAGCAGCAAAACCAGCCGCAAAACCAGCCGCGACAGCAGCCGCAGCAGCCGCAAAACCAGCCGCAAAACCAGCCGCGACAGCAGCAGCAGCAGCAGCAGCAGCAGCAAAACCAGCCGCAAAACCAGCCGCGACAGCAGCAGCAGCAGCAGCAAAACCAGCCGCGACAGCAGCAGCCACAGCAGCAGCCACAGCAGCAGCCACAACAGCAGTCACGGCAGCAGCCACAGCAGCAGCCACAGCAGCAGCCACAGCAGCAGCCACGGCAGCAGCCACAACAGCAGTCACGGCAGCAGCCACAGCAGCAGCCACAGCAGCAGCCACGGCAGCGGCCACGGCAGCAGCCACAACAGCAGGAGGACGGGAGCAGCAGCGGCAGTCACAGCGGTCGCAGCAGCAGCATGCAGGGGGTGAACCGAGGTTTCGGTGAGGGTGGTGGTGACACAGAGTGGCAAGGTCAGAGTGGGCAGGCTCAGAGTGGGCAGGCTCAGAGTGGGCAGGCTCAGAGTGGGCACGGTCAGAGTGGGCAGGCTCAGAGTGGACAGGGTGAACACACACACAGTCATGGCGGTGCTGTTAGCAGCAGCAGTGGCAGCAGCAGCAGCAGCAGCAGCAGCAGCAGCAGCAGTAGCAGCGGGAGCCTAGGTGTGGCGGGTATGGAAAGCATGGACGGCAGCCAGACAGAGAGGGGCTGGAGGCAGCTAAGTGGCTTTAACAGGTGTGTGTGTGTGTGCTGTCCTGCAGGGTACATGTGTGTGTATGTGCGTGTGTGTTGTTGTGCAGCACAGGTGTGTGTGTGTGCGGGTGTGCGTGTGCGTGCGTGTCTGTATGTGTGCGTGTGTGCTGTCCTGCAGCGTACATGTGTGTGTGTGTATGTGCGTGTGTGTTGTTGTTGTGCAGCACAGGTGTGTGTATGTATGTATTTGTGTGTGTGTATGTGTGTGTGCATGCATGTCTGTGTGTGTGCGTGTGTATGTGCGTGTGCGAGCATGTCTGAGTGTGAGCGTGTGTGTTGTTGCGCAGCACAGGTGTGTGTGTGTGCGTGTGCATGTGTGTGTGCACGTCTTCATGCAGCAAAGGTGTGTGTGTGTGTTCGTGTGCGTGTGTATGTGTGTGTGTGCACGTCTTCATGCAGCAAAGGTGTGTGTGTGTGTGCGTGTGCGTGTGTATGTGTGTGTGCACGTCTTCATGCAGCAAAGGTGTGTGCTACTGCCTGCCTGCGTGCATGTGTGTGTGCGTATGTGTGTGTGTATGTGTGTGTGTATGTGTGTGTATGTGTGTGTGTATGTGTGTGTATGTGTGTGTGTATGTGTGTGTGTGCATGCATGGGTATGTACAAGAGTGGCTACTGCCTGCGTGCATGCATGGGTATGTACAAGAGTGGCTGGACTTTGCTCTGATTTGCATTTTATTGTGGTTTTGTGTGTGTATATGTGTGCATGTGTGCATGTGCGTGTTGGTTGTCATAAAATGATCCGGAATCCCTTGTTTGTGCTCACACACATACGCACACACACATACGCACAAGCACACACACATACGCGCACACACACACGCACACACACACGCACAAGCACACACACATACGCACACACGCACACGCACACACATACACACACACTCACGCGCACACACACAGGTACATGAGCACGTGGTGGGGGTCAGGGCCAGAGCTGCTGCCGATGCTGGATCCTCAGCAGCAACAGGTGCGTGGAATGGTGTGTGTGTGTGCGTGTGTGCGTGTGCGCGTGTGCGTGTGTGTGTGCTTGTAAGTGCACACAAATGCATGTAAATGCAGGATTATATATATTATCATCATACATATAGGAGTATATGTATCATGCATATGCACATGCAGGATAACCTGAACATCATGATTGCACAAATCCACTTTGCGGTCACTTTGCAGTTTACACTTCGAGCCAAAACTGTTGAAGGATGAGCTAAGTTCAAATTCATGAGCCTGCTTTGCCCACTG
>Ga0307948_1002278_pt1:7500-13906 | contig 13906 bp, 12 predicted proteins | sample OrgLakmetagen280_FD_201824 | JGI IMG/M metagenome (GOLD analysis project Ga0307948, IMG submission 201824) | Saline water microbial communities from Organic Lake, Antarctica - #280 | ecosystem: Environmental > Aquatic > Non-marine Saline and Alkaline > Saline | place: Antarctica...
AATGTACGATCATAAATGGTGTATATATATACGGTTCTGGTCAACCCTACTAACGTGCAACCTGCACATCGAGTGTGAGGTAGAGCTGTGCAGAGAAGGTGTGCCTAGTATGCACATGGAGGGTGAGGTAGAGCCGTGCAGAAGTAGACTGGCGCTCTGGCTTATTGAACAAGACAGAAACTTTCAACTGATTGTCAACCAACTGACTGCTTGCTGCACGCGCTTTGTCGCTGCCATTGATTGGGCGTGACAAGAGGGCACGCTTATTGGAAATGAGGCAGAGCTGTGCAGAGAGAGGTTAAGGGTATTCTGATTGAGGTGTGCCAGAGCCATGAAAGTGTATGCGGCGCCTATTTGGGGTCTGCCTAATGCGCGAGACATTTCGGGGTGCTATTGATTTCTCGTAATTTGATGGGCTGGTTTACACCTCAAGTGGTTCAACACGACCAACTGGAATCCGTTGCACTTTCAGCATTTCCTGCCTCAATAATCATTGGTTCCCTTATTCATGCTGGCTGTGTTATCACTACCAGCGGAGTCTTTTCTTTTCTCTTTCTTTAATCATTTGTTTTTTGATCTGTGTGGTGCTGGACCGATTGTAGCTGTATATATTCCCCTATGTCTTCAAATGCCGTGCCTGATGCTGGCGCTGGCCTTTTTATGGCACAGGAGCGATTAGGTTTCAATTATGTAATGGTAAACTATTCAGGCTGGAGTTATTGCCGGCAATTCCAAGGTTGAATGGATAAGCAAAGGCTAGCTGCGCTGTTAGTATTCACACATCCAAGATGATTAAGGGAGGAGCACTTCAACACCAGCACCGAAAATCCACCTGCCAAAATGAAGCCACTTGATGAGGTCCATTGGGGTTGTATAGAGGGATTGAGCACCCACCTCTGACTTGCCCGCTATCTTGTGTTGTTTGCACAGTACATCTTTTTGGATTAGTGATTAGTGAAGAGGCATGCCTGTTAGAGCATTCACAGACTATTTTTCTGAAGTGTGTATGAGGTTACAAGGGATACAAGGATGGCCTACAGCACGAGACTCTGGCTGATGGCAATTGGCTGGTGAAACAAAATCAATTAGTGTCGAGAATTGAAACTTAAATCTGACACAAACTTGAGGAGTCTGTATGAGTCTTGATTCAGGAATGCATTGATCTCAAAATCAGTGATACTGTGATGACAAGCCAAGAAAGGTAAGGGAGCTCGAAGGATCAGACGCACGCACGATCTGTATGAGGTTAACAAAACAAGCTTGCACACCACCAAAAAAACAACACCTAGTAGTAGGTAGTTTAAATCGGAATCGCCTTGATTGCCTCTCCTGGCATGTATGGTTTGCAAACTAACAACACAAATTGAGACAGCCAGGTTCGGGACGACATGCCAAGCAAAATGGAGTTTATCCTGTAGGTACAATATCATGTGTCTCTGCATCCATTGGGTGGTGCAGAGGAACAAGAGTTTACAAAGGGTTTACAAAGGGGGTAACCGGCAGCCACATACCTTGGGCTGATAGGCATTGCTGGATCAGCCAGCGTATAAAAAATAAGGTTGTAAAAAAGAACTGGTCTCAGTCAGTGCCATATTGTTCTCTTAGAAAATGAGTAAGAGGTAATGAATGAATGGTGAAAGGCAAAACCTGAGACAATAAAAAGAGCCTGATGGAGGGCCACAACAAGCAGGTCAGGCGTGTTAACTGAACACTAGAATGTATAACCCAAGGGGAGGAAGGGAGCGCCACATTTGAGACCCATGACTGTTCATGCAAACAATTTTGGAAGCTAAGTTCAAATTTAACATTTGACTTACAACAGTGCACCAGCATGTACGTTCTAAGAAAAGCACAGAACAGTGTTGGAAGGAAATAACCTTCGCCTCAAATTGTTAGGTGCAGAGAACAAACAACACCCTTTCCTAATCCATGCCGAAAGAGCCTTCCTTTTCTTTTCATACTAGATGTAGTAATGGCATTCAGGAAGAGCAGCTCCTAGAGGCTGTAGAGTGCGTTTCTCGTTTGGCTGCTTTAACTAATAGCGTCTGTTGCTCCTTAGGATAGCTATCCTACTAAAGTGAAGAGTTTGTTGCGTTTAAGTTGGCCTACATCAGTACATCTTGGCTGTAAGGTGCTGTTGGTTTTAAGGCAGATATAAAGGGTCAAAATACACTGTTTCAAATGAACAAGTCTTTGGTTCTGATTGTGCTTTGCTGTGTGTAAGGCGACACAAAGCACGGGAAGTGCCTGCTAATCTGCTTTATATCTGATTTCAACTTGGCGCTTTATACACGATTTTACAGTCTTATTAGCCAGGCAAGTGCTGGTTCAGAGTTCATCTAGCAGCAGGGCCCGCAGCAAAAGAGTGCGTGATGAATCAGACCATGTTTGATGTTCAGACCCTCTCGTTGTGCATGTGTTGCTCCTCACACATGAGTTTATGTATAATGTTATTTGCCTCCCTCATTATTGGTATCCTCAGTGTGACGGATCAGCAACATGAAGTTCATGTGCCCAAAACACACAGATGATGATCCTCCTTCTTTGATTTAATGCGGTCGGCTGGTCTTGGCAGATGCTTGATTGTTTTTACTGACTTAGTGCTGCCTTTTTCCCTTTCCAAGACTTTTTTGCAGGTGCCACAAGTCTGGTGCTACAGCAACAAATATCACAATTTTGTACATGTTTCACTTACGCAGTCGCCCAGCCTAGCAGTCGCACGTTTTGAGTGATGGCCTACTGTAAACTCTGTAAACTCCTGAGTTCAACGGCCTACAAGTGAGCATGCTGCAAGTCATAAGCAGGTTAAGTTTTTGTGCCATGCATTTCTGCTTGTCAAAACGGTTGGGCACTGTAGGTGTCCAGAGCAACAACAAACTCTATTATTTTCTGCATGAACTGATTGTTTTGTTTTGTATGAGCAGGCTAGCAGTCGCACGCTTTGACTGAAGGCCTTTCCTTGTAAACCTGGAGGTGTCCATGCTGCTCACGTTTGCTTTGTTGCTGCTGGCCGAGCCCAGCAAATAAAGCCCAGCAGCATTACGTATGGCCAAGCCGTTCTTCAATCGCTTGTAAACCCAATTGCCCTTAAGGATTGTGTGGATAATATTGTCGCGTTGACCTACTAACGAGTGATGGGGTTAGTGACCTGATTTGTTAATCGATGTGCTGAGTCTTGTACTTAGCTGTCACACTGACTCGATCCAACAGATTGGTATTTGTACTTTGCTGTCACACTGACTCGATCAAACAGACTGGTATGTAGTAATTCTCCTGTTTCATGGCAAGAAGCTTTTCCTTGAGCTATCTGGGACAAATGAAAGCCGTTCCCCCAAGTTGTTACAATTTGAAGTTTCCATGCATGTATCGCTCGCAAAGACATCCCACTAGGGAAAAACATCTACATTCACTGATGCAGCAAAAATAGCTAGAAAAGTAAAAAGTAAACGTCTACGCTGGAAGTCACCAGCGTGCATTAAGGAAAGGCTCTCAACTAGTGCTCACACTAGCCAGAGCCCCACCAAAAACATCCACTGATGCAGCAAAAAGAGCTAAAACATGGCTCACTGCCAGCGACGGGACCAGCACTCAATGAGTTGCGCATACTGCAAGCATACCAGGATCCATTCCAGCAAAAACGAACTCCAGCATGAAAACAATTCCAGCATTAAAAGAACAACTACGCAGGCAGTGAAAAACCACTCCCCACGTTGATCAAAGCCAGCATCAAACAAGTATGCATTAATTCACCAAAGACAGCACATGAGCACCTTTGAAACGAGCGACCACCGGAACATTCTTAATCTTTAGCGACCATACATCGTTTGAGGCATCTAGTCAAGTTTAGTGGAGGGTTCTCTCTTTATCCATTGCTCCCATCATAACACACCCCAATTCTTTCACAATGCAACACAGCGCTTTCGCTGCTGACGTCCTCTGATCACTGTTTCCATAAACATACCTCTGAGCTACAATTCAAAGCGCCAGCGTGAAGCCGGTCAGTACTTGAGTGCCAAAAGCATGTCTGCACTTCTACATGCATCATTCCCTTAAATCAAAATAAGGCACAGCAGCTACGCTGGCTATTTCCTTCAGCGCACGCAAATATTACTATTGAGGAAACGCAAGTAACGATCAAGAACACTCAAGCTCAGATCAAAAATCTGGCCTAACCACACGGCAAACCACTAAGCCTCCAGGGCAACTCCCCTTCAACACGCACTGCACGCGACTCATGGAATGATGTTTCAATCATTTTACTGTGCTGGACAACACAGCATCCAGTTTGCCGTGCTGGAGTCAGCACGGCATCCAGTTTGCTGTGCTGGACAACACAGCATGCTTTCAATCCTACTAAAGCTAGCACAGCATTCAAACCCTGTGTTTCTGCTTCCCGGTGCTCTACTCTACTTTAATCATGTTCGTCTGACCATAGCCAGCCTCGCTTTCAATCCAAACACGTAGCGCTGTATCAGACAGCAGAGCAGCAGTGCAGGCATCCTGCCTGCGGTTGTACGTGGCTGTAAGGCAGAAATAGCCTACCAGCGAATCGCACGTAACAACCTTTTAACCAAGTGAGGCGCAAAGGCAGCAGTGAGGGCGTTTCCGCACTGTGTTGTCCAGCACAGTGCAGAAATAGCCTACCAGCGTGTCGCACGTAATAACCTTTTAACCAAGTGAGGCGCATCGGCGGCAGTGAGGGTCTTCCTGCACCGGCTTACGTTTTGAGGGCAGCTGGGCTGGTGGTGTAGCCCCAGACCTTGCCTGCAGACGAGTGAGTGCGCACGAGTGCATGCTTGTGCGTGTGTGTGCGTGTGTGTGTGTGAGTGGGTGCATACGTACATGTTTGTGCGTGCGTGCGTGCGTGCATGTGTGTGTGTGTGTGTGTTTGTGTCAGGGAACTTTATCCCGTGCGGCCGCCACACTTGCACTGTATATGTATATGTATGTTTGTGCGTGCATGAGTGCATGTTTGTGCGTATATATATGTGTGTGCGTGAGTGCACGTTTGTGTGTGTATGTGTGTGCATGTCTGTGTATTTGTGTCCAAGCGCTCCATACAAAGCCTACCAAACCCAGCAACACTTAACATATTTCAAATGGCTAGGGATGGCCAGGACCCCCCTATGTAAGATTTCTGCATACGTATAGTACGGCGTATATACAAACGTTAACTGTAGAAATACACAAGCTGTAAGAAACAAAAAAACGTACAGCCGTATGTGTACTTTTTGCCAACCCTACAAATGGCCCATAGGCATGTAACTCAAGGGCACTGCAATGATCTGTCGCGCTCCACTTTGCTAGCTAGTAAGAAAACCACAAATGCCCCATAGATTTGTGACTTAAAAACCCTACAAATGGCCCATGGACTTGTGACTCAAAACCCTACAAATGGCCCATGGACTTGTGACTTAAAACCCTACAAATGGCCCATGGACTTGTGACTCAAAACCCTATAAATGGCCCTTAGATCTGTAACTCAAGGGCGCTGCAACAATCTGTCGCACTCCACTTTGCTAGCTAGTAAGAAAACCACAAATGCCCCATAGATTTGTGACTCCAGGGCGCTGCTATCTGCAATGATCTGTCGCGCTCCACTTTGCTAGCTAGTAAGAAAACCACAAATGCCCCATAGATTTGTGACTCAAGGGCGTCGCAATCTGCAATGATCTGTCGCACTCCACTTTGCTAGCTAGTAAGAAAACCACAAATGGCCCTTAGACTTGTGACTCAAAGGCGCTGCAACGATCTGTCGCGCTCCACTTTGCTAGTAAGAAAACCACCTGTCGACTGTGCACCTTTTGGAGAGAGCACACTTGAACATGAACGAAACTCAGACAGACACACTCACTCATGCACTACTAACACACCCACATCCACACCCACACCACCCACACTCTCATCCATACACCCACCGGCTGGGTCAAGGGGGCCCCACACTGCCTCAGCAGCTGGCTCCTGCCATGCCTCCTACATCTACCTGTATGACTAACCTACCCAAACACACACCCACTCACTCATCCACCCACACCCACACCCACACCACCCACACTCCCATCCATACACCCACCGGCTGGGTCAAGGGGGCCCCACACTGCCTCAGCAGCTGGCTCCTGCCATGCTTCCTACATCTACCTGTATGACTAACCTACCCAAACACACACCCACTCACTCATCCACCCACACCCACACCCACACCCACACCCACACCACCCACACACCCATCCATACACCCACCGGCTGGGTCAAGGGGGCCCCACACTGCCTCAGCAGCTGGCTCCTGCCACGCCTCCTACATCTACCTGTATGACTAACCTACCCAAACACACACCCACTCACTCATCCACCCACACCCACACCCACACCACCCACACACCCATCCATACACCCACCGGCTGGGTCA
>Ga0307948_1002284_pt1 | contig 13886 bp, 18 predicted proteins | sample OrgLakmetagen280_FD_201824 | JGI IMG/M metagenome (GOLD analysis project Ga0307948, IMG submission 201824) | Saline water microbial communities from Organic Lake, Antarctica - #280 | ecosystem: Environmental > Aquatic > Non-marine Saline and Alkaline > Saline | place: Antarctica: Organic Lake...
AGAGAGAGAGGGAGAAAGAGAGAGAGAGAGAGAGAGATCAAAGAATTGGATCCTAATTAAACAGTACAGCTTCCATCCTGACAATTCAGAAATTAGTGGAAACCTCCAACAGGGCAATGCGAATATGGAAGCGATTAAGAGTTAGCGTGCAGCAAGAAAGTAAGCGATGATGTAAGCAATTAAGGTTTAGCGTGCAGCAAAAAAGAGAAAGCGATCATGTAAGCAATTAAGGGTTAGCATGCAGCAAAAAAGCCCCATACACAATATAGTTGCATACACCACACACCACACACCCAAGCGCACACTAGCATACACATACATACACAAATAAACACACCCATCCACAAAGAAAAGTATACATGCACAAACACGCGACCCAACCCCAGTGTTTGCCTTTTCAGAGCCCCACCAAACATCATTACTGCTGGACTTCTACGGTTGGACTGTTTACTGTTCACTTTCGAGCATTTGCAAATCATTGCCAAAAGTGTCGTCCACAAAAGCTTTCTATGAAAGAAGCATCCCTTGACGCGCGCATCACATACCATAAGGCCTTTGAGGCATACCTTGAGGCTACATCACATACCTTGAGACCATTGCGGCCTTTGAGGCATACCTTGAGGCAATTGAGGCATACCTTGAGGCTAGCATCACATACCTTGAGGCAATAGAGGCATACCTTGACGCTAGCATCACATACCTTGAGGCTAGCATCACATACCTTGAGGCAATTGAGGCATACCTTGACGCTAGCATCACATACCATAAGGCCTTTGAGGCATACCTTGAGGCTACATCACATACCTTGAGGCCTTTGAGGCCTTTGAGGCTTACCTTGAGGCAATTGAGGCGTACCTTGAGGCTACATCACATACCTTGAGGCAATTGAGGCATACCTTGAGACTACATCACATACCTTGAGGCCTTTGAGGCATACCTTGAGGCTACATCACATACCTTGAGGCATTTGAGGCCTGTGAGGCCTTTGAGGCATACCTTGAAGCAATTGAGGCATACCCTGGTGCTACATCACATACCTTGAGGCAATAGAGGCATACCTTGAGGCTAGCATCACATACCATGAGGCCTTTGAGGCATACCTTGAGGCTACATCACATACCTTGAGGCATTTGAGGCATACCTTGAGGCAATTGAGGCATACCTTGAGGCTACCTCACATACCTTGAGGCAATAGAGGCATACCTTGAGGCTAGCATCACATACCTCGAGGCCTTTGAGGCATACCTTGAGGCAATTGAGGCATACCTTGAGGCTACCTCACATACCTTGAGGAAAGGTCTCCTACTGGGGGCGTGCAAGCGCGCTCTAGACAAGCTAGGACCGCTTGGGCCGCTGATTGGGGAGGGTCATATGGAGGTGGTGGTGGTGCCTGCAATTAGATTTAGAAAAGATTTTGAAATGGAACAAGATGCGCTAAGACTGCTTGGGCCGCTGATTGGGGAGGGTCATATGGAGGTGGTGGTGCCTGCAATTAGAATTAGAAAAAAAATTGAATTGGAACAAGATGTGCTTAGACTGCTTGGGCTGCTGATTGGGGAGGGGCACAAGTAGGTGGAGGTGCCTACGATTTAGTGAAAGTAGTCAAGTTTTTAGTGGTAGGAACCTGGGTTGTTCAGTTCCTTTTTTTGGGAGCAAGGGCTCGCTAAGGTTCGTGAAAGTTCTAGAAGCCTTGAACTGAGTAATCCGATGTGCAATTTCGAAAATGGAGAACTTCGCTGGTTTCTGTGGTCATACTCGTCCAAAACATGCTTGAAAATATATATTGCATTGCAATTATTGAGTGTACATAACCATAACGTTCAAAGGCCATCTAAGGCTCATTCCTGCACTTTGGGCTGCAGTTTTGGACCCCAAAAAATTCGAAAAATGGCAAAAAAATCGTCAAACTTTTAATAGCGCGCAAAAGGCATGTTTAGGGTCCGTTATTATGCGTAAAAGTTCGCAAATCCGAACTTTTGACCGAACCCCGAACTGAACAACCCTGGTAGGAACGAAAAACAGAGCCAGGCAACACACAGGATGGGGGAACAGCTGATCAAGGTGGGTCATAAACAGAGGTACTGCTTGCAATATGCAGCAGTGAGGTTTTGTATGATACAAAAATGGTGGGCAAGCAACACACAGGGTAGGAGAACAGCTGATCGAGGTGGGTCATACAGAGTTTTATTAGGGGCTTGGAAATTACAGAGTACTCTGCAGCCTGCTGCAAAAGTACTCACGTTCTTAAAGGCGAGTGCAACCGAATCGGTGGAGCCGAGCTGGAATAGAACACCTTGATTTTATATCAACCCCCAGTCTGGGAATTTGAAAATTCAGGTTCTCACATCGATTTAATTTTGCTGCCCCAGCCCGCCGGGAGGCCTCCTGGCGTATGGTAAATGGTAAATGGTGTAAAAAAGGGCCACCAACACAGGCCCTCTGTGTGCGTTGCCCGCAATATGCAGCAGTGAAGGGGTTGTAAAATTAAAACATGGCCAATCCTATGTTAAACTCCATTCCTATGTTAAACTCCACACAAACATTTCAGGTTGCATTTCTAGTTATATGCACAGTGATGACACACACGAGCACACACATTAAACACACACTCACACACGCTGCATTCACCATAATTGCATGCACACATGCACGCACGCATATACACACACATACATACTAGCACACATGCACACACGCACCTGGCGGGACTGTGTTGGTGACGCTTTCTTGTCTGTGCTGCATGCCTGTGCATGCCCCTCACTTATGGAGTCAGCAGTCGTGGCATCTTCAGAGGGTCTGTGTTGTACATGTGCGATCAAGTCGTGGTTTGAGCATGCAAGCATGCTTGTGTGCATTCTTGTGTGTGTATGTGTGTGTGTGTAAGTGTTTATAAAAAGTATGTGTCTTCAGGCTTGCAGACCATCCTATGCATGACGGAAGTGCACATGTGTGTGTACGTGCATGTGCACGTGCATTCGCGTGTGTGTGTATAGAGTATAGTACTGCAGAGTATAGTACATACCTGGTCTGCGAAGGGGAAGGCCTCTGAAGAGGCACACAGGCTGCTAGTGCTTGGCTCAAATGTAAGACTGCCTCTATGGACTCTGTCACCATCTCCGGCTGCACCGCTTCTCCGTTGTATTGACGCATGATGTGGCAGTAGGTGTACAGCAGCTCCACAGCCTGTGCTTGCGTGCGCAGTGTGTGTGTTGTGTGCATGTGTGTGTGAGTGTGTGTGTGTGTGGAGGTGTGTGTGTGTGTGTGTGTATGTGTGTGTGTGTGTGTGTGGAGGTGTGTGTGTGTGGAGGTGTCTAGTTGTTGCAAAGGTGGCAGTGATGAACAGCAGCTTTACATCATGTGCTTGCATGTGCAGTGTGTGTGTTTGCGTGCCTACATGTTGATGTGTGCGTGTTGGTGCCTACGTTTTGATGTGTGCGTGTGCGTGTTGATGCCTGCGTGTTGGTGCCTACGTGTTGATGCCTACGTGTTGATGTGCATGCCTACGTGTTGATGTGTGTGTGTGTGAGTGTGTGTGTATGTGTGTGTGTTTGCGTACCTACGTGTTGATGTTTTGCTATGTTGCAAAACATGGCGGTAGGTATTCAACAGATACACAGCCTTTAGTGTGTGCAAGTATGTGTGCATGTACTGCTGCTCGTTCTTCCTCAGCTGCTTGTGTGTGCGTGTGTGTATGCGCGTGTGTGCATGTGTGTATGTGTGTGTATCTGTCTGTGTCTGTGTGTGTGTGCGTGTGTGTGTGTGTGTGTATGTGCAAATTCCTTTTCCAGCGCCTAACCCTTTTACTTTTCCAGTGCCTAACCCTGAATAGATTATTTTCCAGAGCCAAAGCAGATCACTTTTCCAGTGCCTAACCCTAGTTGCTTCAAGCACAGCAGCAGCATTCTACACAACGCAGCTCACAGCTTGAGGCAACCTTGAAACCTGCACCTGCCACTGCAGCAACGGAGACAAGGGATGCAAAGCCTTACAATTATTACATCCACACAGAGGAACTCTGACAACCACGAAACCCGCACCTGCCACTGCAGCAACGGAGACAAGGGGTGCAAAACCTTACAATTGTTACAGCTGCACAGAGGAACTCTGACAACCACGAATCCCGCACCTGCCACTGCAGCAACGGAGACAAGGGGTGCAAAACCTTACAATTGTTACAGCTGCACAGAGGAACTCTGAAAACCACGAAACCCGCACCTGCCACTGCAGCAACGGAGGCAAGGGATGCAGAGCCTTACAATTAATACAGCTGCACAGAGGAACTCTGACAACCACGAGACCCGCACCTGCCACTGCAGCAACTGGGACGGGGTGGCCTTAGTCAACGCAGACAAGGGGTGCAGAGGTTCTTCAGGGGGGGCAGGCAGCAAGCTGCTTACATCAGCCCTCGCCCCCTCCCCCTCTCCCTCACGCTCTCCACTCCCATTCCCATGTAGCATGCCCCCCCTCCCCTCCAACCCTCCACGGATGCCCCCTCCGAAGGGCAATCCTTGTGGTGTTTCTCCATCTCCTGCCCTCGGATGCTCAATTTCATTTTTCCCATCCTCCTGCACCAACCGCCCCCCTGCCGCTGACAGCTGCACCCCCTGCATGTGTGTATGTATGTGTATGTATTTTGTATGTGTGTGTGTGTGTGTGTGTGTGTGTGTGCAGTGTGTGTGTGCCCCCTGCCGCTGACAGCTGCACCCCCTGCACTTGTGTGTGTATGTGTATGTATTTTGTGTGCATACGTGTGTGTACGTGTGTGTGTACGTATGTGTGTGTGTGTGTGTGCAGTGTGTGTATGTCCCCTGCCGCTGACAGCTGCACCCCCTGCACATGTTTGTGTATGTGTATGTATTTTGTGTGCAGTGTGTGTGTGTGTGCACCTGCCGCTGACAGCTGCACCCCCTGCACGTGCGTGTGTATGTGTATGTATTTTGTGTGCGTACGTGTGTGTACGTGTGTGTATGTGTGTGTGCATGCCTGATGTGTCTCTGTGTGCACTCCTGTTGGTGACTTTGTGTAGCGAACAGCACTAAGTGAAAGAAACTCTGACAGGATATAAAGAAACAAAGAGGGAAGCCTTTGCCTAACACAGAATGCCTGAACCTGGTACTGCTACAGAATTGATGCAGAAGAGAGCATTGGAAATCCTGCAATTGTCACACGTGTCTCAAAACTAGGATCGGCCAGAACCGTATTTATACGGTGTATATACGGCATTTTTGGCAGGGACATCGCCAAGTATACGGTGTATATTTCCGGTTCTGGCCAACCCTGCTCACAACTCTACTACCAAGGCGACAGCGGCAGCGCACAGACCTGGCTGTGCACAATGTCTCTGTTGTACACAACCCTGGCTGTGCCTAATATCTCTGTTGTGCATCATCAAATGGATCCATCACTTGTCACTTGTGCCTCCTGACTCCTGACACAACCACCAAGAAGACCACGGCTGCTGCACAACAACCAAAGACCTAAGCTGCGCAACAATTTGAAAAACCACCTGCGCCTCCTCACCCAACCACCAAGAAGACCACGGCTGCTGCACAACAACCAAAGACATCAGCTGTGCAACATTTTGTATAATCACCTGCGCCTCCTCACCCAACCACCAAGGAGACCACGGCTGCTGCACAACAACCAAAGACCTAAGCTGTGCAGCATTTTGTATAATCACCTGCGCCTCCTCACCCAACCACCAAGAAGACCACGGCTGCTGCACAACAACCAAAGACATCAGCTGTGCAACGTTTTGTATAATCACCTGCGCCTCTTCACCCAACCACCAAGGAGACCACGGCTGCACCAAGTGCCCCAACCGTCCAGATGCTAGCTGGCGCTGGAAGGCTCGCAGGTCATCGGGGCTGAGCAGCAGCTCCAGATCGGCGTGGCTTAAGTCTCCGTCAGCTTCCTTTGCCTGAAAGCAATTAGGGAGCAAGGCGATGACTCAATGGAATTGACACTGTATGCATCGGGAAGGCCTGCAAGTCATCAGGGCTCGGCAGCAGCTCCAGAACGACGTGGCGTATTTGTCTGTTAGTTCTATTTCGTTTGCATCGTGAGATGGCGTTGGAATTAATTACAAGGACTCAACACAAACTGCTAACAACCATGGCCCTCACAAACTGCCCCAAGGGGAGAAGGAAACAGAATGAAATTTAAGCTAGGAAAGAAGAGGAGTTGTGAGGACCAAGGAGATAAAAAGATGGTGAAACAGGGGAGAAAGAAGATAAAAGGCAAGAGTGATAAAGTGATATCACTTTGCTGCTCTGCAAGAACTGGAGCTCAAATGCTACACACTGAACCCAGCAGTTTCCTTTGCCTGGAAGCAGAGAGGTGTAATGGGAAGCTTGGAAGCAGAGAGGTGTACTGAGAAGAAGTGCAAGCCTGTGTATGTGTTGCCCTTCAGCAGTTTCCTTTGCCTGGAAGCAGAGAGGTGTAATGGGAAGCTGGGAAGCAGAGAGGTGAACTGAGAAGCTTGGAAGCAGAGAGGTGAACTGAGAAGAAGTGCAAGCCTGTGTATGTGTTGCCCTTTGGATAGGGAAGCACGCAGTGCGGGCTGCACATCGTTGTGGCAGCGCTACGTCATCACACGCTGTAGCTCATATGTATGTGTATGTGTGTCGTATGTGTATGTGTGTCATATATCATTTTGAAATTAAATTCGACCAACTTCGACAGCTTGCCCTTCTTGTCATTTCTGCTGCTGTCGGATCGCTTTTCGAATCCATTGAGAGGCAGTAATAAACTGGCTCCTGTTTCATAATCGTTTTGAGAGGCGGCATTCACGTGGCTCCTGTTTCATAATTGTTTTGATAGGCGGAACCACAGTGGCTCTTGTTCCATTTTCAACGTACAGAGTGCTTATCCGCCGCCGGTGATGTTTCTTGTTGTGTTCCATTCTTCCAGGAGGACACACAAAAAGGCTCGTAGGTGCTGCGTGTGAATGGGTGAGCTAGTTCCTAGAACGTATCAGGCTCCGCCTTGAGCATTGCAGCGTGCATGGGATGCTGTGCGCATATGGCACCTTGCCTCGATGCACACAGATTCCTCTCAACATGGAATGTTACTATTTTTGCAGGGATGTGTCATACGGCGTATTCGTATAAAACGCCGTACCGTATGTAACGCGTGTTTTACCATATTGAAAGTCCCAAATAACCGCATGATCCCTGTATTTTTGTGTGTCGAGGCATTGTGGGAGGGGTCGACGGAAGAGGGACGTATAAAGAGTAGGATTGGCCTGAACCGTATATGTACACCGTATATGACCGTATATCTGGTGATTTCCCTGCCAAAAACACCGTATATGCACCGTATATGTACGGTTCTGGCCAACTCTAATAAAGAGACATGTAGCAGGAAGTATTCAGGAGAGGGGCATGCAAAGGATGAGGGATTAACAATAACTAGGGTTGGCCAGAACCACATATATACCGTGCATACGCGGTACTTTTGGCAGCGAATTCACCAAACATAAATGACGGTCACGCACAGTGAATATATATATATACGGTTCTGGCCAACACTGGCATTAACCGCTTATACCCGTTATACAGTTACACAGGTACAGTCATAGTAGCAGGGAGAATTATCCTGGGTCATATACAATATGGTATGCAAAACATAGAAGGGTATGCAAAACATAGAGGTTCTAGCCATGCCTTCCGGCAGTTTTTGATACACACAGGACGAGGGGCATGCAAAGGATTTAAAGCACTGTTATGCTTTAGGAAGGGGCTATGGACATACATAATTAAGTAGGAAGAAGAAATGTAGAGGATTGAATCAGGTAAGGTTGACTGGGACTTCCTAAGGTTTTTGTACAGCCTAACAGTGCACACACCTCCTGATACCTTACATTGCTCGCATTGGGGTTTAATGATCGGGTTTTCCAGACCTCGCTTTGGTGATGAGGCAGTATGGTAAACAAAAAACACATAATGCCTCCACATTTCGCACCCAATCACCAACAAAGCAAACGCACATCCTTGCCGGCTCCTTATCCAATCCCTCGCCAACTCGTGCAAGTGTACACTTGCACGTTGTCACAATTACCAGCTAACACATACCTTTTGCAAAAGCCTTCGCAGTGTTCGCCTGGAGAGCATGCCCCTTTTCCCGCCTCCCTCTTTTTGACTCCCATCCCCTCCTTCGCTGCCATCACTGCTCCCCTCGCCTCCCTCGCCATCACCTTCCACGTCACTCTCCTCCTCTTCGCTGCCCGACCCTTCATCTCCTCTGCTACCAGACTCCTCATCTCCCTCACTGCCCGTCTCACTTCCATCACCAGCATCGGAGCTAAGGATCTCCTCACCCATGCAGTGAGCGAGGGCTGTGCGGAAATGCGACGTCAAAGAAAACAGTGCAAGTGAGAATTGAAGCTAGGCTTGGGACGTAATTACGTAACACTGTTAAGTACGCAAACCACTGAAATGCCCGTGGCTCCTGGTTATTAATGAAGAACAAGAATTGAGTTGAAAAGGATGATGTGTGGGTCAAACAGATTTTCACGCCAAATCATTACTGCTTTTTGAATAGCAGCACAACAGTTCAGACACATCCATTTTCACTACACCGAATCCAGTGACACACCTTGCTCAGAATCGTGTGTGTACGCAGCCACCTTGGCCACGTCCTTCTCCTGCTGCAGCTGCACCCGTTGCAGTGCTCGCATCACCTTTTTCCTCTCTGCATTGTCAGCCTTTGTTCCCTTCAGCTGGCCCACTGCTTGCTCTCTGCAAAGCAAGGGTGTGGGCATGACGTCCACTACTTTTTCCCCCCCTGCCTCCTGGTATGGGGTATATTAAATATCACAAAGTGGTTTTGCTATCTGAACATGATATCATGGTTTGCAGCCATGAGTGGATGCTCTACCTGCTAGGGAGCATCCATCCCACTCCATGCAGCAATCTGATCCGAGCAAAGGTTTCATTTGTCTTACGTCACCTGTCTGTTGTTTTGCAAGCTTCGCATATTGTGACTCGATGATAGGTGACACACCTGTAAAATGCCTCAGTGCAGCGTTCGTTGTGTTGCTTGTAGCAGGGCAGGCCGCAGTAGGAGATGTTGCACCTGGGGCAAATGTAGCGTGCAAACTGCACGTGGCACCTGCACGCATGGAATGAAATCGTGTGATTCTTGCTTGATCTCTGAGCATACCTGCTGGACTATGCATGCACATTCCATGCACACCCCATCCATGCACAGCTCAACCAATACTCACACTTTGCACACACTTTGCCGCTCATCTAATTCCATCGCATATTCCTCAATATTATTTAGAAAGTTACAGGTCAATTCAGAAAGAAATGTAACAAAAGCTCTATTGCGAGCTGCTGTGTGCAATTTAATATATTCGCCTAAAATATAATTTATCTCCTCTGGCTAACGATGAAGTCGCTAGGCACACGTCCGTTGGGGACGAGCTCTTTTTTCCCGCACTCCCTGCAGCACCGACTGAGGGCCCCACCTCCTGCACTCTACAAAGCGTTGCGGCAGAGGACGATGCTTTCCTCTCCATGCATCGATGCAAGCACTTTTGTAACATCAGCGGTGAGTTGGATGCTCCTCTTACTCGGAGATTTTTGCATTTCATCTTTTGACTCTTACAGCCTACATAACATGCAGGCAGGAAAGCAGAAAGAGCATGCAGCCTCTCAGGAACCAACCCACGCGTGGCCTCCTCCGCGCGTCACGCTCTCTGCGGAGGGCAACATTTCTGTTGGCAAGAGCACGTTCCTCAACCACCTCACCTCCTCAAGCACGATGGAGGGCATGTTGCAGGTGCGGGCAGATAAGAGATATGTTATGTGTTTGGCCCGCTCCTGCGCAGACACACACAAGGCGTGTCTGCGGGGGTGCTATTAGGCGTTGGGTTTTCACTATGGTTATGCCAGGATATGCATGAGTACCCCGAGGCTGCTCTTGCATGCCTCTTGTTTTCGGGGCCTGCCCTTGTCTGTTCTACTACCAAACACAGCACAATAAACCCATTCCTCACGATGCGTGCATTCCATGCGTACAGCACTCTGTTGCACAACAACGTTTTGTCTTCTTTAAGACTCAAGCACATTAAACCACAGGCATTGCCAATGCGTACTGTCAACTGAGGTTCAGGTGCTCCTTTAAACGTGCTTAAAGGGCTGCGTTGTTCACCATACCGTGTCCGTACACACAGGTGGTTCCAGAGCCTGTGGCAAAATGGCAGTCCGTGGGGGAGGGCCAGGTCAACCTGCTAATGGAGTTCTACAAGGCTCCCGAGCGGTTTGCCTACACATTCCAGAACTACGTGTTCCTGACGCGCGTCGTGCAGGTAGGAGTGTGTTCGTGTGTGTGTGTGTGTGTTGTGTGTGTGTGTGTGTGCGTGTGAGTGTGTTCTACGTTGGGTGGGCCAGGATGTTTTTGGATAATTTATGTCAGGGGTAAAGAAAAGTATGTGCCAGAACACCATGGTTAGGTCTGATCATGTAGGGAGATGCGAGACAGGATATCACGTGCTCAAATTCATTATTGAGATCATGTCAGACAACCTATGCGGCAACTTCCAGGCACCTGGTATGGTTATAGGGACAGTCACCTGAATCGCATGTCTGACACTTGGATCAGCTTCACACAAGTTCTTACAAGTTCTTACAATTGAAACTGTATCTGCTAATTTTCCGTCTGCACACGTACATTTTGCACCTGACAAAACGCTGTCTCAGCTTCTGGCACAGAGCTTGCGTGCATCCTCTTATGTCAACCGATGGAAGCGCTACTGGAGAGCCTAATGCATCATAATATAAGAGTAGGGTTAATCAGAACCGTATATATACACCGTATATGGATTCATGGTGGAGTTCTGCGGTTCCCGGCACCAAAGTGGCTCCTCTTCCTTGAGTACTGTGGGCAGTGGTTTTCACTGCCTGCGTAGTCTTTCTTTTCTTTACACCGTATATGACCGCACATTTGGTGATTTCCCTGACAATATTACCGTATACACACCTTTATATGTAGTTCTGGCCCAACCCTTCAACTATACCGTATACACACCTTTATATTTAGTTCTGGCCCAACCCTTCAATAATACCGTATACACACCTTTATATGTAGTTCTGGCCCAACCCTTCAAAAGAGTGATGTGGGTGCTCACTCCTTTTAGGTGACTTGTGCTCATTCATACCATACTATTACACAACGTAAGCACCTACCACCTGGCACATTATCACCTGTGTGTGTGTGCGCGTGCTTACGTGTTCAGGAGCGTGAGAGCTACTTGTCCCCAGAGCCATGCCGCCTGTTGGAGCGCAGCATCTTCTGTGACCGCATGGTGTTTGTCAGGGCCTGCCACGCTTCCAAGTTCATGAACGACACGGAGCTGTCCATTTACGATGCATGGTGTGTGTGTTTGTGAGGGCCTGCCATGCTTTCACATCCATGAACGACACAGAGCTGTTCATGAACAATGCATGGCGTGTGTGTATATATGTGTTTGTGTGTTTGTGAGGGCCTGCCACGCTTCCAAGTTCATGAACGACACGGGGCTGTTGATTTACGATGCATGGTGTGTGTTTGTGTGTGTGTGTGTGTGTGTGTGTGTGTGTGTGTGAGGGCCTGCCATGCTTTCACATTGTGTGTGTGTGTGTGTGTGTGTGAGGCCTGCCATGCTTTCACATCCATGAACAACACAGAGCTGTTCATTGACAATGCATGGAGTGTGTATGTTTGTGAGGGCCTGCCATGCTTTCACAACCATGAACGACACAGAGCTGTTGATTAACAATGCATGGCGCGTGTGTGTATGTGTGTGTGTTTGTGAGGGCCTGCCACGCTTCCAAGTTCATGAACGACACGGAGCTGTCCATTTGTGATGCATGGTGTGTGTGTGAGTGTGTGTGTTTGTGAGGGCTTGCCATGCTTTCACATTCATGAACAACACAGAGCTATTCATTAACAATGCATGATGATTGTGCTGGTGTAGGTGAGGATGTTTTTGTGTTTGTGTGCTTGTGTTTCTTGCATTTTGAGTGTGTCTCTGTCTGTGTCTCTCGATCTGGCTGTGGGTGTGTCGGTCTGCAGGTATAGGGTGTGAGTGTGAGTGAGTGTGGGCGTGCGCGTGCGCGTGTGGGTGTGGGTGTGGGTATTGTGTGGGTGTGGTGTGGGTGTGGGCACGGGTGTTCAGTTTCACGTGAACAGTCCTAACTTATTACACATGGATTGTATGTTACATATACATTTGTCAATCTCACCAATCTCACTCTACAACTAAACGCAACTATTGCTCGTCCATCTCTTAGGTTTGACCCAATCCTCAACACGCTGCCCACACTGGTCCCTAACGGCTTTATCTACTTGAGGGCGGAGGTGGGTAGTCACAGTTAGCATGTGCATGAGCATATGTTTGTGTGTGTGTGATTTTTTTTTTTTTCAAGTACGTGGTCTGCTTTGTTCCCATTTTTTTTGCACACGTAATCTCTGCTCAATTTTGTCCAGTCTCAGAGGTCAGGGTACCCTCACCACGCGTGGTAGCTGCCCTGTTTCATTCCCCTTTTTTGTCCGCGCACGTAGTCTCTACAATTTGTCCGTTCCTCTCTCTGTATGTGTATCGTGCTGCTTACGCTCTACAGTCCATACTTACACCATGTACACGTGCACACTTGCGACTGAATTTGGTGCATACGTATCAGGGTTGTTCAGTTCGTTTTTTTGGGAGCAAAGTTTCAATTAAGCTTTGAAAGTTCTAAAACCCTCAAATTGTTCGAGCAGTTTGATGTGCAATGTGCAATGTCGAAATAATAGTTTCGAAAGAAAGGCTTAAACTTTAACTATAACAACTTTTAATAGCTCGCAAACGGCAATTTCATGTTTCAGTTAAATGCGTGAAAGTTTGCAAATTCGAACTTTTGACCAAACCCCGAACGACTGAACAACCCTGATATGTTTCCATTGTTATCACACCAGTCTGCTTACCCTGTTCGTTTTGTGCGTGCCACACAGCCTGTAGCGTGCCTTGTATCCTGTCTGCTGACCCTGTTTGTTTTGTGTGTGCCTCACAGCCTGAAGCGTGTCCATAACACTTGTTTGATTACCCTGTTCGTTTTGTGTGTGCCTCACAGCCTGAAGCGTGTCCATTACACCTGTATGTTCACCCTGTTCGTTTCGTGTTTGCCACGCAGCCTGAAGCGTGCCTGTTACACTTGTATGTTTGCCCTGTTCGTTTCGTGTGTGCCTCACAGCCTGAAGCGTGTCCATTACACCTGTATGTTAACTCTGTTCGTTTCGTGTGTGCCTCACAGCCTGAAGCGTGTCCATTACACCTGTATGTTTACTCTGTTCGTTTCGTGTGTGCCTCACAGCCTGAAGCGTGTCCATTACACCTGTATGTTTACTCTGTTCGTTTCGTGTGTGCCTCACAGCCTGAAGCGTGTCCATTACACCTGTATGTTGACCCTGTTCGTTTCGTGTGTGCCTTACAGCCTGAAGCGTGTCCATTACACCTGTTTGTTTACCGTGTTTGTTACGTGTGTGCCACGCAGCCTGAAGCCTGCCTGTCACACCTGTATGTTTGCCCTGTTCGTTTCGTGGTGCCACGCAGCCTGAAGCGTGTCCATAAAACTTGTTTTATTACCCTGTTCGCTTCGTGTGTGCCACGCAGCCTGAAGCGTGCCTGTCACACCTGTATGTTTGCCCTGTTCGTTTCGTGTGTGCCACGCAGCCTGAAGCGTGTCCATAACACTTGTTTGATTACCCTGTTTGTTTCGTGTGTGCCTCACAGCCCGAAGCGTGTCCATCACACCTGTTTGATTACCCTGTTCGCTTCGTGTGTGCCACGCAGCCTGAAGCGTGCCTGTCACACCTGTATGTTTGCCCTGTTCGTTTCGTGTGTGCCACGCAGCCTGAAG
>Ga0307948_1002287_pt1 | contig 13881 bp, 13 predicted proteins | sample OrgLakmetagen280_FD_201824 | JGI IMG/M metagenome (GOLD analysis project Ga0307948, IMG submission 201824) | Saline water microbial communities from Organic Lake, Antarctica - #280 | ecosystem: Environmental > Aquatic > Non-marine Saline and Alkaline > Saline | place: Antarctica: Organic Lake...
GACACCCCTCGCGAGGGCCACGTGAAGAGGAGACGGCGAGGCTGGTCTCCTGATAACCATGCATAACCAACACAGGTCGCCAGACCCGACAAAAATTGAGAGAGCCACTGCAACGAGTACAGTGGCATAACCAACACAGGTCGCCAGACCCGACAAAAATTGAGAGAGCCACTGCAACGAGTACAGTGGCTCTATTTTTATTTTTTTTCTAAGCTCTTCTTTTTCTAAGTCTTCTTCTTTCTAAGTCTTTTTTTTCTAAGCTCTTCTTTTTCTAAGCTCTTCTTTTTCTAAGTAAATGTTAACATGTTATGCGCAATATAAGTAGATTCCGCTTGCGTGCGCATACTTTGAATGTTGAGGCAGCAGCGTGGCTTGAAGATGGTTCTTGCGTATGTGATTAATGTCCTGGTAAAGATGAACATGTTCAGAACGAGGTGCATGCTCTTTTATTTTGCCAAGACCATCGAGTTTGTGAGTTGAGGAAACATTTCTCCTTTCTGTTTACACCTTTTTTTGAGGACTTTTCAGCAGCCCAACCCTTTTTGCTCCAACAGGTCAACAACCAACTTGTTCATGATTTCCTTTCTCAGCAGAACAATATACTTTTTTCTATTTCCTTTCTGACCTTATGGATTTATTTGTGGCTGGCCGAGACCAGTCAGCAGCCGATCAGCCAAACAACCTGGCTGAAGGTCACCCCCCATTGTAACCATTGTTGATCCCAACAACTCTCGTATCATCCATTTGAGGCACGGGGGAGACTGGGATCATAAAGGATTAACCGGAATAACTGATTCAAACTCCACAAGAAAAGCACTCATGTCTGTTATTGACATTCAGCCAGTGAAAATAGAGGATTGATGGTTATGAAAAGAGGAATGAGAGAGAGAGAGAGAGAGAGAGAGAGAGAGAGAGAGAGAGAGAGATTTGTTCGGTACAATGCATCATTCCTTCCACGAAATTTGGACAAAATTCATGGAACACAAAAGAATACGACTTGCATTGTCTGCCAATCATAAATTCACGTAAAATCTAAGGCAAGTCCCTCACTACTCATAAGAAAGGAAAGAAGACCATGTCATTTTCAAGTGAAGGTACCTTGTCAACACAACAACACAACTAAACTTCTGCTGACGTTAGTTACGCAGCCTATGAAGGTAAGAAGCAGTGTAGATGCTTACACCAGACAAGACAGCTCCCCACCAATAAAAACCGTTCTGATGTGCCACATGGGGAGGGGCATCACGACCTTTGCAAATTCCGTGTTGTCTTTGTATTGTCAAATATTGTCAAATATTGTCTTTAAATTTTCAAGAAAGAAATATCAAGCCATTGGCGCAGCAACAGCGTCTTTGCCCTCTTTTGCCATGCCCTCTGTCTTCTCAATCTCTGAGTTCAACTCCGAGGCAAGTTGAGTTAGAAGGGTTTCTGGGCTCCACACATCGTCCTTCTCTTCAACCTGCATGAAGCCAATTGTTGTTAAACCCTTGATCTTGCAAAATCGCAGGAAGGTCACAGGTTGTCTACGTCCCCTTGGAGGAATTGTACAGAAAAGTAAACTTGCAATTGCTCAGGTTCTGCCTACAAAAGCATGACGCAGGTTGCTAAATTTGGCATGATTACTGGACTGCTCACACCTTTGAAATAGAACACCTAAACTTTACATATTTCTCGCAGCATTCAATTGCATGGCGGGATCAAACGTACAATCACCTATACTCTATGTAGGTTCCATTATGACGCGGAACGCACCCCACCCTCTGACACCTCCAACACACCCCTACCTGCTCAGAGGACGCTAGGACCACAGTCAGCATGGATAAGTCGATGTCTTTGTCGTTTGTGGCAGGCAGCATGTACTGCATGTCCTCATCTAGCTCATTGATACCTTGCACCCTATGGTTTCGAACCTTTGGAGCCTCCGCCACCTATTAAGAGGGAGAGCGTATGCTTATGTCTGTGTTTCTGTGTGTATGTGTGTGTATGTGTGTGTATGTGTGTGTATGTGTGTGTGTGTGTAAGAGAGAGAGAGAGAGAGAGAGAGAGAGAGAGAGAGAGAGAGAGAGAGAGAGAGAGAGAGTGTGTGAGAGAGAGAGAGTGTGTGAGAGAGAGAGAGACTGACTGAAAATCTTGTCCGAGGCAGGTTATTTTATCTTATGCGCACATATCACATAAAATACACTGATACACTTGCATGCGCACACGTCCTAACACGCACCACTCGTGATAAATCTTCCTTCCCCTCCTCCTCCAGCTCAGGAATGTCCAAAATCTCAGCATCCGTTGCTCGGTCATCGTACTTTGCTTTGGCCTGGGTCTTTTGCTGCTGAGCTTGCACATGTTGCTCTTGCTTGCGTTTAGACACTCCAGCAAGCTGCGTAGCAGGGCACGCAGACAGACAAGAAACTACGTTCCAAAATCAAGCACAGATCGTTCCACAAGTTTGGCTTTGCTCCAAGCTTTTGCTTAAAATTTCACGAAGCTGCAACAAGGAGGCACGTACAATCACACGCTATCCTTTTCTGAATGAACTTGGGCACCAATAGGCTGCATAGTCAAATAAGTACGGGGCTACTCTCAGATAAATTTCAAACAATACACATCCTAAAACTAACAGGAAACAGGATGCGCACGCAAAAATGTGCATACCTACACGCAGCAGACTGCATGCGTGTATGTGTACGCAGCATACCTGCTTATTTTGCCCTTCACCAGGATCTTGTACGGGGTCCCCCTCTCCGCTGGCCTCTGCACCCTCATCATCTCGTTTCTGAAAAGTCCCTGCCATGAAACCCCCCACTGCACCTCGTCTTCCTTGTATCTGAAATAATGTGGGAAAATCAAGATGGTATAGAGACTTGCACAATTATCATCACAGATTGCCAGCTGAAGGCGTGCTGCTTAAATGCACAGGCAGGGTTGCTTGCGTACGTTGTGTGTGTGTGTGTGTGTGTGTGTGTGTGTGTGTGTGTGTGTGTGTTTGCGTGTGTGTATGTGTGTGTGTGTGTTTGTGTGTGTTGCGTATGCATGTGCGTGCGTGTGTGTATGTGTGTGTGCGTATGTGTGTATGTGTGTGTGTGTGTGTGTGTGTATGTGTGTGTGTATGTGTGTGTGCGTAGTGTGCGTGCGTAGTGGGCGTGCATGCAAATGTGTGTGTTGCGTATGCATGTGTGTGCGTGTGTGTGCGTGCGTAGTGTGCGTGCGTGCATACGTGTGCGTGTGTGTGTGCGTGTGTGCACGCATTAGTACGTATGCACGTGTATATGTGTGTGAATGTGTGTGTGTGTGCATGCATGTGTTACATTTAGGACTGATCACGTGTGGCTCATTTCCTTACCTTTGGTGGTTGTGGAGTTGCCTGTGAGGGAGTTGTAGGCTGTTGCTCGTCGTCCTTTGCAGCTGCCACATTCCCAGAAGGCGGGTCAATGTGTGTACGTGCGTGCGAGCTCCCTTCAGCATCTTCACTAGGCTGTTGCTCTTGCTGCTCCTGCTGCTGCTGCTGCTGCTGCTGCGGCTCCTGAGGGGGGGCCTAGCAGGGTGTGTGGACGAAAGGATTGACCCTTGTGGCTTTGGCGCGGACGTGCAACACACTCCTTTTCAATGTTCAACTCCTTACCTCTTCTCCTTCTTGCTGTGCAGATGCTGCTGCTGCTCTCCTTCCAGCCCTGTAATGGGCAAGGCCTCATTAAGACTTGTGCATATTCAGACAGATACATGCCAGACCTGGCTAGCCGAGCTGAGGTGCTGGCAGCTGTGCGCACCCACAACACAAACAACTAACACTCACCTTGGCTTCTCTTGGGGTGGGGGTGGCATGGGTGGGGGGTCCGCGTTCATGGCAAACATTGCTCGAAGAGGCTACTAGAAAAACAAAACTTTATGTCTTTATAGGATTTTGTATAAAAAAGAAAAGTACACAAATATTATATCGCAATTAATGAGAAGCCCATGCTCTAAGGTCTGCAACAAGATAGCAATGGCTCAAACAAAGTTGGCACACACCCCTGGAAGTAGGAGAATCTGGTCAAAGTCTAGCGAAAATCAAGTCTTTGACACATCCTTGCATTCCTTTTCCTTACGCAGTTACTTAGAGGATGAAGCCGCTCATATTTTCTAGACTGCTCGCTCCTCGTCCGAAAGAAGAAGGCTAAAACAGGTGCGGAGAACTGCGCAGTACTCTTGTTGCTCATACTTTGTGCACGCGTGCGCGTGTTCTTGTGCTGCGCATGTGTTTCTATGGTTGTGCGTGTGCGCATGAGGAGTGCATTTGTTTTCATGCGTGCACATGTGTGTGTGTGTGTGCGTGCGCATGTGTGTGTGTATGTGTACTCACCATCAGCAATGTTATCAAGGGTATGTATGCCAACCTAAACCCTAGCTAAATCTCAGAGGGGGTCAACTGGGGAAATGTCCAAATATGTGCTTTTTATGCACTCAGAAGCCGGTCATCCACTGCCCTTTAATCCGATCGGGACCATTTTTGCTTCAAATCGAAGCTGGCATTATGAGTTACACGAGGATGTGCTTGTATTCATGTGGGTCACTCTGGTGTAAATTGGCAGGGCTTTAAGCTCACAATGACTACCAAAACCCTAACACGATGGTGTTGCATGGGGGAAGATTGCTGTGTTGGCCTACAACCCTAAGTCACAGTACGGTACTTAATCATTTCAAAAGTTCACTCCGTTTTGTTGCAATGATATTTGTTTGTTACAAGGATTCCATACCACCAGATATCATGTGATTTGGAATGGTGGGTGGCCTGCTGTGAAGATTTTGTGGTGAAAAGTGGGGTTCACGCCACGGGCAATTAGACGTGAGCCCCCAATTAGACGTGAGCCCCCAATAAATTGGCTGATTTCAAGGTGCTATCAGCAGCTGCCTTTGGGTGCTAAGCTTAGAATCAGCTAGTTGGGGGGCCCATGCTCAATTCACATTTTAAACACCCCCATCTGGGGCCTCAGATGACCCCCTCTGGCTAAATCTTTTGATTTCCTTGAAAATTAGGGGGACTCCATCTGTTAAGTCGTACACGCCTAAGTGCAGACCGCCCTGTAAGTCGTACACAGGGTATTTTTGTAGGTGCTACAAGTCTGGTGCCACAATAACAACTTAAATTGAATTATCACAGTTTTTACACGTTTTGCATACGCAGCCTAGCAGTTGCAAATTTTGACTGATGGCTTTTTCTGTTAACCCTGTAAGTTGTACAAATCAATGCAAATGCTGTTAATTTCACTAAAATCAAACCAATTGCCGCTTTTGGTGCGCAAAAGGGACCTGGAAATAAATAGTATGTACGCATTACTAGCAACGTACAACACACAATCAAGTGTTTGCCTGCAACGTGGAATCTTATCAAGCACGCTTTTTTACTTAAACAAGCATCGTAATGATGGAATAAACATTTGTCATTTATTCAGCTACATCAGTAACACGTTGAGCATTTAGAAGCATACTTCAGAGCATTGCAAAGCCTGCTGATCCATCGCGCCTGACGTCTTCACTCCTTAGATCTTCCGCCCGGAGAGCTAGTGTATTTAATGTGTGCATACCAAACGCCACCCAAGGTATTAAGCGTGATGCCGATCACATTCAGCAGGTTGAACGGGACACCACCTGCAGCCGAGGAGAAAGCGATTTGACCGCAACGTGGTTATGAGAACAGAACGATCACCATAAATTGAGAGCCGACCCGGGAATTTAAAAGCAAGAACTGCCCGTCACGATGTGTACAGAATGCCTGAAGGAAATATCTTGAGAATGTCTTTTTCCTTCTGCATTATTGGCGTTCATTATTGGCGTTCATTATTGGCGTTCATTACTGGCATGCATTATTGGCATTATTGGCGTGCATTATTGGCATAATTTGCTCTGGCTGGCCTAAATTGGGTCAGCTTGCCTAATGTTCCAAGGTCTAAGGGTTTTGTCCCCTGAATGTGCAATTTTTGGCGAAGCCCCAGTCATGGGGCGAAGCCCCTAGGTTTGGCATGTTTCACACCTGAGTTCACACCAGTGTGCGCAGGCCCGCCCAGCGCAGCCCCGGCCCCCGAAACTTGCACAGTGACCCAGACTTACAGATCAGGCAGCCCTGCGGTGTCAGGGGGAGAGGAGGGGCAGGGGGTGGTGCTGCTGGGCGCACCCCAGAACGAAAGTTTGGAAAGTTGAGACTCAGGGCCTGGCCAGAGCCACGCAGCCAACGTCCAGGTCTGAAACTTGGCAGGCAGGCCGAGCAAAAGTTTTTGTCGGGGCATACCAGTTTTGGTGACCAGGGGTGCAGTGAGCAGTGCTGTGGAAAGAACTGACTCAATGTTTGGTAGCTGGAGGAAGCTGCCCGGCGCTCAGTCCAGCCCATGCCCCCCGAACATCATCTGACCGCACAAGCGTGGACAGGAGACGTTTCTGAGTGTGCCGGCTGGGTCCGGGGCCAAGGAGAGGCGGGACGAAAAGCTCGCTGCTCCATGCAAGCACACGACTGGGTGCACGGACTTCCACATATCAAGTTGCAAGGGACTTAAAAATTAATGTTTAATGACGCGATGACGATGGGAGCGTGTTCTGAGGATGCGAGTCTCCATGTTTGACTGACAGATGTGAGCAGGTTGAAGGCATGCATGCACGCGCACACGCGCACACACACACACACACACACACTCACAAACACACACACACACACGCACGCACGCACGCACGAAGGCATGCACGCACGCACATATGCACACACGCACGCACACACACACACACACACGCACACACACACATACACATACACATATATACATACACACACAAACACGCACACACACACAAACACACACACACACACACACATACACATGTATAAGCGCGCACAAAGCACACACAAGTTGCCAGTTCACAGCGCAAAAGGCTTCGCCAACTTTTCAGCATCGCTTGCGATGCTTCCCCCCACTTGTCAAGCTCAGCCTGGATACGTAGATAATACAGCAGCTTAAAAGTTTCAAGTCTGGGGGCACATGTCTAATCCGCACATGTCTCATTGGCCGCGTCCTGAGCCCTATACTGTTCAAGCACACGTGCGCAGCATCTGACAAGCCAGAGCATCAAAGCTCACATGATTTTAGTAACTTAGAACCTTTACAATATAGAAATCCACCGCAAAAGAAAGGAAGACAGAAAATCCAGCCATTCTCTTTAGAGCAGAAGAGGTGCCAATAATGGTCAACAAGTGCCCCCCTACTTGTTTAACAATTTAGCAGAAAGCTACTCCTTTTCCTTAATTAGTGTGGGGAATGGGTTTTTGCTGCCTATGTATTTTTTCCTAAAGCACTGAGCTCTGGATAGGGCATAGTGGCTCATTTTGTGTGCTTTTGGTGCCAAATGTCTAGGCAACACGCTCGCCCAGGCCAACTGAAATGGCTATTTCAGGTCAATTTTTACCATTGCCGTACGTAATTTTACTCACCGCCCGCCCTTCTATAATAAATATTTACAAAAAAACCATCGATCACCGCCCAAAATCCCAAACCTGTGTATCCTGCAAAATCTGGATACATATGCAGAATGAAAGGTCTGACAAGCTGTGGGGACTTGGCCGGTAATTACCAGGGTCTGACAACTAGGAGATTGCGTCCCATCAAAGTCCTTGATGTCCTTGAAGTTCAGGATCGTGGAGCACCGCACTCTTACTTTTTCAGGCCAGGATTTGAAAAATACACAATTCGGGTGTTATGATGTGCATTGAACTCATTAGTTAACACAATAACACTGAGGAGTGCTACAACGTGTTATCAAGGTTGAGGTTGCATGTTAAATTCCGCTATTTCTATTTAGGATGATGTTTAAGGTAAATTGAAACAGGGCCGTCATGTCAAAACAGCATGCCAGCATTATGTCCTCCTTTGCTCCTGGGCACTCTCACGATGTAAGAACTGGACAGCGATTCGGCAGGATTTGGACATGGTAATGAGCTAATATAACGTTGGATTAAGTCTTTTGATTCTGATGCCGTGTCATCATCCCTACGGGATTTTTCACACGGCTTGTAATAAATATTTCAACGAATGAATTTGATCACTGCCCCCCCCCCCAAATCGTTAATCAAGGTCGGTGATATTCTTTACGCACGGTAGTCAATACCATGATACTCAAAAGATCCCATCAAAAAAAGAAACGTGTTTGGATACTTGTCAGCCCCGTCTGGAATTCCACTTACCTAGGAGAACAAATCCCAGCCCCACGCTGACCACTCCCTTAAGCACGCCAACAATGGTCGTTGTCAGTGCAGTATTTGTAGTTGTGCACCTGAGTGTAGGTATGCGTGGAACTGAAAGTAACAAGCAAGGCTGACAACTTCCTTAAGCACGCCAACAGAGGTTGTCGTCCGCGCAGTATTTGTAGCGGTGCACTTAAGTGTACGCATGCGTGGGACAGAAAGAATCAGAAGCAACGCTGACCACTCCCTTTAGCACGCCAACAATGGTCGTCATCAGTGCAGTATTTGTAGCTGTGCACCTGAGTGCACGTATGCGTGGACTGAATGTTGCAGGGTGAACCCTGATCTATGCTGCCTTGTTTTTGACAGACAGTGTACGTTTATAAGTTTATAAGCTATCGGTGTGCAATATACAGTGAACTCCAGCTAGACATTGAGGATGGTCAGATGCAGCTCAGTGCCGCCGGCAGAACATCTGGCTGCCTGAGGCTGTACGTTGAACATCACACAACAGGCCACGCACACGTAATTTACATTGCAGACTAAAAAGGCCACGCAAAACGTCATGGTCACGCATCCCGCATTCACATGCACAACTTTCACAAGGGTGCACGCACTACACAACGGGGCGCATGATTTACTTCCAAGCCTGCTGACACAATAATGAGGGGCACTCTCACCAAAACAAAGTGTAGTTCAATAAGCAGCCCATGAAGCTGCATAACAGCACAGCTGTCCACAGCATGGTAGCTCCGTGTGTTTGGATGCCCTGCAAGCGTGGAGACATGCATTGGTATTTTTATACATTACTTTTCTTAATAATTTATATTATTTTGGTGGAGGCGTTCATTGGTATTTTTCGATTTTCTTAAAATGGACCATTCAAAGCATAAGTACGGGGAGCGTCAGATGTGCGGTAGAAGCGTATTACAGCGTTGTTACAGCGTGTTGTTACAGCGTGTTACAGCGTTCAGGCTGTAACTTACAGCGTTTTGTTGCACACACTTTTTGGAATATAGACAAAATGCCCTGGGGGTATTCAAGGCTTCCATGCCATCAGACCATGATGAGGGGCTGTCAGTGGCACAGTCAATGCATGCCAGTTCAAGGTAGTACGCAAGTAACAAGCCCGTGAGGTGCGTGATGGGTGCTAATGACTAATGACGGATTGCGCATGAGCAGCCACACTTCCCAGACCTCCTACTCTGTGCGTCCTTTTATGACCATACATGCAGCTGCGGGAAAATCCAGAGGGTCAAAAACGAATACAGCATGGCTTGATGATGTTCCAACCCACCACTTGGTACGCACGGGGCAGAGCATGAGCCTCTCCCATTGCAGCAGCAATCACGACTAGCATAGGAAAGCCAGTGATGGAAGTGTAGTATAAGAGCTCAGAAGAGGAAGCAGAGGGGTTATGCTCATCACCTTGGCCCTGCGGTCAAGCGCATCACACACACAAAAAGTGCGGGTGAACCACACGCGCTAGGACCACGCACGACTCACCACAGCGTACGCGTTTGGTAGGGCCTGGGCCGAGCCATCCGCACAGACCAGGATAAGCAGGAGTGGAAGCGAACTGACAGAGTTGTAGTATAAGAGCTCCTGAGAGCTAACCGGGGCATGAGAGTGGGACCCTTGCCCAACGCCTGCGCCCTGCGGGCAGATGATTACGGGGGGCCACCACATGTCTATGGTTGACCATTTTAAGCAAAGTTTGGTGTAAATAGGCAGGCTTGCAGCATTTGGTGAAGACTAATACGTCATCTTCAGCTGGTGTACAAGAGTACACACATGAATGTTTCTCCCCAAAAGGGGTTTACCTTCAGTGATATCAGTACCTTCAGTGATTTTTACTAAAGGGGTTCACCTTGAGTGATGTATCATTTTCAGCTGGTGTACAAAAGTGCACACAGACCAAAAGAGGACTGCTTTACATGATCATGGCTCGCGTGTGCCCCCCCCCCCAAATGAGGCATCAAAATCTGCATCTGTCTGACTCCCTCAACCACGTCTACCATAAAGTGATTTCATGCATGATAGGGATATATGAATCCATTGTTTCTGGGGGAAAAGAAGCTGTTTGGGCCATGGTGTGGGCTTACTGGGCCTTTGGCAAACGATTTTCCTGACAGGACCAAGGCCCGCAAGGTCCATTTCGCGACCCCATACCTTGTCAATTTTTGGGATTACACTGAAGCAATAGCTACCAAGTATGAGCATGTTTAGGGAACCGGGTGTTTGGGGTCACACTGAGGCGACTTTTACACACATCATGAGCATGACGATGGGACCGGGGGTGTGATCCCCTCTTTGGGTAGTGGTTAGCAGGTGACAACTCCATTTACATAGCAGGTGGTAGGTTTAAAATGTGAGTGGTCCCCTCTTAAGGCAGCAAGTAACAGGTCACAGGTTCAAGAATGTGTGCGGTCCCCTCTGTGGGTAGCGGGCTGTAGGTGAGGTTGAAAAATATACTGGAAATCATTGGCTTGCAATAACTATATGCCTGATCTATGCACGGGCAAACGATCATGCAATGCTCAGTGCTTGCCAACAAGTAAAAACACGTTCACCACCAAGTTGTCCCTCTCCTTCAACTCAACTTGCAGCAAGCTAACCCTGAGTGCTTAGCACACGCTTAGCACATGCTTAGCACACGTTTAGCACACGCTTAGCACACGCTTAGCACACGCTGCTTAGCAAGCATTACAAAGACCAAGAAGGGCACAAAGGCCAAGCAAAGCCGAGCAGAACAAAGGCTCAGTAATGCAGGCCAAGAAGGACACAAAGGCTGAGCAAGGTCAAGCAGAACACAGGCCGACTAAACGCAGGCCAAGAACAGCACAAAGACTAAGCGGGGCCAAGAAGAACGCAAAGGCTGAGCAAGGTCAAGCAGAACACAGGCCGACTGAACGCAGGCCAACAACAGCACAAAGACTAAGCGGGGCCAAAAAGAACGCAAAGGCTGAGCAAGGTCAAGCAGAACACAGGCCGACTGAACGCAGGCCAAGAACAGCACAAAGGCTAAGCGGGGCCAAGCAAACCAAGGAAACACATGAAGAGAAGAGCAAAGTGTCGGGTAACTTTCAAGCAGCGTAACTGCTTTTAACTTGATCAGTAGCAAGTAAGCTGCTCAGCACCCGCAGCTGAGCAAAGCTTACACAATTATTCATCTTCAGCACTTATGACAAAGTTGCAAGCTCACCTTAAACTCGACCAGGAGCAAGTAAGCTGCTTGGCACGCGCAGCTGAGCAAGCAGAAGACGTAGCCAGATAGATCAAACATCAAATCGCCAACACCTAGTTGTTTCCAAATGGTAGGAAGCGACTGTCAGTGTGGAAAGATGGGCAACTTTTAGACACTGACCATCTATTCATCCTGGCCAGCCGTGAAGACCAGTTATGGGCTAGAAATAGAACTGCTTGTAATGAGAAAGATATGAAAAGGTCCAGTAGTGGTAAGGCTGCACCATATCACCTCCAGCTGAGGATAGTGCACACAGCTAAAAAATGGCTGGACCTCTGCCTACTAAGATCTGTCAAATTTATGCAAGATGCATACATTCAACTTGCAGCTTAAATAGGATGCAGGTATAACGGTTTGAATCTAGCCGATGCTGTAAACAGCCCAGCTAGGTGGTTGCAGCAGACTGAAGTTTGTTTTATCGACATACAGTAACCTTCTGTTCCCACGAAAAAACACAGACCGTGTGCAGCTTCCCACAACAAGTTTTCAGACGTGCTTAAGGTGCTGCGCCTTGCATCCACACAATGTGCCCACCACCTACTCACGCAGATGAATGCATTGCCCCTGCATCTGCACGGGCCACGCCCTTTACCTGCAACAACACATCCGACGACCACCAGGAGCACGGATGCGATGATCTGTGCTGAAGGCCACTTCTTCTTTATGAACGCCTGCATGGTCAACAAGGACTTTATGAATGCCTGCATGGTCACCAATCTTCTTCTTTATAAACGCCTGCATGGTCAACAAGGACAAGAAGCAATCAGCCTGGCTGACCGGCTTATAAACATGCCTGATTCTGCTTATGAACATGCCTGCCACAAATAAATTAGAAGGATAGAGCCTCTCAGTGTGCAACACAACACACGGGTAACGCCTTCCACCAAGCCTCTGCTCAGATGCTCTGCTTTTGCACAAACAAGTGACACGTACACAACCAAATGCAAAGAACCCAAACGGTCATCAAAGCCACTGCAGACGTTTTTTGTTGTGTTGACCGGGTGGGACGCAATCTAGAGTGCGCAGCAACATTCATCAAAGCCACTGCAGATTTTTTTTGTTGTGTTGACCGGGTGGGACGCAATCTAGAGTGCACAGTAACATTAAGCCTGTCCTTGACGCGCACACTGATGCGTGGCCCTTACACACCACACCTGTGGTGTGTGGCGTTGCGTAGTTGTGTGTGATGTAGTGTGGAAACAGGCCTGCATCAGGCCTTCAGCGTGAGTGTGTATGCATTCCAGCTCAGGCCTTCGTACCTTGAGAACCAAAACGGTCATGGGCGTCAGACGTTTGATCACATTGTACATTGGTACGTTCAGGGTCTTCAGTCCGATCAGAGCAAAGGCTGTGGTGCGCAGCACACACAGGATTCGTGTCATGGACAAGCATAGGTTTCGTGTCATGGACAAGCACAGGATTCGTGTCATGGAAGAGCACGTGATTTGTGTCATGGAAAAGCACGTGATTCGTGTCATGGACAAGCACAGAAGCCGTGTCATGGAAAAGCACGTGATTCGTGTCATGGAAAAGCACAGGAATCGTGTCATGGACAGAGGTTAGAAAGAATATTAGGAGTGACAACACAGCCAATATGACAAAGGAGTCGTGGCTTGGACAGGGACAGAGGACAGGAAAATGAGATCGGAAGTGGCAACACAGCAAGCACAATTAAGGAGGCGTGTAATAGTCATGCACGCCTGTGAGAGTCAAAGCAGAAGAAGCGACGCTGCAGCATGCAACACTAGTCCAAGCAGGCACATGACGTTGCTGCCCACGTCAATTGAGGAAGTGTCCCTTACTCCTTACCCTGAAATGCTTCTCCAGACTATTCCAATCCAATACATAATTTATTTTACCAAACATGCTATCTTCAAGCGCTTGTCCAGAACGACATCTGAACCCCCAAAAATCATACCCCACGCATGAGCATATGCTCGTAAGTGCACGAACACCAGAAACTGCATGTTTTACTGGTGTGTTGTGTGTGTGTGTGTGTGTGTGTGTGTGTGTGTGTGTGTGTGTGTGTGTGTGTGTGTGTGTGTGGTTTTAACTGTTGAGGCGGTGTAGAACACGGTAATGAGGAAGAATTGCCTGCAAGGAGTAAGAGGATGATAGTGAAAGCTTTCAACCCTGCACCTTTCTTGCTGGCAGCAACTTTAAAGATTGTTGTCTAGCATGCGTTGAAATAACCAGCATTCAAGTCAAACTGGTGTTCGCTTAAATCATCAGCGCTGGAACTGGAAGAGGCAGCTAGCTACATCACAACCTGTGTGCCATGGGAGTTACTTCATGCACTGCCAACAAATTGCTGGTGCAGGCCCAAGCTCACCTGAAACACGCACTGTTTTTATTCTTCTACACTGCTGTCATTATGTAAACTGCCCCCTCCAAGAATAAATGCATACTTATTGACTGTGCCTAGCAATTTGATCACCGC
>Ga0307948_1002291_pt1 | contig 13875 bp, 8 predicted proteins | sample OrgLakmetagen280_FD_201824 | JGI IMG/M metagenome (GOLD analysis project Ga0307948, IMG submission 201824) | Saline water microbial communities from Organic Lake, Antarctica - #280 | ecosystem: Environmental > Aquatic > Non-marine Saline and Alkaline > Saline | place: Antarctica: Organic Lake...
GAAGACCGCACTCGATCACGCGCCTATAGGATCAAAAACTTCTTGCACCACGGGCGGCAACCACAGAAGCCTGCTGCTGAGACCGTCGCGGGCGCGCCGCCAGCATGGGCGAACTGGATCGCCGATCTCGACGACCGCATGACAGGAACCTGCCGATGAAAACCCTCTCACCCGACCTGCAAGCCCATCTCGACGATGGCACCACCACGCTCGCCTGGTGCTGGCGCATCGCCCGTGCGGATGGAGTGACCTTCGGTTTTACCGATCACGACCGGACATTGGCCTTCGATGGCACGGACTTCGAGCCAGAGAGCGGCCTTACAGCCTCCGAGGTGCGGTCGGGCTCGGACCTCTCGGTCGATGCGCAGGACGCAGAAGGCGTGCTGACCTCCGACCGGATCACCGAGACCGATATTCTTGACGGCCGCTGGGACAATGCGGACGTTGAGGTCTGGCGGGTAAACTGGGCGGAAACGGGCCAGCGGGTGCTGATGCGCCGGGGTGCCATCGGCCAGATCCGGCGCGGGCGGCTCGCCTTTGTTGCTGAGGTCCGCAGCCTCGCGCATGTGCTGGGCCAGACGGTCGGGCGGACGTTTCAGGCGACCTGTGATGCAGCGCTCGGCGATGCCCGCTGCGGCGTCGATCTCGAGGATCCCGCCTTCAAGGGCACCGGCGCTGTGATCGATCTGCTGCGTGATCGGGCCTTTACCGCGTCGGGGCTCGGCGGCTTCACGGCAGGCTGGTTCACCTTCGGCACAGTCGAATGGACAAGCGGCACGAATGCCGGGCGACTTGCCGAGATCATCGCACATGGCGTGACCGACGGTATCGCTGTGCTGACACTGCTCGAAGCTCCGGTGCGGCCCATTGCCGGAGGCGACGCCTTCATTGTCCGAGCAGGCTGTGACAAGCGCATGGAGAGCTGCGCGGCTAAGTTCGCCAATACCGCCAACTTCCGCGGGTTCCCGCACATCCCCGGGCAGGACGCAGTGCTGCGATACGCCACAAAGGATGGCGGGCACGAGGGAGGCATACTGTGACGCAATCTCTCTCATCGGCTGACCCTGTCCGCGTCATTGCCCTCGCGCGGTCCTGGCTCGGCACGCCGTATCACGACCAGGCCAGCCTCCGGGGGGTTGGCTGCGACTGTCTCGGGCTGGCCCGTGGCGTCTGGCGCGAGATCGTGGGTCCAGAGCCGTTCCCGATCCCGCCCTACAGCCGCGACTGGGGCGAAACCGGCCCGCGTGAGGTTCTTGCGGATGGCGCTCGGCGGATGATGCCGGAGATCGCACCCTCTGATGTTGTTCCGGGCGCGCTGGTGCTTTTCCGCATGACCCCGCGCGCCATCGCCAAGCATGTCGGGATCCTCACCGGGCCCAACAGCTTCCTCCACTCCTGTGAGCGCCTCGGCGTGATCGAGTAACCGCTAACCCCGTCCTGGCGGCGGCGTATCGCCTTCGCCTTCCTGTTTCCACAGCGCTGAGATCCCGACATGGCCACTCTCGTTCTCGGTGCCGCAGGTGCCGCCATTGGCGGCAGCATTGGCGGCGCGATCCTCGGCGTCAGCGCCGCCACGATCGGCGGCTTCATTGGCTCAAGGATCGGATCCGTCGTCGACAGCTGGATCATCTCGTCGCTCGCGCCGACCCAGCGGATTGAAGGCGCGCGGCTGGACAATCTTCGCATCACCTCAGCCACTGAAGGTGCGGTGATCCCACGCCTCTATGGCCGCATGCGGATGGGTGGTAACATCGTCTGGGCGACCGATTTCCGCGAGGAAACAAAGACCACCACGCAAGGTGGCGGCAAGGGCGGTGGGGGTGGCGGCAAGGTCAAGACGACTGAGTATTTCTACTATGCCTCATTCGCGGTCGCGCTCTGTGAGGGGCCGATCACCGGCATCGGACGCATCTGGGCCGACGGCAAGCTGCTGGACACCGCCGGGATCACATGGCGCTGGTATCCGGGCGATGAGAGCCAGGCGGCCGATCCGTTCATTTCCGCGAAGATGGGTACGGCCAACACGCCAGCCTATCGCGGCACCGCCTATGTCGTTTTCGAGGACCTGCTGCTCGGCAACTACGGCAACCGTATCCCGCAGATGAGTTTCGAGGTTTTCCGCCCGTTGGCTGATCCGGACACGGCGGAAGGTCTCACGCAGGCGGTGACCATGATCCCGGCATCCGGCGAGTTCGCCTATGCCACGCAGGGCATCCGGAAGGGCAGCAGCGGGTCGTCCGAGCCCGAAAACATCAACGCGCTGACCGACACCGCGGACATGGTGGTGGCACTGGACAGGCTGCAGGCCATGGCCCCGAAGGTCGAAAGCGTGTCGCTGGTCGTTGCCTGGTTCGGCAACGATCTGCGGGCAGGCAATTGCATGGTGCGGCCCGGCGTCGAGGTCACCGCCAAGACCACCACGCCGTCGGTCTGGTCCGTGAATGGCGTCAGCCGGGCCAACGCCTTTCTGGTCAGCCGCGACGATCAGGACCGTCCCGTCTATGGCGGCACGCCCGCCGATTTCGCGGTGGTGCAGGCGATCCAGGAGATGAGGGCGCGCGGGCTGCGCGTCACCTTCTATCCGTTCATCCTGATGGATGTGCCCCCGGAAAATACGCTGCCGAACCCATATTCCGACAACGCTGCGGAGACCGGCCAGCCCGCGTTCCCGTGGCGCGGCCGGATCACCTGTTCGCCTGCGGCGGGCTACGCGGGGACGGTTGACAAGACAGCCACGGCCGTAGGCCAGGTCGCGGCGCTGTTCGGCGCGGCCACACCCGCCAGCTTCAGCGTCTCGGGTCAGTCGGTTTCGTGGGCCGGGCCATCCGGCGACTGGGGCCTACGGCGCATGGTGCTGCACTACGCCCATCTCTGTGCGGCGGCGGGCGGGGTCGACGCGTTCCTCATTGGGACCGAGATGCCGGGGCTAACCACGATCCGCTCGGGCGCGTCCACCTATCCCGCCGTTCAGGCTTTTCGCGATCTATTGGCTGACGTGCGCTCGATCTTCGGGTCCGGGACAAAGATCGGCTATGCAGCGGACTGGTCGGAGTATTTTGGGCACCAGCCGGGCGACGGCAGTGGCGACGTGTTCTTCCATCTCGACCCCCTCTGGGCCGATCCAAAGATCGATTTCATCGGCATCGATAACTATATGCCGCTGTCGGATTGGCGCGACGGCTTCGAGCATGCCGACGCGGCCGAGGGCTGGCCCGCGATCTACGACCGGGCCTATCTGCAGGAAAACATCGCGGGCGGGGAAGGCTTCGACTGGTTCTATGCCAGCGACGGAGACCGCTCAGCGCAGGTCCGCACCCCGATCACCGATGGTGCGGCGGGAAAGACGTGGGTCTTCCGCTACAAGGATCTGCAAGCCTGGTGGTCGAACGCACACTACGACCGCCCCGGTGGGGTGGAGAGCGGAACTCCGACGGCATGGGTGCCACAATCCAAGCCAATCTGGTTCACCGAGCTGGGTTGCCCGGCCATCGACCGCGGCACCAACCAGCCGAATGTATTCTTCGATCCGAAGTCGTCCGAGAGCTTTACGCCGTATTTCTCGCGGGGCTGGCGCGATGACGCGATCCAGCGCGCCTATCTCGAGGCCACTTTTCTCTGGTGGGGCGACGCCACGAACAACCCGGTGTCATCGGTCTACGGGGGCCGCATGGTGCATGTGCCAGAGTGCGCCGCGTGGACGTGGGACGCGCGGCCTTATCCCTTTTTCCCAGCGCTGACCGACGTTTGGACGGACGGCGCAAACTGGCGGCTCGGCCACTGGCTGACGGGGCGGCTTGGCGCGGTGTCGCTCGCGGCGTTGGTGCGCAATCTTTGCGTGCGTGCGGGCATGCCCGAGGCTCGGATCGACGTCACCGGTCTTTGGGGCGCAATCGAAGGCTACGCCATTGGCGCACTGGAAAGCCCGCGCGCCTCGATCACGACGCTGTCGCGGCATTTCGGGTTTGACGCTGTCGAGACTGAGGGCGTGATCCGCTTCGCCATGCGTGGGCGCGCCGCTGCGGCAAACGTGACCCATGACGATCTGGTCGCCGCCCGCGAGGGCGATGTGCTGGAACTGACGCGGGGCCAAGAGACCGAACTGCCGCAGGCCCTGAAATGGCAGGTGGCGCGGGCTGACGAGGATTACGATGCCGCACAGGTCGAGGCCCGGCGCATCACCGTGGACACGACCCGCATCGCCTCAGAGAGTTTCCCGATGGCGGTCCCGCCAGAGGAGGCAGAGCGTCGCTGCCGCCGCGCGCTGATGGAAGCCTGGACCGGTCGAGAGACGGCAGCGTTTCGCTTGCCGCCGTCGCGACTGGCGCTCGATCCAGCGGATGTCGTGACGCTCAGCCATGACGGGCGACAGATCCTGCTGCGGCTTGTCTCCATCGCAGATGCGGAGGCACGCGGGATCGAAGCTGTCCGTCAGGATCGCGAGGCCCACGATCTGCCACCCGGAGCACCACGCCCATCGTCCCTGTCAAAAGCCGTGGTGTTCGGCGCACCTGAGGTGGTGCTGCTGGATCTGCCACAATTGACCGAGGATCAGGCGGCCCATCGGCCGTTCGTTGCAGCCCATGCGGTTCCGTGGCCAGGTGAAATGGCGGTGTTTCGCAGCCCGACGACGGACGGTTTCGATCTGCTAACCACCTTCGGCGGCCGTGCCCGGATCGGCGCGCTGGTCTCGGATTTTTATGCTGGTCCCAAATCACGGTTCGATCTCGGCAATGCGCTGGTGATCGATCTGCTCTCCGGCACGCTGGAAAGCATCACCGAGCTGGCGCTGTTCGGTGGGGCCAATGCGCTGGCCATCGAAAGTGCGCCCGGTTCGTGGGAAATCGTGCAGGCGGGCGTTGCCGAGTTGATTGCGCCGGGGCGCTATCGCCTGACGCGACTGCTGCGTGGCCAGCGCGGCACGGAAGAGGCCATGGCCAACCCGGCACTCACAGGCGCGCGGGTCGTGGTGCTCGACGCTGCGCTGGCATCACTACCAATCGCCGAGGCCGATCTCGGGCTTCCCTGGAACTGGCGCGTCGGTCCCGCAAGCCGGTCTGTCAGCGACGAGACCTATGTCGCCGTTCCCTTCACGCCCGAAGGCGCTGGGCTGCGGCCGTTCTCTGTCGCTCATGTCGAGCAGCCATGGCGCTGGCCGCGCACACCGGGTGATCTGACCATCCGCTGGACACGTCGCTCCCGGGCCCTCGCGGCTGACAATTGGGGTGCGGTTGAGGTGCCGCTCATCGAGGAGGTCGAAGCCTATGAGGTCGAGATCCTCGACGGCGGGACGGTGAAACGCACCCTCAACAGCACCGCCCCCAACGCGCTCTACACCGCAGCCGACCAGATCACCGATTGGGGTGCGCTGCTCGGCCCCGGCGACACGGTGACCATCCGCATCTTCCAGCTCTCAGCCCTGATCGGGCGGGGCACGGCCAAAACCGTCACTCTTACATCCTGAGGATCGCTCATGTCCGACGCTACGACCAACCTGATGCTGCCCTATATTCTGGCGGCGCAAGCCCAGAAGCATGTCACCCACAACGAGTCGCTGCGGCTTCTCGACGGGCTCGTCCAGCTTTCCGTCCTCGACCGCGACCTGACCGCGCCGCCCGGCAGCCCTGCCGATGGCGACCGATACATCGTCGGCTCGAGCACGACGGGCGACTGGGCGGGTTGGGACCTGAACGTCGCGATGTTCACGGATGGGGCCTGGCTTCGCCTACCACCCCGGACCGGCTGGCGGGTATGGGTCGAGGATGAAGAATTGCTGCTAGTCTACGACGGTACTGGCTGGGTCGGCACGACCCCGTCTTCTCTGCAGAACCTTGCGCTGTTGGGGCTGGGCACGACCGCCGATGCCGCCAATCCGTTTTCGGCCAAGCTCAACGCGGCGCTCTGGACCGCCAAGACCGTGGCCGAAGGCGGCACCGGCGATCTGTTCTACACGATGAATAAGGAGAACGCCGCCGACGATCTCGGGCTGATGCTCCAGACCAACTTCGTGACGAAGGCGCTGGTCGGGCTTTTCGGCTCCGACAGTTTCCGGCTCGCGGTTTCGGCCGACGGCAGCACCTACTTCGACGGTTTGATCGTGGATAACGCCTCCGGCATCGTCGAGCAGCCGCAACTGCCGCGCTTCAAGGCATGGACGAACTACGACAACTATGTCGGTGTCGGCACCTGGACGAAAATCGGCCTCAACAACACCGACTACAACGATCAGGCCGCGTTTGATGCCGGGACCAACCTGTTCACCGCGCCCGTGGACGGCACATACCTGTTCGGCGCAACGTTGCTCTACAAGATCAATGCCAGCGCCACAGCTCGCATGCGCGGGCGGCTGGTGCTGAACGGCGCGACTGAAATCCGGGGGTCGTTTGGGGAGATATCCGCCACCCATGTTTCGCTCGCCACCGCCATCTGGCTACAGACCATGGTGCCGCTCACCGCGGGTGATACCGTCGAGCTGCAGGGGTACTTCCGGGTCGCGGACGGCTACTTCGCAGCCGATCACACGTCCTTTTGGGGTTGCAAGGTCGGCTGAATCAGGCAGGTGCTGTGGCACCATCTACAAAGGCGGGAGATGGCTAAAGGAGGCGTGGCTTGGTAGCTGCAGGATCCCGCGATAGCCGCCATTGAAAAGCTGCGAATCCACGGGCGTCGTCACCGACGCTATCGGCCCAGACCGGACATCTATGCTTCGCATATTGGATGACCGCTACCAGATCAACTCGCCTTCGCTTCGAGTTGTACAGTCCGGCGAAGCGGACCTTCATCTCCGGAAAATTAGCCGCCCGATGCAAGGAGTAAACAGGCCACAGCTCCCGCCAGAACCGCCTATTAAGCAAGCCTCCATTTCCTAAAAAAGCAGGGTGAGTGAAGGACCACCGGCTGACGCCGGAGGCATCACTTGGAGGAATGTAATTCCAGGTACTGCTTGATGACGTCGTCCGTCACGTTGCCGGAGGTCGTGGAGAAATACCCACGCGCCCAAAAGCGCCTTCCCCAATAGCGTTTGCGCAGGTCGGGGAACTCCATCTGGATGCGGCGGGATGAGCGGCCCTTGATGCGCTGCATGACATCGGAAAGGGACAGCTTGGGCGGGATCGACAGGAACATGTGGACATGATCGCGCGCCAAAACGCCCTTCACGATATGGACGCCCAGTTCCTCGCAGGTCTGGATGATGATTTCTCGGATCCGCTCACGCATTGCGCCCTGCAGAACTTTATACCGGTATTTCGTGGCCCACACGACGTGGTATCTGTGATAAAATCGCGTGTGCGCGGATGACGAGTAGCGCATGATCTTCCTCCCCGAAATCTGAAGCCACACCCCTTCGGGGGCTTCAGATTTCGGGGAGGAAGATCAGAACAGATTCGCTGAAGCGGGCCGGCTGGAAGCCGGTGGCTTCGATCCATTAGGTGGAAAGTTAAGACCCCAAAAGATGCGCCAGCTCAACGATGTCGGCTGCATCAGCACCCGTGGACAACCTGTTGTTCATCATTTGACCAATCACGTATCTCAACCGATCTACATCACCGTCCTTAGCAGCTTCTACGCCAGCAGCGACATGTTGTTCGTGCAGTTCATCGTCAACGACCAGATGCCTCTCTGTTGCAAGAAGTTTCAAAATCTCAACCAAGAAATCTGGGGTTTCCGCTAGAACTTTCATTCGGATGCCATGCATTTCGCCCAGCGATCTTCGAGCGGAATCGAAATTCTTCTCACGAATCGACCGACGTGCCGTAACAAGCAGCTTGTCGTGTCGTTCCGCATCGACGGGCTGTGCCATGTCCCTCAGTTCATCAAAGGACAATTCGGCCTTGGCGGCCTCATCTGTCAACACGCGCTCTTCATTCTCAGGGGACATCTTCAAAAGAGCAACGTCCTGGCGTAGCTTCCGAGCTTCCTCTGCAACGGAACGATGGGTGTCAGCATCCACCGAAGTGGATAGCGCCGCATGCTGTCGCTCGATACGCTTTCGAATGCCACCTGATTGGTCAGGATCGTGGTCCAGTGCACTCTCAAGCTCTTGCAGATCGCTTTCCACCCGCGAAAGCATTGTTGCCGCGACCTCAGCGCCCCGTTCTCCTTCATAATTTATCCCACCGTCGTCGTGGCGATAAAGATTCGATGCGTCAATTATCCGGCCAAGCGCGGGAAGCTCGACAGCAAAGCTCAGCGTGCCGTTGTCGCTCATCTTCCAGTCAATAATGAACTCGTCGCCCCGGTTGATTCGCTCTCCGCGTTCAAGCTCATCTACGCTATTCAAGCGGAAATTGCCGATGTGAAGGTTATGTTCAGGGCTGTCTAGGTCATCCGCCAGGTCATAGAATTCTACCGCAATGAAGTCATCTTCCCCGCCAATTAGCGTTTTGCCAGAACGAAATTTTTGCCGACCTTGCGCTGGCAATGCCGTTCCTTTCTCGACCAATATGTGCAGCTTGTTTCGTTCATACCCAACCATGCCATGCTGAACTTTCACGGCGAGGTTGTAGGTCATAGGGACGCTCGCCGCGCTGGCTTCGGACCGCGTGATACTGATTTCCCGTGAAGCGCTATCAACCTTGCTACCAGTCTGATTGAAAACATTGACCATGTATCGGTTCTTGCCGATCTTTCGAACGCTAACACCAACGTTTAGCGGACCGTTCAACGGTATCCGGCCAGAAGATGAACCTTCTTCATCAAGGATTTCAAGTTCGAATCCGCTGGGAATATCGCCCGCAGGTTTCACGCGAATTTTTGTACTCTCGGACGAAACGCGAGACTTAAAGTCCAAGGAAAGGCTAATGTCACCCGTGACTGTTTCCCTCTGCTTTGACGTTTTCTGAGTAGAGCTGTCACCCTCCCATTCTCGGCTCTCTGCAAATATTGCCGCACCAGTGGCAACGGCGGTCATGGGGTCCAGTCCGCTATCGACTGCAATGGCAAGCTCCGCTTCCAGCATCTCCCGGATGATCGGCATCTTCGAAGGTCCGCCAATCGGCACAATCTTCGAGATATCCTCGTTCTTGTAGCCGTTTGCGGCGATGATCTTCTTGCACAAAGCGATTGTATCTTCGATACTGTCTCGTACCAGCTCCGACATTTCTGAGCGTGAGAGATCGATGGAGATGTAAATCTCTTCGCCGCTTTGATCCGTTGCACGAACCTCATCTTCAGTGGCAAAGATTGAAGCCGTTTCGGTAGCAGACAGTTGGATCTTTGCCCTTTCAGCTGCGTGTTTGCTTACCTTGGCGAGGTGTTCGTATCTTTCGTCGGCCTGAAAATTGGCTGGCAGGTTGAAATTTTGCAAAAGCCATGGCCGGACAACGCTATCGAAAATAATCCTATCGAAGTTTCGGCCACCCAGCATGTTGACACCCTCGTGTGCGACAACATTCACAGCACCAGCCGTGCTCATCACGAGGGCGAGGTCGAATGTCCCGCCACCAAGATCATAGATAAGGAAAACGCCGTCCTTCTGCTTGCTATTGGAAATTGCAGCCAAAGCAGCGGCAACGGGCTCTTGCAGCAGGCTGACCTTTTCCAACCCTGCGAGTCGCGCGGCGGAAATGGTGTCCTCACTTTGCATTTGGTTAAACGCTGCAGGGGTCGTGATTACCACGCCTTCGATTTCTTGCGAACCGGCTTCCGTCATGGCCTGACCAACCAACGTTTTGATAATTTCAGCCGAGCACTGCACCGGGGTCCAAGTCTCCCCGGCAAGGGAAATCGGATTCTTGGTTCCCATGGAGCGCTTGAAGCCATCCGCGACATTCTTTGGCGCAGAGAGCAAACGGTCATAGGCGGTCTTTCCGATGAACCGATGCCCGCGCTTATCTAGGTAGATAACACTTGGCAGCACATCGGTGCCGTCGGCAGTTTTGAACAAACGTAGCGCTCCATCGACATGCCCAACAACCGCAGAGTTCGATGTTCCGAGATCGATACCTAGATACACAGCCTATTCCTTTTCTTGTTTAACTGGCGCAACGATCACGCGGCCAAGTCGAATTTTGGTCATACCGGACATGACTGTTGGCTCCAAAGTCCTGTCAACAACAAGGGCCTCATCTTCCCCATAATCGCCGGAGTTTTCCACCGACACAGAAAGACCTGCGTGAAATGGTTCGCCCGCAAAATCTACAAGCCGGAGACCAATTTGCTGCATCAAGACCTCGAGTTGACGTTTGGAAAAATTCAATTGGCCCGACAATCGCTTTGCCTCCTTCTCGGGCAACACCTCGGCAATCTTTTGTGTGGCAGACGCCAGTTTCCAGTACTCTTGGCAAAGCTGTGCAATGATTTCTGGATCACCTTCGAACTCATTCAAGTGTTCTGACATTATTGAACTTTCTTTGACCAAGTTTCTGTTTGGAAAACGCCTAAAACTGGGACGGTGAAATGCTACTAGTCGGCATATTACCACCCGTTTGCCGGATGAGTTCGACGGTGTAACCGTCATATCTCGTAAACTCAAAGCGAGAAGAAGACTGCGAATAGCTCGTGTGCTGGCCGGGGCCAAAAAGGTGCGAAGTTCCCCGCCATGTCTGTCCTGACGCGTAGCGCATGCGGTAGGTTCCAGGAGGAATCTGCACTTCCAAGGTTTGCCCCCCTTTCACAAAAATTCCGACTGCGTCTGTTCCAGTTTGATAGTCTACGAGCTTGATAAAATAGTCCGCGCCAGAGCTAGTCGTGATCTGGAATGGCGCACTTCCATTCAAGCCAGTTCTATTCCAGATAATCCCCGGGGCCTGAAAGACCGGGGGCGGAAGAACTTCTGCTCGTTGCGTGGCCGTGGATGGGAGTGGTGGCCTAGGCATACTTCTCGAAGGCGTAGAGTTCATTTCTTCAGAAATAACGAAGAAACCGATGACAGCTGCTATACCGCCATAGATCAGCCACTTCACCTTCTTGCCTGCTTGCTTGCGCTTGATCTTTGACTCCAACTGCATCAGTTCAGTGCGATCATTGCCCTTTGCGTATTTGAGCATTTCATCGACGACCTTTGCCATTCCGCCGAGATTGCCTGACTGCCGATCCAATTCGGGCATTTTCCAGTTGCGATGCAGCACGGACCGCTCTTCATCAAGTTTATTATTCACATCTTGGGACGGTTTCGCACCACGGTAGGTGATCAGCCCGTCGATCAGCCTGAACGCCGTTTCTGGGTCATTCCGATCATTGTTCACAAATAGCGCTAGGTCTCGGACAACGAGGAATGCAGCATCCCTGGAGCCTGGAGCTTTGGCGGCAGTGTCGAACGCTGCGAAGATATCTTTCACAGCACCCCTGCGCGCAGGCGCAAAGCCCGAGCTTTGTAACGCTGACTTCAGCTTCGGAACTTGTGATTTGGCGGCCTCACAGGCAGCAACGAGCGGTTCCAGTAATGCAAACCGTTTCTGCTGTTCATCGAGGTCTTCCAGCGCCTCCACATCGCCCTTGAGCACCTCAGCAACGGACTCGAGTTCTGGAAATGTATACAACAGCGCTTCAGACAAGCGCTTTGCGTGACGAAATTCGCCTCTATCGTTTGCGAGCTCGAGGCATAGTGATCGAAGCTTTTGGTAGATTTTCTTGGACCGACCTTCTTCATGGCCTTGATGCTGCTCAAATACTTGAACGGGTTGGTTGACATCATCCCACTGCCGTAGGAGCTCTGCGATTTCTCTCGTCACGGCCTCAAGCTGTTGTGTCGGTTGACGGGCAAGTTCGATCTGCTGATCAATAGCTTCGCTAATCCTCGCCAAGTGAGGTTCGCTCAAGATGTCGTATTCACGAACAAACCCGGCCAAAATTCTGCTTGCGCGGTCCCTCTTTACCTCCGCCTCAACCAGACTCTCCATCAGCTTTCCGGGTGCATCCAATCGCCAAACGGACAGCGCAGCGCTTCGCGCATGGGTGCTTTCGAGAACGTTGATCGAGGCCGCAAGTTGGCTCCTTTCGATTTGTGGGAAACCAGCCGCTTGGCGTTGGGTATTCAGGAATTGCAGTAGACTGAGTTGGTCAACATCATCCCATGCACGAAGGAGGTCTTTTAGGAGCGATTCATCCGCAGAATTGGTGCCACACAAATGCGCGAGAACGTTGGCTTTTGGCAAATCGGGGATAAATGCAATTGCTTCACGGAGGTCGGTTATCCTTCCTGCTTCCAACAAGGAACCAATCTCATTGATTTGCGTATTGCTCAGCTCTGGGAGCCAACTTAATTCTTGATCCAGGCGAGCAATCGGGGACAACAGGGCTTGCTGAGATCGCTGAACAATCTGTTGGGAATGAAGTTCATCGAACTCAGCATCTTCGACCAGGTCGGAAATCGCAGCATGGTTTGATGTGAAGCTGGCTTTCAGAACCGAAAAGGCATTCAAAGAAAGGTTGAAACTCTCGCTTTCCAAAGTGGTATCCTTCAAATTCATGATCACGTCCAGCTGGCAGGCGGCCTACAAGTGGTATGGTTTGGTTTTGTACACCATCGGGGAGACATCACCCAGTTTCCAGTCAAAAGTTTCATCCAGGCTAGGCGTGCATTGCCCGTTGGGACGGGAATGTCCGGTATTTTGCGCTGAGCTGGCCTTGGTGACCGACGCAGCGAATGGCAGTTCACGCCCGAGTAGGTCGATTGTCGCAGTCGACGATGGCTGGTTCCAAGTTTGGGCTGGCGTCGCCCGCTTACGGCGCACTGTGCGCAGGACCGGTTCGTGAAGCCTGGCACGCGGGGTTGAAGCCTCGCAAATACTCCGAGGACCCGCGCTTAGCCGTCCACCAGGGACCAGAACCCGTATTTGCGGCCATGTTTCAGCCGAAGCGCTGCGACAAAACCCTCATGTGTCAGAAATGCGCCATAGTCGGTGATCGCCCGCTCCGACGCCTGGCATTCGGCCAGATGGCGCGCGGCATGGCGGTAGCGCGTGGATTTCGCACCCTTCAGCGTGTCCTCGACCATCGCGCGGCGCAGCAGCGTCGCGGCCAGCGGGTGGCGGGCGTCCAGCGCCTCTGCGGCGTGGGTCAGCGTGGTGTAGTTATCGCCGTTCAGCTCATCGGCACGCGTCAGCACGACCTTCGCGGCCCGATCAAGCGCAGGCCAGTCGACGAGGAAACTGATCGCCGTGCCCAGGTGAGGATAGGCTTCGACAGCACCGAGCGCCCTTTCCTCGGCCTCGACATCGTCAAAATCCGGCAACAGCTTGAGATATTTGCGCAAGGCGCGCGCGCTCAGGCCCTGCTCGAACGTGGACCAGAGATGCACCTTCAGATCGTCCATCTTGCCCAAACGATGCAGGCAGTCTTCATAAACCTCATCAAGGCTGGAATTGAATCTCCGTATGGGGCTATCCGCCTCGCGCGTCATGCACCGTCGAAGAATGTCATAGGCTTCCTGAACGCGCCCCGCGTCGATCAGACGGCGCGCCACATCGGGGGCGATGGTGCCATAGGTCAGTTGCTCGGCCGAATAGCGCGCAATGTAGGCATCGACGTCACCCTGCGCATCGGCCACATCGGCAAGGATGATCGAGGAGGTCGACTGCTTTGCGCGCGACACGGACTCTGCGGGCGACGAGGACAGACCAAAGCGTTCATACGCGGCCAGCTCTTCAGGCGTCGGCGGCGTGTCGGCCCAGGCTTTGGTGATCTGTTTGAGATGCTCCAAGCCTTCTGGGCCAAGCGCCTCTACCGTCTCCGGAATGATGCCGTCAAATTCGCCATAGCCTGCATCGGCGACAGCATCGAGGATCCGCTCGGCCAGCATCTGCGGATTGATCGTGACCCGGGGCGCCACCTGCCCAATTATTTTGACCGCCTCGCTAAACACATCGCCTACCGAACCGTTGCTGTCATCGGTGCGCTCATGGATCGAAGGGGCAAGTTGCAGGAAGGACCAGAGAA
>Ga0307948_1002312_pt1 | contig 13826 bp, 16 predicted proteins | sample OrgLakmetagen280_FD_201824 | JGI IMG/M metagenome (GOLD analysis project Ga0307948, IMG submission 201824) | Saline water microbial communities from Organic Lake, Antarctica - #280 | ecosystem: Environmental > Aquatic > Non-marine Saline and Alkaline > Saline | place: Antarctica: Organic Lake...
AGTAATATTTAGTTTGGATCTGGTAATGACCTCTGATGATCTGAGTGGCTTTGCCGATTTAGGGTCCGAGACTGAGAGGTTGGGGGACGGCAAGGGGGAGCTAGGCAGGGGGGAAGTTAGGCAGGGGGGGATTAGGCCAAGGTAGAGCAGAGGGGAAAGGCAAGGGGGAAGATGGTGTGCTTGGAATCAAGTTCAAGATGGAAAGGATGGCGGTAAGACCTAATCCAATTTTTCACCTGTAAGGAGCCGTTGGCACCTCAAAGGGCTCATGCAGAGAAGCTTTTCAATGATTAGGTCTTACAGCCATCCTTTTCTCCTTGAATTTGCATTAAAAGAGGGAGGGAGAAAGGAGCAGGAAGGGAGCAGTGGGGAAGCGCTGCTTGAACAGATGGCAAGCCTCCTTTGATTTTTGATCTGCTTCACGCCTGTTGTGTATGGTACCCAAGATGACAATGCAGAGCAGTGCTGTAATAATTTTCCATTGCTCTTGCAAATCTAGCAAAAGCGCTGATTCTCTGCCATCCATCATTTTGAACACACGGAATTTTATGCGCAAGGGGCTATATATTATATTTATAACACCCCAAGCATGGGAAAAGAGAAGGGAGGCGCTCACACATGAGCCTTCGGTTCAGTATGCTCTCAACATTGCTGTCAGTTAGAGTTTGGCCTACCTTGTTCCTGTCAGCCGCAGTTATTCTGTCTCTGGAGGTCGCCGCTGTTTTCATATTACCGCCATCACTCATCTACCTGTGACCTTCAATGCAAGCACACAGTTCCTATTGCTTTCGCTTTCGCTGCGGCAGTTTGGCGTGCTGTTTGGCTCCCTGGCCGTCATAAGCTTAGGCACGGGCGGCATTAAACCCAACGTCAGCGCCTTTGGGGCAGACCAGTTTGACGAGAATGACCCGCAGGACCGCAGAGAAAAGCAGTCCTTTTTTAACTGGTGGGTTTTTGATTAGAAGGGAGGCCCCATCTTCTGGATCAGGCTCAGGGTTTTAACAGTTTGACGAGAATGATCCGCAGGACTGCAGAAAAAGCAACCCTTTCTAAACTGGTAGGTTTCAGATTAGAAGGAAGGCCTTACCTTCTGGATCAGGCTCAGGGTTCAACTGGAAAGGATCACAACCATCCTGAGGTTGCAGTTTTTGTCTGAGTTGCTTTAGCTGCTGTGGCTGCTGCTGATAATAATGATGATGTGTGTCCCGTATTAAGCGCCGCTTCCTTTAACAGTCAGATTTGTCACGACGGTTCCATTCCTTGGTTTAAATAAATGATGGGTGCATTGAACCCTCTACTTTTCCCAAGCTTATGATCTATAATACTTTTCTCCCCTGTTTTTTACCAGTGACGCATAAACCACCGATATTTTTCCGTACACGACCATGCATGACTAAGGAACGAATGAGGCAAGCTTGTTTCATTTCCTTATTGTGTGTGCAGGTTTTACCTGGCCATCAACGTAGGCTCCCTTATTGCAGGCACTGTCATCGTTTACATTCAGGTGTGTGTGTGCGTGTGTGTGTGTGCATGTGTGTGTGCGTGTATGTGTGTGTATGTGTGTGTGCATGTGTGTGCACGTGTGTGTTGGTGTGCTGGGTGCCTGTGTGTTTGTGGAGCTTGTGCATGTGTGCAGACTTGCGTGACTGTATGACGTGACTGCGTGCAGGCTTGCGTGACTGCATAACGTGACTGCGTGCAGGCTTGCGTGACTGCATGACGTGACTGCGTGCAGGCTTGCCTGACTGCATGACGTGACTGCGTGCTGGCCTGCATGCCTGCATGACGTGACGTGTACATCTGCTTACTGGTTGCCTCTGCCTATGGTGTGCAGTGTAGGTTGTCCTCTTATTCCTGGCTGCAGTGAGTGTTCAACACGGACGTATGCAGGTTGCACTTTAGGCTGTCCTCTCATTCATGGATACAGAGAACTTCCTGAGCCTCCAGTCAGGATGTATGATTTTGCATACTGAGCGCAATTGATGCAGTGCCCCCCTTTCTTACAAGTTGCAAGCAGGAATCGATACAGTGCAAGCATGCACAATTGTAAATACAAACAGCGCACATTAAAACAAACACAGTCGTTTTTACAACCAATGTGCCGGCTTTGCTTATAACATAATTGACAAACTCAACAACACGTGTGTTTTACACACACCACATGCACACACACACACACACACACACACACGCACACACACACATACCCACATCCATATTCACACCCAGACACCCCCATGCACACACCCACACACATACATACACACATCTACACACAGGACTCTGTAAGCTGGACCATTGGATTCGCTGTGCCTGGGTGCGCCATGGCCTTGGCCATTGTCCTGTTCTGGGCGGGCAGGTAAATGCGGATTGCCCCATGTCATCAAATAATGGTAATAATGGTAATGATGGTAATCGCGGATAGCTGATGTCATCATCGGCATCCCACTTGCTTCAGATGAGCATGTACATTGCAATATAGTGTATATCAGTGTAAAAAGGTATTGCAATCTCTGTCGCTGTGAGTTTGCCGTACTGGCCAGTTGTGTGTGTTGATGATGCCTTTCTTGCTGCTTGTGCTGACACTAAGCATGACATCCTCGCCTGCGTGTGCTGTCTCTTGACATACACAATTTAGTCCTTATAACATAGCCCGACTGTTGGTGTCATATGTGTCCCAAATACATGACGCAGCTTTTTTTTACTTTATTTTTCTGCTCATAGCCCTGTCCATCATTTTTGGATTGGCTAGAACCGTACATTCATAGGTATATACGGTGTATATACGGTATTTTTGGCAGGGAAATCACCATATATACGGTCATATACGGTGAGTATGTACGGTTCTGGCCAACCCTAGTCATTTTCCTTGCGTGTGTGCTGCCTTTGCAACAATAGACACTCGCTTTTGATGCAGCTTTGGTTGTGGGCACAAGCTGCTTCAAGAAAATATAAATTATACGCAAGGGGTGATACCACCACAAGCATGGATTAAGGAAACGGAGACGGAGCTGTCGGACAGCAAAGTGCTCACGCTACCAGGCGGATTCAAACCCGCGACCCCGAAGAGTCTGGCCTGACCACGGGCCACTAGGCTTTCAGGACAGCTACCGCTGCTTCAAGAAATACTTGCTTCAAGAATGTAACAAATGCCGTATACCACGTGCCTTGTGTAGCCCTGGTTTTTGGCACAAGCTGTTCTAACAGTAAACCATACAACAAACATACCTGTCTCTTGACACAGCCCTGGCTCTCGACGTGTGCTGCTTGAAGAAAATATAAAATTTAGGATATATATAAGCCATACAATTTGCCTACCGCTTTCCTCATGCAGCCCTGGCTACGGGCACATGCTTCAATCATACATTCACAAATCCACATGTTTCCTCACGCAGCCCAGGCTACCGGCATGTGCTGCCCAGAAAATAATTTGCACAACCTGACCACCGCTTTCCTCGTGCTGCCCTGGGTATGGGCACATGCTCCTTCAAAAAACCAAATAATATGTCCATGTGTTTCCTCACGCAGCCCTGGCTACCGGCATGTGCTGCCCCAAAAATAATCCGCACAACCTGACTACCGCTTTCCTCTTGCTGCCCTGGGCACATGTTTCAATCATACATCATACATGTTAAAACTGATCCACATGTTTCCTCACGCAGCCCTGGCTACCGGCATGTGCTACCCACGGAGTCCCCCATGGCACGTGTGGCAAAAGTGGTGTGGGCGGCCCTAAAAAACAGGTGAGGATAGGGGCGTCAACCTTGATTTCTTGTTCTATGGATGACTGGTTGACACTGTGTGGGCGGCCCTGATGTTCATGTGAGAGTAAAGAAGTGACCTACGCAGTGATTTCTGGCATTCGATCGTCCTTGCTTGCTCATGATCTGTGGTTAATTTGGGCAACCCTGATAAGCAGTTGCGGAGAATTGGGTGCTCTATCTTTTGGTTTCTAAATGTTTATCTCGCAGGCTTTTATTTTGTGGTTGACGTGGAATGTGCGGTCGCCCTAATGGGTTTGATTTTTGTTAGGGTTAGGCCTCTCTTGTGCGTGAATAGCAAGAAAGTGCAGTTTGGCAGGGACTCTAACCAAAGACTTACAGGCTCCTACTAAAAATCGGATATCACAGTCAAATTGTTGCGAGGTCCAAATTATCCTGTTTCATCTTTGTACCCATTGTGATGCGGTGAAAATTATCTTAATTAAACGCAATACTCCCACTGGCAAGGGTCTCAGCATCATTGGTAGTTCATCCAAACCAAGTAAGTTCCCTTTGTTGCTACACACAGGCTTCGCCACAAGCCATAAGTACTTGCATGTTGCGCAAACTTGCATGTTGCGCAACAGCAAACTTTGGCACATGCCACAAGTACTGCCATGTTGCGCAACAGCAAACTTTGACACACGCCACAAGTACTGCCATGTTGCGCAACAGGAAACTTTGACACACGCCACAAGACCTGCCTTGTTGCGCAACAGCAAACTTTGACACACGCCACAAGAACTGCCATGTTGTGCAACGACTGTTCTCAAACACCTGCCCTTCAGACTCTAGAGTACCATCATGTTGCGCAAGGGCTATCATGTTGCGCTACGGCTGGTCTCAAATACCTGCGGGTCAACTTCAGACTGTAGAGACGGCTGGTCTTAAATACTTGCAGGTCAACTTCAGACGGCTGGTCTAGAGTCTCTAGACGGCTGGTCTAGAGATTCCAGAGACGGCTGGTCTCAAATACCTGCAGGTCAACTTCAGACTGTAGATACGGCTGGTCTAGAGTCTCTAGACGGCTGGTCTAGAGATTCCAGAGACGGCTGGTCTCAAATACCTGCAGGTCAACTTCAGACCGTAGATACGGCTGGTTTAGAGTCTCTAGACGGCTGGTCTAGAGATTCCAGAGACGGCTGGTCTCAAATACCTGCAGGTCGACTTCAGACTCTAGAGTTGCTGACTCATGCCTTTGCTTTTGTTCTACAGCAAACCTGTAAAGAAGAGTATCACGCGCGCGCACACACACACACACACACATTGGAAGCCAGGTGGCGCAAGAAGCATCCTGCTGGAGGGGCTGCTGGGATGGATGCAGCCAACGAACGCAACGCCATCATGGTGGCCGACCTAGAAGTGAACGAAGGGACCTCGTACAGGGGCGGTAACCAGTACCAGCAGGTATGCTTGAACCAGCAGGTGAAGCAGTACTACTAGCAGGTAAAGCAAAACTAGCAGATTAAGCAGTACCAGCAGGTGAAGCAGTAGCAGCAGTTGAAGCAGAACTAGCAGGTGAAGCAGAACTAGCGGCTGAAGCAGAACTAGAAAGGGAAGCAGTACCAGCAGGTAAAGCAGTACCAGCAAGTTAAGCATTACTAGCAGATCAAGCAGTACCAGCAGATAAAGCAGTAGCAGCAAGCGAAGCAGAACTACTAGCAGGTAAAGCAGAACTAGCAGGTGAAGCAGTACCAGCAGTACCAGCAGATAAAGCAGTAGCAGCAAGCGAAGCAGAACTACTAGCAGGTAAAGCAGAACTAGCAGATTAAGCAGAATTAGCAGGTGAAGCAGAACTAGCAGGTGAAGCAGTACCAGCAAACCAGCAAGTGAAGCAGTACTAGCAGGTAAAGCAGAACTAGCAGATAAAGCTGTACCAGCAAGTAGATCAGAATTAGCAGATTAAGCAGCAGCAGGAGGTGAAGCAGTACCATCAGGTTTTGAACATCAGGGTACCTTGTGGGTGTGGTTTGGTTATATGAGCGGGTTTCGGTGGCAGTGCGGGTGTTGAGTGCCAGTGTGGGTTCTGTTATGGGTTGTGGGTGTATAGTCGGGTGTGGGTTTGAATGTGAGTTCTGTTCTCAGTGGGTGGGTGTGGGTGTGGGTGTGGGTGTTGATGTGGATGTGGTGCATTTTTGGCATGTGTGCTCAATGCTGATGGTGATACGTTGGTGTTTGATGGTAACTCGTAGGATTAACCGATGCATCCTTCCAGTTGTAAATCGTTCATCCCTGCACACGCACGTGCAGCTTCTCGCCAACAAAAACAACGCTGGCGCACCTTTCGTGCTGAACGCCAACGGAAGCGGAGGAGGTGTACACCGGACCAACTCCATGCTGTCGGTATGTGGACAATGAATAAGCAGCACGCACTTTCTTCAATCCACCCGCACGGGTGACCTACAGCAATCCTGCAAGATGCACGGCGCACTGAGTTGTGGTTTTGCACATGTCTAGGGTTGGCCAAAACCATATATATATACGGTGTATACACGGTATTTTTGGCAGGGAAACCACCAAACATACGTTCATATACGGTGTATACATACGGTTCTGTCCAACCCAACACAAGTCACGTCCCTACTCCTTTTACACCCATTGCCCTTCCCACTGATGCTGCTCCCTTCCAGATGCCCCCTACCTCTTCCTTGTCGTACCGATGGCTTGAGGATGCCGTCACGGATTGGCAGACCTCCCAAGGCACTCGCATGAACATGGGAGGCCTCGCGGGCTACACGCCAAAGCAGGTGTGTGTGTGTTGTGTGTTGTGTGAGATATTTAGGGAACAAAAGAAATTTGGATTAGGAAATAATGAATGAGCAAGCCTTCCAAAGCACGTGGACAAAAATGGGGGGCCTCACGCACTGCACGCTGAAGCAGGTGTGTGTGTATGTGTATGTGTGTGAGAGAGCTAGGGAACAGAAAAGAACTCCCAAGGCACGTGGACAAACATGGGGGGCCTCACGCACTGCACGCTGAAGCAGGTGTGTGTGTGTGTGTGTGAGAGCTAGGGAACAGAAAAGAACTCCCAAGGCACGTGGACAAACATGGGAGGCCTCACGCACTGCACGCTGAAGCAGGTGTGTGTGTGTGTGTGTGTGTGTGTGTGTGTGTGTGTGTGTGTGTGTGTGTGAGAGAGTAAGGGACGAAAGAGGGTTGGGTGCATACTTTGGCTCAGATGAAGTCACTGATTTACATACCTACTTAAGTGGCCTCACAGAGTGAAATCCTGCAAAGATATTTTGAAGGAGGGGGGGGCTAGAAGCGTCAGTTGTGTGTGGGGGGGGAATTGTTTGCATACCTATGAGAAGGTATGCAGGCCACATTTCTGAGTTTGAGTGTTTGACCATAGAGAAGAACAGGTGTTGTAGCCTATTCTGTTCGGTGGTGCAAGAAAGGCCTGGGTGGACTTGCCAGAATTTCCTGAGGATATCGCTGCAAATTCTAAGCCAATGTGGATAACACGGTTCGATTGGTGTGGCCTGTCCATTAGAAAAGCCATGGCCGCTCAGAAAGGCAGCTATGTTTTGTATTTCGAGTCAATGCGCTTGGGACCAACAATGCTCAAGCAGTTCGTTTCAAAGATCCAAAAATTCTCTGCATTTTATTGCAACCTGATAAAGACATAAAGACACAATGCACCCCAACACACTCACACACAGGTCGAGGAAGTGAAACTCGTGCTCCGATTGCTGCCCATTTTTGGTGCCACCGTGTTGTACTGGTACGTGGACGCTTGTGTGATGGGAGCAAGGAGAGATTTTTAGTGTAGACATGTAGACATGTAGACATGTAGACAGAGTGTATGCAGAGTGTAGTGTAGACATGTAGGCGTGTAGACATGTGGACATGTAGACATGTAGACATGTAGACATGTAGACAGAGTGTATGCAGAGTGTAGTGTAGACATGTAAACATGTTGCTGCCATTTCAGCATCCTAAGGCAAAAGGAGTCGAGCTTGCAGTCAATCTGCTGGGAACCAAACACTGTGTACAAAAATTTCCAAAGCGTACTTGAGAATGATGCAAAATTTCCATCCTAAAGCAGCAGCAGCAGCAGCAGCAGCAGCAGCATCGTCAGCATCGTCATCCGTCAGAAACATTTGCACTCACCACCATCATTACACGACTATCTACACTTATCATCAAACTTACATCATCAGCATCCGCATCGTCAGCATCGTCATCCGTCAGAAACATGTGCACTCACCACCATCATTACAGGACTATCTACACACATCATCAGACTTGCATCATCAGCATCCGCATCGTCAGCATCGTCATCCGTCAGAAACACGTGCACTCACCACCATCATTACAGGACTATCTACACACATCATCAGACTTGCATCATCAGCATCCGCATCGTCAGCATTGTCATCCGTCAGAAACATGTGCACTCACCACCATCATTACAGGACTATCTACACACATCATCAGACTTGCATCATCAGCATCCGCATCGTCAGCATTGTCATCCGTCAGAAACATGTGCACTCACCACCATCATTACAGGACTATCTACACACATCATCAAACTTACATCATCAGCATCCGCATCGTCAGCATCGTCATCCGTCAGAAACATGTGCACTCACCGTATTCATTGCAGGACAATCTACACTCAGATGGGCACGCTGTTTGTGCAGCAAGGCAACCTCATGGACAGGGCCATGCACATCCCGTGGGGTGACTTTATCAATGTGCGCGTGCCACATCATCTTTCATTGCTTATTCTGGCTTTACTGATTTTGTAAGAAGAAAAGTCAAGTGTGTTGCTTATTCTGTTAAACTGATTTTGTAAGCAGGGAAGTCAAGTGTATTGAAAGCCATTGCTTATTCTGACTTTACTGATTATGTAAGAAGGGAAGTCAAGTGTATTGAAAAGTCAGGGCGTTGCAAAATTGCATTTGCTTCGAGATTATATGTATGAGCTACGGTTATGAGTAGGATCATAAATCATTATGTGACAGCTCTCCAAGTTGAACGAATATTATTTTTGGTGGAGGTTTTGGATCCCTTAGTTCCATCGGTAAACAATCCAAAATGTGGGCCCCTACCCCTTGCTGTGTTGCCATCACCTTCAACACCTAAACCCGTATCCTCAACAATTCCTGCAGCCTTTCCTTTCCAGTTTAGTTTTGTCAAGTCAAGAAATTTTTTTTTCAGCCTTTCCTTTTCTTTTTAGTTTATTCTTGTCAAGTCTAAATTACCTTTTTCACTCACCCCCCTCGGTACTGCTGCTGGTGCCCGGCTGCTGTGCCCAAGGCTTTTTCTGCTGATCCTGCTTCTTTGCTGCCCGAGGATCTCTGTGCTGGTCGATTTATTTATGGATTTTATATGATGATTTGGGACAAACTTTTTCAACTTGTTTGTAATATTGAAAGTCTTCATATGTATTTTGGAATTGATGCTGTAGGATTGTCATTATTATTGTTAACGACAACAATACTGCAGGTGCAGCCGGTGACCAGCTCACCAACAGCTGACCTGCTGTTGTAATTGCTGTTGCTGCTGTTGCTGCTGCTGCTGCCTCTGCTGCTGCTATGATTGCTGTTACCAGAAGCACCGACCACCGTGTTAATCCATATGAATATCTCTGGCGCCCCTTCCTAACAAAGTATATGCTACCTTATCTCACATTCCTGACCACAGATTCCCAGTGCGTCCATGTCCATCTTCAACACCCTCAGCATCATCCTCCTCATCTGGTGAGCGTTGCTTCTCAACTCATTGAGCTTCGCTTGATAACCTAAAAAGAGCATCTCCTCATCTGGTGGGCAATGCTCACTAGTAGTGTACGAAACGTTGTCCGTAGCTAGAAAATCTAACGTTGTCCTTAGCTAATATTAGCTAAAAAATCTTAGCTAGAAATTCTAATGTTTTCTTCAATTAGAAAATCCAATGTTGTCTTCAATTAGAAAATCTAACGTTGTCCTTAGCTAGGACTCCTGCACGCACGCTAGAGCTAAAGGGTAGCCAATCTGCATACTTGTTGGCCTGTGGTCAGGTCGAAATGCTTAGGGGTCATGGGTTCAACTCCGGCTGGCGAGTACTTTTGGCTCCCGGCTAAAGGTGTCCCCGCTCCCAAATCAATGCTCGAAAAGGGAACTCCTCTTACGTGCATTGTAAAGGGGTTTACAAAGGGGGTAACCGGCAGCCACATATGTTGGGCTGATGGGCTGATAGGCTTATGTGCATTGTAATGGCAAACCCTGCGCTCGGTCCTCCCTTTTCTAAGCCTTGCTTTGCTTGATAGGAAGAGTTCACAACACACGTTTATGGTTGCAATGTGCATTCATACATTGTGTGCTTCTTATCTTTGGACTTTGAATCATAGTACTAGAGTCTCGTTAATGGACCCTCTACAAAGGAGTTAATGTGAAGCTTTTTCCTTTCCTTTCTAATCGCTGGGTTAACTGCTTCAGGACAAGTTTTTTTCGTTTTTTGAGACCCTGCCCTGAGCACACCCTGACCCCTCTGCAGCTTGATTTCAAATCTTTCTAATCAAATCCTTATTCTTTCTAATCGCTGGGTAATTTGCTTCAGGACGGGTTTTTCGTTTGTTAAGACCCTGCCCTGACCACACTTGCACATGCACGCACACGTTGCGCGCGTGATGAGCTTTTCCAATTTTTCAGCGTCGCTAGCAACGCTCCCACACTTGTCGTTTTTTGAGACCCTGACCTGAGCGCACCCCGACCCCTTTGCAGCTTAATTTCAAAGGGAGGGGGCTGAGTACCCATAGTATCCCCAACCATCGCGTGTGTGTGAGGGCGTATTTGCGTGTATTGCTCCAAGTCGCTGTGTCTTTTCCCCTTGGAGCCAATTAAATTCCTGTCCCCTCTGCGTACCTCTATTCTCCCAACGCAGGCTGGCACCTATTTTGAGCGTCACTGTAACCCTTTTTTTGGTCGAGCCATTCGTATCCCTCTCAAATCCATCTCAATTCCTGACCCCTAACACCAATCCTCCCAACACAGGCTGTACGACAATTACTTTGAGCATGACTGTATCCCTTTTTTTGGTCGAGCTGTTTGTATCCCTCTCAAATCCATTTCAAACCCTGCCCCCGTACACTAATTCTCCCGACACAGGCTGTACGACACCTACTTTGAGCGTGACTGTACCCCTTTTTTTAATCGAGCCGTTTTTATCCCTCTCTAATCCGTTTCAAACCCTGCCCCCTTCCACCAATCCTCCCATCACAGGCTGTACGACTCCTACTTTGAGCCCTTCCTGCTGCGCACAGAACGCTTCCAGATGACAAAGCTGAGACGTCAAGGTAAGCCTGCCGGCTTGCATGAGTGTGCTATGTCAATGCGTGTATGGCATGCACGCGTATCTGGTGCGGTGGGGGGCGCATGTGATGCCATGTGTAGGCCATGGAGCTAGTTGGTTTTTACAGAAGACACATGCACGCACATGCACATGCAATCCACACACATACACACTGACACACACACTTTTGTATACAGGCTGGGGTATGTTGGTAGCTGCCCTAGCCATGGCATATGCGGGGGGGGTGGAGGTGTGGCGCCTCAAAGTCCTGCGTGAAAGTGAAGATGAAGGGGGAAGTTACACGCCCAACCAGGCAGCGCCTCTGTCCATCTTCTGGCAGGTGGGTATGCTGCTGGACACGTGTTCAATACGACGAGATTGTGTGTGAGGACGTGTGCGCTGGGGCACATCTCACACCCCAGGAAGTGTGCCAAGGAGCAGAACACACAAAACAAGAGGAGGTGCTGTGAAGGGTTTACAAAGGGGGTAACCGGCGGCCACATACGTTGGGCTGATAGGCATTGCTGGAACAGCCAGCGTAAAGTAAACAGAGAGATGCTGTGAAGGATCAATAAGCGAAAAGAAAGCAGCTGGTTTTAAGGGAAGAAAGTTGCTTGAACCCTTTGGAAGAAAGCTCTGCTAGGCACGTTCACATGATTGGAATGCTTTGAGCATACGTATAAATGGTGTTGCAATGCGTGGCCACAATCCTTTTATTACAATGCGTGGCCACAATCCTTGTTGCGATGCGCGGCCACAATCTTTATTGTGATGCGTGGCCACACTCCTTATTGCAATGCATGGCCACAATGCTTATTGTGATGCATGGCCACAATCCTTATTGCGATGCGCGGCCACAATCCTTTTATTGCAGTGCGTGGCCACAATCCTTGTTGCGATGCGTGGCCACAATCCTTTTATTGTGATGCGTGGCCACAATCCTTATTGCGATGCGCGGCCACAATCCTTGTTGCAATGCATGGCCACAATCCTTATTGCAATGCGTGGCCGCAATCCTTATTGCGATGCGTGGCCACAATCCTTATTGCAATGCGCGGCCACAATCTGTATTGTCATGCGTGGCCACACTCCTTATTGCAATGCATGGCCACAATCCTTATTGTGATGCATGGCCACAATCCTTACTGCGATGCGCGGCCACAATCCTTTTATTGCAGTGCGTGGCCACAATCCTTGTTGCGATGCATGGCCACAATCCTTATTGCAATGCGTGGCCGCAATCCTTATTGCGATGCGTGGCCACAATCCTTGTTGCAATGCATGGCCGCAATCCTTATTGCGATGCGTGGCCACAATCCTTGTTGCGATGCGTGGCCACAATCCTTATTGCGATGCGCGGCCACAATCCTTATTGCGATGCGTGGCCGCAATCCTTATTGCGATGCGTGGCCACAATCCTTATTGCGATGCGTGGCTAGATCATGCATGCCCTGAGATGCCGTCACAGCAAGATCTGTTGTTTGTGATCCACACTGCTCGAGTAGCTCACTGTAGAAAGGTAGCGGAATGGGAGTGGCTCACAGTAGCAAGGTAGTGAAACGAGCTAATGGGATGATTACTTACTAATTATTTGGGCACACATCACTTAATAGACGTTTAACACTTGATCGCGCAGAGTGGCAAACTTTGCAGAGGGGGTTATCTGAGGTCCAAAATGGGTATGCTTTTGGCACGCTCCCAGGGTATGGTCTCTCCGACAGGCTGTTTTCAAGCTCAGCACCAAGTGCTTTCCAAAGCACTTGAGCTTGAAAACAGCCCGTCAGGGAGACTATGCCTAATTTTCCGCGGCGTGAACCCTACTTTTCACAGCTAACTTTCCGTTCCTGACCGCCCTCTGCTTCAAATTGGATGTTTTTAAGTAATTTAGAGTCGATGTACCAAATAAATGTCATTGCCATAAAATGGAGTGAATTGGCCCAGCGGTCGGTCAGACGTGGAATTAGCCATTTCCCTTGAAAATAACCTGCCTTAGGGGTGCCAAAAAGGTCATTTTTGGACCTGCTCCAACTAATTTTCGTTTATCCAGGATGTTAGCATGGTATTAGGGGAGATGTGTTATTTTGGGGTTGAAGTTTGGACCAGTGGTGGAGCCATGGTCGTTCAAATGGTGATCTGAGGCCAGAGGAGTGATCTGGGGTCGGCCGATTTTCATCATTTGTTGGTGAACATGTTTTTTCTTAGGATAATAGTGTCGTCCAAACTGGGAACAAAAGCGTGAAAGAGCATGTCTAGAATATGCCTCAGATAGCCCCCTCTGCAAACTTTGATACAAAAAAAAATGCAGGCAGTGCTCACCATTTTAAGAGATGGAGCCTTTTTGGTACCGGGTTGTAATACGACATGTTTTTGTTTCAACATGCAAAATAAATGTAGCACGCAATCAGTGTTGTTCAGGCGTATTTTCAAAGTTCCGGTTTGCCCTAAGCCTTGTTGAGAATAAGTGCGGGCTGCCCTTAGGGGCTTTGGAAATAGTTGCGGTTTTGCCTTTCAAAAATTTTCCGTGTGTGTGTTAAATAAATTTGAAGGCCTTTATGAGGTTCACTTAGGGCGAAGGGACAGGAGGAGGAGGCAGTATCTTGGTACATTGGTAATATCAAATGTTCTCCAAAAATGAGGCTTCATCTTCAACAACTGCCACACTGTCAAGATTAAGAGCAAAAATAGATTCATCCTCAACTTCATCACTGCCTTCTTCATCCTCAAGCCATAGAGCATCATCATCACCATCATCATCACTGCCATCATCAGCGCAAAAAGCAAAGT
>Ga0307948_1002316_pt1 | contig 13817 bp, 14 predicted proteins | sample OrgLakmetagen280_FD_201824 | JGI IMG/M metagenome (GOLD analysis project Ga0307948, IMG submission 201824) | Saline water microbial communities from Organic Lake, Antarctica - #280 | ecosystem: Environmental > Aquatic > Non-marine Saline and Alkaline > Saline | place: Antarctica: Organic Lake...
CAGTGCCCCCACTCAGACGACGAAAATAAGGGCACTGATCTTCTCCTTTTCAGATTCTGCACCCAACTGCATACGCATCAAGACCTGAAACTGAAATGTTGCAGAGTTATGGGGCAAAAACTGGGATACGGACGCACACGTACACATGACCTACCAGGCACCCACAACTGGCTTGCACAGCCCCACATTGCTTCCAATTTTTCAGAAATCTACTGACTATTTCATGCTGGCACAATCCTAGAAGTTTAGAGTGAATCTTTGGCTCCAGGCTTTGACTCACCCCGCAGCCTGGAACCCAGTGTGTGTGCCCCTGACTCGTGGACATGTCCACAGACCCCCTCTTTTTCCCAAATGCCTCAAAAAGGGTGCCAATTGACAGGGCTTCTTGAGCTGAGGATTTCGGTGATCTATTTAAAATGCCATGGAAGTGGCCCAAAAAGAACTGGAGAACCCCCCAAAATAAAATCCCATCGGGGGACCACCCCTCCCCGCCCCACCCCTTTCCCCGATTCAACCCATATATATACCAACCGGTAGCTTTCGACGTCAGGATTCCGAAAATAGTTTCTAACTTTTGGTTACAGGCTTTTTAAGCTTCCGCTCAAGACACAAATAGCAAGTTGTTGGCAACATATCAATCTCTTTTTGCAGTGCCATTTGATCTCATTGCGGGGTTCTTGTGCTGTGTGCCTGCCTGTACTGCCACTGTGCGTGGACTGCCTAGCTTGGCTGTGCGTGGAGTGTGGGGCGTGTGTGCCTGCGCTGCTGCAGCCAGTGCCACTGTGCGTGGAGTGTGCGCGTGGCACAACAATACCCTAACCCGAGACGCTGCCTTAAATATTTGTGTAGTCTGGGTAGTAATAAATTAAAAGTGTGTGTCACTGTGCGTGGAGTGTGGGGCCAGTGTGCCTGCCCTGCTGCTGCCAGTGCCAATGTGCGTGGAGTGCGTGGGTTGTACGCCTGTGTTGCTGCTGCCAGTGCCAATGTGCGTGGAGTGGGGCATGCCGACGCCTCAGCATAAACCACCTCAACACGCAACGCGCTGTGCGTGGAGTGCTTAATCCGAGTTGCTAAGTTTTATGGTGGATGGCCTAAAAGTATGTCCGATCTTCATAACATACTAGCGGCATACACTTCTTTTACGCGTTGAAATGGTTGTCATCTCTAGCTATAGTTGTACAATGGCTGTGTCAAACGCACGTTAAACATTCAAATTATACTCTCGTTTCTCATTCTAGCATCTGTGCTCCAACGTCGCGCTCTTGCCGCATGATGGACACGTCTAAAGCATCTTGTTTGAGCACATCCTGCAGCTTGGACACGGCCATGGCGTGGTCACGCAGCACGACTAGCAACTGAGCAGCAGATCGTTCACCCATCCAGGCGAGCCTGCAGTGCGCGTATGTATGTACACCAGCGTTCACCCAAACAAGCAGTTCCCAGCACTTAGCGATGCATTCCTTTTCTCCCCGCATTTATTTAAACTGTGGGGAGGACAAGCACGGCTGCCCTCCTTAGGAATTGTGGCATACCTGATTCTAATTACGAGTCAAGGTCGGGAGTCAGAAACATGACCGAAATAAGGAAATGAAAGACTGTGACACGTCTCTCCCCTGCACCACATTCACGACTGCACTCACTGGAGTGTTCAAACTGTGCCAAGCAACTGCAGTGCCTCTGAATACATATGTGTGCATACACGCACACTCTTAAACGTTGGCACATGCAAGCCTCTATACATGCACGCACACACCAGTGTTTTTTTAAGGGTTTGGGAAAACCTTGAATTCTTATCACCCCCAAATCTGGGGATATGAGAAAGTGGGTTCTCATATCGATTTTACTAGACTATATATATGACCTTATATATGATAGTGTCCTTTCTAAGCGCACCGTATGTTAAGACCACACGTAAATGTATGTTTGGATCTGGCCAACCCCAGTCAGTATCTATGGTGTGGCACAAGTCAGGGAATGTGAGCACACCATATAAGTAAAGAAAATAAGAAAAAGAACGCAGATAGTGTAAACACTATCGGCATGGATTAGGAAAGGATGTTGTATTGTGTTCTGCACCATCCAATGGATGCAGAGACACACAACATCCCACCTGGAGAATAAAATAAAGAGTTTTTCAATGGGGATCAGGTGGTTGGGAGGCAGAAGCCTGCACACCACCAGAATTGCTCAGACATTTGTGGGGGTTGTATTCAACGTCTCGTCTCGTCTATATGATTTTTGTTCTCAACCCCCGTTGACATCACTAATAACCATCACTAATAACCATCAAAACACCATAGGACCTCCACATGCAAACGCACAAGAAACAAAACCACCTACCAACCAAAAAAGACGCTTCCTACATACAGGGCAAGCGTCTGATGAAGAGGAAGGGAAGGGGTTATAACTTCTGTTCATCATATGATCAAAACTCCACAGACGTGCTCTGGCAATACAAGAGAAAGTATGCAAAAAAGTTAGCAAACAAGTCGGGGGCATCTAAAGTTGTAAACCAGATGTTTGAGTTTGACAACGGCATTGACAAAATAAATGACTGGCAAAAGATCCGCGCCAAAAGAAGGCAAGGGCTCAAGGTGATTGGCAAATTCCAACATCCAGGAGCAGTACTTGGTCCTCTGGAAGCCTAGTGCCATGGCTCTCCAATACCCAAAAAAAGCATCCTTTAAATGTCACACGGTGCAAGCAAGATTCCAACTGCACGCAAGGATCTTCAAGGTTAAATATTCATTTGCAGTAATATTCCGACAATGCCATGTACTTGTTGTTATTGCTGGTTTGTTTTTTATTTTGAAGCAGGTTCGCCTGGTGTGAAAAGAGTTACAGCAGTGGTTTGCAGGTCTGGGAATTAAATTAGCTATGTGCTGCAGTTCTGATGTTTTGATTACCGGCCTGAAAGTGCATGCAAGTGCACTTGATCAGTCACTGTAATTAAAAGGGTTGTGATCTGAGTTAGTGTGCTTGATTTGGGTCATAAAATAGTTTCAGATCACCAGGGCCTGAAATATATGGAGGTTCTGAAGACCTGCAAAGAAAGATACGGAGGTCCTCAAAGACTGTGTTGTTGGCATATAACATAGGTCAAGGGGAGATAGGAAACACCCTACTACGAGGTTGAAACGAACTGAAAGTTTATAAATAAAAAGTGAGTAAGAGAGGCAGGCTGGAAGCGATAAAAGAAGGTAAGGGGGGCAACCAGGTTGATGAGAAGAAGGGCAAAACGTATACGAGAAGGTCAAGCACGGGAAAGAAAAAAGGAAGGAAAGCCTGCGAGAGTTGCAAAGATGGGAAGGTCCTTAGGGAGATCCCAAGGAAAGATAAGGAGGTCCGTAGGGAGCTCAGCCGTATCTACCACAGCCTCCTTTCCCACGGAGGCCTTTAAGGAGGTTTGTAAGGAGGTTTTAACCTCGGTATGGAGGGGGGGACTCCAGTAGGGTGTGTGTGCGTGTGTGTATATATATAGTGTGTGTGTTTGTGCGTGTGCGTGTGCGTGTGAGTGTGCGTGTGCGTGTGTATATGTAGTGTGTGTGTGCGTGTGTGTGTGAGCGTGTGTGTGTTTGTGTGTGTGCGTGTGTGGGTGTGTGTGCATGCGTGAATGTGTGTGTGTGTGATAGTGTGTTTGTGTGATAGTGTGTGTGTGATTGTGTGTGTGTGTGTGCGTGTGTGTGTCACGCACACATGTGCAGCATGCACAGCATGGTGACCATTTCTTGCTCACGCAGCTCTGATGGACGCCACACACACATTATATTCCGTGTTTTGGAACCCCTGGAACGTATGTGTGGCGTCGGCTGTGTCTGGCTTTGCCCTTGTCCTTGTCTACGAGTCGTTTTTTGCTTCTTGTCGCGCGCTTGCATGGTAAGACACCTAAATTGTCCCCTCCAGTACCTCCCACTTGCCCTAGGCCATGTTTTCGGCTCCCAGGAACACACGCAAAGCGTCGGTTGTGTGTCATTCGCCTTCTGTGTGCGTATCAATGGCATCCTCAATTTACAGCACGCACAGCACGGTACTCAGAATGGCCTGCACAAATGGGATGGACGCGTAGCACGCAATGGACCTCATGTTATCGACCCCCAGGAGTACGTCTGTGGCGTTTGTTTTGTCTGGTTTTACTCTTGAAAAGCCATTTTTACACTCAGCTTGCACCCCAGCATATCAAACCACCACCGCCTGAATCAGCACAAATTCAGGAGTGTCAATGTGTGTGTGGCCTGTGTTTAAAGCTTTGTACTGCTCACATCATAAAATGAAACCTGCCCGGACCTACCTATAGGTATGGACGTGACCACGTAGAACCGCCCTTCCACTACAGGCACATATGGCGGATCTTCAAGATCCTTGCTGCGGAATATTTTGAGCGCCACATAGCAAGGAAAGAACCAATGAAGTAGAATCCGACCACGAGCAAGGTACGTCCCAATGTAGCACATGCATTTGCACATATTGGGGTTACCTTATGCAACTTGGTTGTTACCACAACCAGGATACCCGCCCAAGTACAAAGCAACAAAAGAATGGCACTGCCCAGCCTGCCAGGACCCCACTGAGGAGCGACGGGAAACTCGGCGGATATAGACGGACAGAGAGCGAAATATGGCTGGTCAACTGGGAGCCAACATGGGAAGCAGCAAAGATGATCAGATCCAATGCTAACTATGTAAAAATGGCTGAAGAGTACGAGGCAAGCACTATGTCCACCTCTGGCACGAGAAATAGATCTGATTGCACGTGGGCTTAATTTTTCCATGAGTGCTGTGGCATGTAGACCAGTAATTCTGAGGCTGTGGAGTGGGTTTCTTGTGTGGCTGCTGTAGATGGTGCCTGCTGCTCCTAGCAGGATGGTGTGAAGGGTTTTGCAGTGTCCAAGTAAACGAGGCATCAGCAGCTTATGTTGTTCTCGTGCCGTGTCTGCTTGTTGGATAAGGGAAGTGTACAAACAATACTGAATTTCGATTAAATGCATATCACGTTTGTTTGGTGGTATGTCCCTTGGTTTCATAGCTATATGGATTGCCAGCGCCATCTGCTAGGTTATCACGGGCAGCTCTTCTTGCATTCTTGGCAGACCTGGTTTGGCGCGTGTTTGGTGGGGCGTGGTTGCTGGGTCCGAGTAACTATGATTGCATTGGAAAGTAAGAGCCGTGTTGGGATCATTCCTATCTGTGTCTCCTCTGAAGTGCATACAATGCCTTATTGCACCATTTTTTCACAGCTGCCAACGTCTGCTTGTGCTAGCAGGCATGCACCCTGTGTGCCTTGTTGGATCGCTTCTAAAATGATTCGTCCAGCAACGTTGTGTCTGTTAATAATAACTTTATAATGGGTGACTGCAGTCTGACGGCATGTGGTAGGTGCCGTCTAGCTTTGTGCAGATGGGGCAGATTAATGGGCCTTCTATATGGTTGCACTGAGCGGCTGGCTTTTGGTTGTATATCAAATCTGTGCGGCAGAGCATGACATTCTTCTTTTCTCCAGAGGTGACACTTGCATTTTTCCAAAATGAGATACTGATGTTTTTTTCGACAATGCCTTCCTTGATCAGTTCTTGGTATTTTGTGTAGCTGATGGTTTGGAACCTTTTTTGATTTAGTACCTCATTTGTGTTGGACATGCATGTGTGCTTTTACAGCATCAGGATCTGAGAAAATAAAGAGCCTTTCTGTTGGAGGCCCTGGTTGAAAATTGTTACGAGTATCTGGTACGTGAGCTGGGGGAGGGTTTTCCACCCTTGCTGGCCAGAATATGGATGAATGGGGGTGGGCGTCGGTGTAACGTGGATACCATGGCCACTTTAACTTTCCGCACAGCACATTACTATGGCATTAGCGCACTCATTCCCTAGGATGTCAGCAAGAGCCTAGAGCGATAAAGGTCAAGGAACAAAAGTCTCAGTGACGTAGAACCGCGCTTCCACTACAGGCACAGGGCGGATGCCAGCAAGAGCTTTAACCTTGTAGAGATGGATGTTGTCTCTAGATAGCTGGATGTGGTGTACAATGGTTTCTAGAAGTTTGGCATGTTTATGCCGCTTTATGCGCTGGGGGTAGAGCGAGGATGCTATTTCTTATTTGCCAGAGTGCACCAGCGCTGTCTGTTGCGACATGGGTGTGTTCATTTATCAAAGCAGCTGCAATTCCCGTTAGCTTGGCTCTGTTTATGGTTGCTGACGCTTGTCCCTCCAGGATTTACTGTGGTTATTTTGTTGGATCGAGGCTGGTAGTCTCCAACTCCAATAGATTGAGATCCATTTTCTTTGTTTGTAATACAACTCCCATTCGTGAAGGCCCATTCCTTCCAGTTAGGGGCCTTGAGTTCTTGCAAGCGCTTTTGTTGTACATGATGGAAGGGGACCTGCTGTGTAATCAATCGCTTATGTCGCCAATGTTTGCATTGACAAAAGTGTTTCTTGAGTCTGTGGAGCCTACACATTTTTTGCCGTCTTTGGCAGTATCCTTTCAGTTGGCGGTTCTAGAAAAAGTATGGTGCCTGCATTCCTTAAATTACACGTTGCCGCTGGTGACAGGTCTTGCTTTAATTTTTATAACCAAGACGGGTTGTTTGAAAGAGGTTGCTCCCTGGCAGCTTTGTTCCAGACTACTAGTATGCATATAATGCCCCATGTTGCTTCTGGCAGGGGATGGTGTTTTGCTTTGCTGGTAGAGGAGTGGCATGTAGCGCATTTTTGTCTAAGATATTTTCAAAAATAGTGTGAACATCCTTGTTGTCAGGGCAGGTGCTATTTTCCATCCAGTTTGGGAGCAGCAGGAATGTAGCCTCTTGGTTAATCAAGGCAGTCTGGTTGCATGTTGCACTTCTTTGAACATGTGCATATCGTCATACATTGGGTGGTAGATAGATGGAGCATACAGTGAACTTTGTGGGAGAACGCAATTATTCTAGAACCAAAAACTCTGTCTCATCATGGGTGGGGCTGTCCAGATCCTTTGAAGCTCCGAGGTATGTCTAGAAATGAGGCTATTCTTTCTTTCGTGACCAGGGCATGGTTGTGAAAGCCGTAATGGAGGGCAGCCATATAATGAGAGCATTCAGCCTTGGTATAGCTGCGCCCTGGGAAGGGTTGCCGGCAAAGCGAAGTGTTCCACATTGCTGCCTATCATGAGAATCGTGGGCAGTGAATCCAGGGATGACAAGCAGAGGAGATGTATGCATCCTGTACAATACTGAGGCGATGGGGGGTGGCCGGAGCAATTATATTATGAATGCCGTACAGTTTCAGAGTATATCGTAACACAATGATAAAATAATCTAAAAATCTAAAAAATGGAACACTCCGCCTTTTTATCCGCCATGACATGGGGGATACAATGCTCTTCTTTTCTTGTGTATATATATATCTCATATTTTGAGCAAATTACTGTGCTTTCTTATCAAAAGTCAGCCACCGGCCTGCTTGCATGCCTCCTGCATCAAATACAGAGATGGCCCATATACCCCTGATAAGCCCTGTTGCAGCTGCTACGCTGCAAGTGGCCAACATGATGCGACTGTGCAAGGATCTGCGCATTCCTGTCGTGCACAAGGTTTGTACTGCTGCCGTGAAACATGAAGAACTTGTGCTAGGCAAGGCGGGAGAGAGGATGTAAACACTATTCAATTTCAACCAATGCGTATTTAACTCACTTCGTCAAAACACGCTGCATGTTGAGTCTGGTAGACACCGTTGCTGCTGTGCTAGCCATAGATGCCGCTCATAGAAGACTTTGGCACACACACACACACACACACACACACACACACACTCTCTCTGTAACAATGAGCGCATGCCCATGCAAGCTCGCAGGATGGGTTGGCTGTGAAACCTTGACACGGAACATCTCAATTGTCTCAGGTCCACGAGGAGATTGCAGAGGTGGGATTAAGCAGCGGGAGCTCGCAACAGCAGCCAGGCACACGGAAGTTTGTCATCATTGTACATGTGCAAGGCGACTTTGCTTTTAAGAAATATCTTGACACCTGCAGCCACTCAGATCTCATGCTGTACCGTGGCCTTCTCCTGGAGGTGAGGCCTCTGTTTTGTGACAAACGGTAGATGTGAAGTTAAGACTTTGCTGTGTGCTGCGTGTCCAGCGGCCTATATGGCTAACCAATCTATTTGTCCTAATTTGCGCACGCTGTCATCTTTTCTAACTTGAAGCTAGAAGCGCCAACTTTCTTGCTCTGCTAGGGGTTACTCTGGGAATGAAACGGGAAGGCATTCACGATTAAGTTCACCAGCTATGTATGAGCACCTTTTACTCTTAGTTCAGTGTAAACAAGTTCAGGTAGATAGAAGCACCACTTAGCAGCAGCAGTTTGTGGAGCGAAGCAACTTTCAAGACGGCATAAGCACCACACCCCTCATTTATGTCACAAAAGCGTTGTCTCCATTGAGTACTCGTTAAAAGAAACACGCTCGCATGCTTTGCGCACCTGCATGCACTCTCACATATTACACACAATACACAACATAATTACACATAAGTTACAGTAATTGTACACATACATACACGCATGCACACATACACGCATACACGCATGCTCACCTACGCACACACTCCATCTGCCGACCTCCGGCGGTGCTCATGCAGGTGACAGCATCAGCTGATGTGAGCAGGGTGCTGAGTGCGTGTGTGCGCCAGGCATTTTTGCCCAAGTTTGAAACCGAGGACAAAGATACAAGTATTGCGAACTGCATCGTGGACCAGGTACGTAATGGTATGTGTCTGTTTGCCTGTCCCCCCTGTCTGTATGTATTGACTCAAGTTTTCACTAGTTAGCTTCCTGTATTAGGACCACAGCTACCACATTTGCTGGCTTGTACTTGTATCGGTCCTACGTTACGCACCAGAATCCACGACAACATGCGCTGTCCATTTTCTTTGATGACGGCTGTTTCTAGCAACAGCTAGATTTTGTGAAAAGTTCAAGAGCTACTACTTAGTAATTTGTCTCAATTCATCACCTTGTCCTCTGTCTTTCCCCACTACCCTCACAAGCACCTTTCCCCTGGTTGGCAATTTCTGCGCGTGCAGGCCTCCGAACGCTTTATGGTGGTCACTGTAAAGCACAGTGGCAGCCTAGTCACATTGTCTGGTCACGGCTTTGCTGCAAAGAACTCTGTGGGCAACACTTTCACAGCAGGCAAGACTCTTTTTCGATTAGCAGCTTACGACAGATTTGAGGTCCATAATCCGCACGACATGCTGCCCCTAAAGTAATGCACCCGTCCTCCCCCCCTCCAAAAGGAAGTCAAGGAAAAAGAAAAATCACACAGGCAGCAAAGAACGATCCCGTGTTGACTAGGCAAGAAATTGCGCTACTTTTGTCCTTTTACGTTTGATGTGCTGAGACAGATATGTTATGTCGGGATGACAAAGCACAGGAACCAAAGCACAGTGAAGGCGACTTATCTCCCACCAATTGCCCATCAAGGAGTAAAAAGATTAGGAAGAGCCGCATACATTACGGAAGGAAATACCCAAATGAGAGCTTACGCTAGTTAAAGCCCCTCTCAAGTGTGCACGCCTGTACACAGCCTCGTACACTCCATCACATTAATGTGCGTTTGTCTGTATGTGCGTATGTCTATGTTTGTATGTATGTGTGTGTCTGTCAAGGAAGGCAGAAAAATTTCAGGATTTTATTTTGACACCTTATTGTGTGTTGGAAAGGCAGTGCAAAGTGGTGTTTACCTACACAGGTTACGATGTGAGGGCATGTGTATAAACACTACGTATACACACACGTACATAAGCACGCAGGTGCTGAAACCCTTCTTCAGGCGCACTATGCTCGAGCCTTTGGCACCAAAGAGGGCCCTGAAAAAGTGGCTGCTCTCATGGAGATGCTGCGCTGCCGACGTATGGCTGTGAGCTTTGAGATGGTCACAGGTGTGTAGTGCTGGCTACCAATAATCCCTACCAAAAGAATATGTGGAGAATTCACAGTGAATTTACAAAAAGATAATCTCTGGATAGATGTGTGATTGTTTTACTGTACCATAACCAATGCAAAAATCGAATACATCCAGTAATAATCCCTCATGCAAGCTACTCAAGGCCCCTACAAAATAAGGTCTCTACAAATCAGATAAGCTCACAACGTACCGCAAGGGGTCAGAAATATCTGCGCTTGGTGGTGATACAAGTACTGTACAGTATAATAGTATAATGCATGTTTTCAACCTACCTAGTAATGGCAAGCTCACCACACCGGTGCAATAGGGACCAAGCAGACAACGTGTTAAGCGTCGTGAGCTTTGAGATGGTTACCAGTTGTTGGTTTAGTGTGAAAATGGTCACCAGTTGGTAGTGTGTGGCGTGCTTACAACTCTCCTCCACACTAAACAGAGCATCAAGAGAAGCAACTTGTGCACGTGTAAATGAGAGTTTAAAGTCATTTTTAGGTCTGTAGCGTGAGATGTGTTAGACTCTGTTAGAGGGAACAGAGGGAGGGCTCGTACTTGGCTTTTGCACCTCACCTACAATGGTCATAAATTTTGCCTTTCTGCAATGGTAGGTGCAAACTTGCGGCATGGTGTACCTGAGTTGCTTCTGGCCAAGTCATTCAAGCTCAAATGCTTTAAAGCTTTAAGCTGCTCAAGTTTGTCCTGTGTGTAGGTGTGTGCATGTGTGTGTTGTGCACATGTGCATGTGAGTGCGATCATGGCTATGCTGGTCAGATTTGCCTTTGCCAATTTGCTGCTGCTGCTGCTGATATATTGATAATGCTGCAGCATGGTTTCTAATTCATGTTGTTCATGGCTTGTTTTCTGTAATTGTCTACACGCTCAGGCTGCCATGGCCATCATGGTCAAGTGCCCGCAGCTGAGTACCTCGTGACTACAGCAGCCCATACCATCGACGTAGACACCGGGACACCTCGGTTCCTCACATGGCTAGAGTTTCTGCGTTTCTGTGTGGAGCAGGTGTGCAGACTCCTCATGTCAACGTGTGCGTAAATGTAGGGTTGGCCATGTACACACGTGATTATGTGCAAGGAAACCGCGAGATACACGGCCCTATATGGTTTATATATACACGGTTCAGGATAACTTTACGTATTTGTGTGTGTTTCTTATTTAACATCTGCTCGCTGTCTTGGCCTGGTCGGCACTTGGTTGAAATGCCAGTTCAAAAGAACAAGGCGGTTCAAGCGGTAGGCATTAAACGCCTCCTGATTCTGATGCTACCCACTTTCATATGTAACCCCTTCTTCTTTTAACAATGCTAATAATCGCGGTCTGAGCTCCCTTCTAAAACCCCGTTTCTTATGTCCTGCTGTTCGCTCGACCACAACTGCAACCGTGCAAAGCCATTGTTAGTCTCCTCGTTCTATGCTGCCAGTGTCTCACTGGATTAACTTTTAACACACATCATTCCATACGCATTGATACATTTATCTCCACAGCACTGTTCCATGAATGACACCTGGCTGTTTGCCGGCTGCCTCTTTTATTTTCACTCTATCATCAAAACACACCACTCGATCCTCGCAGCAGTTGCCCGTGAAGAACACTCGACCATGCAACTCTCATCGCCAGCTTTACTTGCCTCTCTGTCAGTAATCTACTCCAATCTTTCTCTGCAGCACTTGCTCATAAGTGCCACTAAGCTACGCAACTGTTGTCACCAGCTCCGATTATCTCTCTGACAGAGCTCCACCCCGATTATTTCTGCAGCACCTGCCCGTGAATGACACCTGGCTGTTTGCTGGCTGTGATCTGGCTGCCTCTGCGCGGGATCTCTTGGACTACCTGGCATTAAATGGCGGCGTGTCAGCAATGGCTGTGGTACAGCTTAGCAAGCTTGTTCAGGTACACCTGCTGCTGCTGTGTCCTGAGGTGCCAGGCTGGCACCTGGCCGCGCACCTGGCCTTCAACACATCCCACTTTGACCTTGTCCTTGTTCTCATCACCGGCTGGGCTCCATAGTGTGTGCAGTGCGTTTGCATCAGGGATGTGTATACGGCGTATTCGTATAATACCTCATCGTATTTAACGCGTAATTTACCGTATTGAACGAATTGGGTCGAATTATACGATTGCGTTTTTAGGCCTTTTTAGGCAAATTCCGCCCCAGCAAACGGCCTTTCAGTGAGCCTTCAATGCTATTATATAATATGTTAACAACATATAATACATTGGAGAAGAATTGGGAATGTTTTGGGTGATTTTGGGGCGAATCGAGTCCATTTTGGGTCAAAAATCGGCACTTCCGAAATTGCTTAAAAATACGATCGTATTATGCACATATTCCGTATCTAACGCGTACTTTACCGTATTGAACGTCCCAAATGACCGTATGACACATCCCTGGTTTGCATACAACCCCCCACAGGTGGAGTTTGAGGGCTGAATAATGCTGAGCACCTTTGTTCTTGCACTATTTGAGCACCAAATTTCTCTGCGATCGCTTTTGTTTTATGCTCAATCATTTGCTTTTCCGTCCTTTTGCTGTCTGCTTATTAATCTCTGCGTAAGTGGCTCCTTTGTTCCACAACTAATGTGGGGATCCATTTCTGTCTATAGGTGATATTTTCTCACATTCCTGGTAATTTTGTGGTGCGCCTTTCAGACATTACACTCAGTCTTGCTTTATTTAAGGGCACTTAGCAAAGATGCTCATTGCTCATTCCCTTGACCACACTCTTGCGAACCTAATATCCTTTCACGTACCATTAAAAAATCCTAAGATACATTTACCACACAAGCATTTGTACTTGCCTTTCCTCTTTCTGCTTTCAAGACGCTCATTAGTCCTCGTATGCGCCTGAACTGAACTGTCTTGGCATACGCACACACGTACCTGGACTCCTGCGTTTAAACATTCATATACATGTGTTTTACACATGCACACATATATACCACATACACACGCCACATAAAACATAAACAATACACCTAGAGGTATTTTTATATACTTACATATGTATTTGCTTGTTACATTAACACATCCAGGATGGTGCATCATCTGGCTGCCTCCACCTCCCGGGCACTTACCCTCACCACCAGTGGCAGGGATCGCGTCTGGAAGGTTTTGTAGTGGCACAAGGCCAGCCTGTGGCAGCAGACACACTCCAGGTACGTGTGGCCTTTAGTACATGAAAGGGACGTTTTGGTACAAGGCATAATACCAGCCTGTGGTATCAAATAAACTGCAGGTAGAAAGTATGAAGCACAACAACGTCGGAGACTAAGACATCTAGGTATGAGGCCATGTCTAGCTTGTGGTCGCAAGAACTCTGTGGGCTGAAGAAGTGTACAGCATCACCGTGGGCGGCAAAACGCTGTGTTGTCGTAGGCTTTGCAGCCGGACAAAGCTCAGAGGCCCAGCAGGTCTGGAAAATGCTACAGGCTGCGAATGATACACATTGGAGGCAGGAGGCCGAGTTGGCGCTTGAGCAGTATAGGTTTTAAAGTAAGTATGTGTCTTTTAACTTCATATCTGAACGGATACCGTCTTGCGCTTTTTAGTATTGCGAGGCCTACTTTTTGCGAGGTGCCGAAATAATTAGAATAGTTCATTTGCGAGCATTAAGCTTTTGCGAGGCCCCTGAAAAGTTAAGGAAATTTGCAAATTTGGGGATTTCTTGTGCTCTCCTCTCTGTATCTATTCAGTGTTGGTTTACATCAAAGTCTGAGACGAGTTTTATGGCTCCTAACTTCAGCTTGAGGAGTTACTCTTGCATTGCCTTCCCCCCCTCCTCCTCCCCCTCGTCCTCCTCCGTGGTGGTCTCTGAAATCTCCAAGGTTTCAAGGCCCCTGCCCCTGCCCCTCCCCCTGCGACCCTGCAGGT
>Ga0307948_1002318_pt1 | contig 13815 bp, 16 predicted proteins | sample OrgLakmetagen280_FD_201824 | JGI IMG/M metagenome (GOLD analysis project Ga0307948, IMG submission 201824) | Saline water microbial communities from Organic Lake, Antarctica - #280 | ecosystem: Environmental > Aquatic > Non-marine Saline and Alkaline > Saline | place: Antarctica: Organic Lake...
ACCCCCTCACCTGCACGCACGCACACCCACGCCTTCACCTGCACGCACACCCCCTCACCTGCATGCACGCACACCCCCTCACCTGCACGCACGCACCCACCCTCACCTGCACGCACGCACACACCCTCACCTGCACGCACGCACACCCACCCCCTCACCTGCATGCCGTCCTCATCCTCGTCATCATCCCCCCCTCGAGGCCACTGTTGTCCAGAGGGACCACACCCTCCTCCTGCCCCACGTGGGCGGGCATCACTGCTGCCGTGCTCTTCCTCACTGCACAGGTACACAAGCAGAGCGTGTCAACGAGCGTGTCAGGTGTTGCTCAGCAGGGTGTGTGCGTGAGTTTGGGCGGGCATCACTGCTGCCGTGCTTTTTTTCACTGCAAGAATGCACACAAGCGTAGTGTGAAAAGAACGTCAGTTGCTGCTTTGGCACGTGTGTATGTATGCGCGGGCACCAATGCTGTTGTGCTAAACTCAGTATGCTTGTTGGTATGAATTATATTGCATGTTTGCAATCCAGTTTTTTGATGCCGTAAGCTGTTTATTTCAGTTAGCACGTGGGCAGGCACCACGGCAATTAGTAAGAAACGCGGCCTTTTGATTGATACATAGAAAGAAATGTCACTTCATATGTAAAGGCATCACTGCTCTGAACCTGCAGACACAAGATCAGACACATGCCTGCACCTGTCACACACACACACATACACACACACGCACACACACACATACACACACACACACATACATACACACACGCACACACATACACACACACGCACACACACACACACGAACACACCGATATATAAACACAGCAAATTTCAAGAGAAGGTGTGCAACGGTACTTTTTTTCTAGCACTCCGTTTGTTACAAAAGGAACCACGCAACACTGCACGTCCTCCCCTTTCGACAAACCCCTTTTGCTCACAACTCTTGATTCACTCTGTTTCCTTTCCCATCCCCTCCCATGATCCTCATACTCTGCGCACAGCTACATCCCTCTGAGGAATACGAGAGAATATGTTTTTCATCTTTCATTGACACACACTCCTAGCAAGTGATATCTGTTAATATCTGTTATTATATCTGTTACCATATAATATTATAATATCTGTTAATATCTTACCTGTCACCACCCCCCACCATCTCTCCCTCCTCGAGGTCATGTGCATGGCTGCCACCCCCCCCTCCGTCTTCACCACTGTGGTTTACGCCATACGGCTCCAGCCGTAATGCTCCCTCCACTTCCTCCCCTTCGTCACCATCTGCGTGCTCAGTGTGTATGTGTGTGTGTGTGCGTGCGTGCTCTGTGTGTGTGTGTGTGTGTGTCTGTGTGTGTGTGTGTGTGTGTGTGTGTGTGTGTGCGCGTGTGTGTGTGTGTGTGTGTGTGTGTGTGTGTGTGAGTGTGTGTGTGCCTACCCTAGACATGAAACATTGTTCATTAAGCGCCGTCCATTTTCTGACACGTTGGTATATAGAAGACACATCAAGGAGGATACAATGCAGGTTTGGTTAGATCTGCACGCAGGTACAAGCAGCATACTCATACGCGACGCATACACACGGCATATGCACACGTTTGAATACTATGATCAATTGTAGGTATGCACCATACAATAGTTATACAGACACACATATGTACGTACGGCGTATACACACACCTTGTACGTACGGCGTATGCACACGCCTACCGTGATTTACGCATCCAAGTTTACGTGAGTATCTACGCCAGCTTGTTTCACCATTTGATCAACAGACAGAGAAGGCAGTATCCATGTAAAGAAGTTCCAGCTTGCATACGCACAGACGGCCTGCCTCTGTAACACACAGCTATGTAAAGAAGTTCCAGCTTGCATACGCACAGACGGCCTGCCTCTGTAACACACAGCTATGTAAAGAAGTTCCAGCTTGCATACACACAGACGGCCTGCCTCTGTAACACACAGCTATGTAAAGAAGTTCCAGCTTGCATACACACAGACGGCCTGCCTCTCAACACACGCCACGGTGGCTGCAACGCAAACCTTCCTCCCACCTTGTTCTGTGTGGGAGACTGCGGCTCTAATGACGCAGAGAGGTCAGGGTAAGGCTCAGGGCTCTCCTGAACATGTGTGTGTTTGTTCGCTCGTTTGTGTGTGCTGTTATTTGTGCGTGTCTGTACTTATATGTGTACCTATACCTGCAAGTGTGTGCTTGTGTGTGCGTGTGTGTACGTGTACGCTCATGTGCATGTTTCTGTGCACACGTGTGTGTGTGCGTGTGTGTACGTGTACGCTTATGTGCATGTTTATGTGCACACGTATGTGTGTGTGCGCGTGTGCATTTATGCACATTGAAGGCCTATTTGGCAAGTGCAATGTAAGCACATAATGTTTGAAGAAGAGATCACAGACTCGCCCACCAACTAGTCCAGTACCTGGAAAAATAACGAGCTGTAGCATATAGTCAACCTGCACACCATCAACCTGCACACTCCTGTTGTCTTTGCACATACTGCTAATACATGCAGAGCCATAAGCATGCACACCATCAACCTGCACACCATCAACCTGCACACCATCAACCTGCACACCTGTTGTCTTTGCACATACTGCTTATACATGCAGAGCCATTAGCATGCACACCATCAACCTGCACACCACCAACCTGCACACCATCAACCTGCACACCATCAACCTGCACACCTGTTGTCTTTGCACATACTGCTTATACATGCAGAGGCATAAGCATGCACGTATGCAGAAAGCGCACACTCCACGTCTGTGGTTTTGATTGGACCCTGTCCACTGATAGAGGGGGGGATACATAAATGCTGACGGACGCGCATGCACACTAACAGCATGCACACATACATACACACATTCACGCTTACCATCAAGCGGTCCTCAGGAAAGAGACACATGTTTGCTCACCCTTGGGCTGATCCCATTACAGGAGGGTACACACACACACAAACACAAGAAAAGAGACATGTTTGCTCACCATTGGGCCCAGCCCACTAAAGGAGGGTAGACACACACACAGACACACAGACACACAGACACACATAAACACTGAAAAGAGACACATGTTTGCTCACCATTGGGCCCAACCCACTAAAGGAGGGCACACACACACATACACACACACACACACACAAGCACTCTGAAAAAAGACGCATTTTTGCTCACCATTGGACCCAGCCCACTAAAGGAGGGAGACTCTGAAGATGAGGTGGAGGGGCGGGAGGGCTCTTCCAGAGTGGACTCTAAAGGAGCGAGCTCTACGCAGTAGGTGCCGTCTGCAAAAGACCAAGTGAGACCAGGCGTGTGTTTTGTGTGTGCTTTGTGTGCATTGTGTGCAGTGTGTGCAGTGTGTGTGTGTGTGGGTGTGTGTGTGGGGGGGGATATGCATGTTTTTGTGCATGTGTGCGTGTTTTTATGTATGCGAATGTATGTATGCATGTGCGTATGTGCGTATGTGCTGTGTGCGTGTTGAATTTATGCGTGTCTGTATGTGTATTATCGTGCATGCATGTGTGTGTGTGTGTGTGCGCGTGTGTGTGTGCAAGGATCCCCTTACTGCTCCCTTGGTCTGATAAGCCCCAAGCAACTGGCCACGCATGCACACACAAACATACACATTTTGCGTCACATAATTATGCGTCACATAAGATGCTTTCACAAACATCACCCACATTCGCACCCACACCCGCACCCACACCCACACCCACACCCACCAGCTGGATTGTACTCGCCCACAGTCAGAAAGTCAAACAGCTGGTAGGAAACTAAAGAGGGGGTCGGCTGCAGATCTGTGTGTGTACATTGAGAACGTGAAAAGAAGGTCAAAGCTGGAGAGTTCATTCAAAGCCTCACCTCATGCATTTCGTCCCCGCTGCTTAACCCCCCACCATCACACACAAGCATTGATGGCCCACCATCACACCATCACACACCTGCATTGATGGGCACACCTGCATCAATGGCCCACAACTGATGCATCGATGGCCCACAACTGATGCATCGATGGCCCACAACCGATGCATCGATGGCCCACAACTGATGCATCGATGGGCCACAACTGATGCATCGATGGCCCACAACTGATGCATCGATGGGCACTGATGCATCGATGGCCCACAACTGATGCATTGATGGCCCACAACTGATGCATCGATGGCCCACAACTGAGCACACATGCATCGATGGCCCGCAACTGCCCCCCCGTCTCATCCCAATTTGCGTTAAGCACAACAATGGATCAGGATATAATTACACCTGTAGTGATGTCTATAAATTATACCTGTAGTGATGTCCACATCACAGGATATAAGTTATACCTGTAGTGATGTCCACATCAATACGTAACCACATCTACACACATGCACACACACATATACACACTCACCTGCATCTACAGCCCACAAACGCAGGGCACCACTCCCCTCCTCTTGCAGGGTAACAAAATCAATGCCCACATGCCCAATCACACCAGCCTGGTAGCTAGCATTACCTGCATGTGTGTGTATGTGTGTGTGTGCGTGCGTGCGGGCGCATGTGTGAGTGTAAGAGTGTGTATCTCTGTCTAAAATGTGTGTGTGTTTGAGTGTGTTATGTGTGTGCACCAGCCTGGCAGCTTGTATTACCTGCATGTGTGTATATGTAAGTTAACAGCCTGTATATGTGTGCATGTAAATGCACACTTCTCTTTGCGTTCTGATGTTTGTTATGTTACTGCATGCGTGTGTATGTAAATGCACACTTCTCTTTGCGTTCTGGCGTTTGTTATGTTACTGCATGCGTGTGTGCTCCTTAGCTCTTATCACAGCCAAGACGGTGCTTGCACGCATTCAACGTATTTTGACATTGTTTGGCGTCATGGCTGCACTTTCAAGAGAACCTGGGTGTGCCCATCAAGCAGAATTGAGGTGGACTGCAACAACACACCTCCACTCGTGCTGTGTGTACCTATGCGTGTACGGCAGGCCACATACACATACACAAACGCACACACACACACACATTTGCACTTACGGTTGTGTGGCATTGAAACACACACACATACATAGCTGACCCGGCTCTGTCTTCTACCTACCAGTTCCAAAACCTACCAGTTCCAAAACACACGTGCATACTTGCTTGTGCCCAACTTCAATCACGTGCACACACGCACACACACACACACACGCGCGAGCACATGCACATACACACCTATGCTTGTTGCAGCATTTAGGAGCGCCTTGTGGGGTACAGAGGATTGTGGGAAAGTGTTGCCCACGGCCCTACGTGTACACACACACAGGAGACGTCATTGTCAAGGTTGTTGCCAAAGCATGGGTGTGAGTGGTGAAATGTGTGTGTGCGTGTGCGTGTGTGTGCGTATGCGTGTGTGTGCGTGTGTGTGTGCGTGTGCGTGTGTGTGTGCGTGTGCGTGTGTTTGTGTGTGTGTTTGTGTGTTTGTGTGTGTGTGTGTGTGTGTGTGTGTGTGTGTGTGTGTGTGTGTGATCAAAGAATTTCAGCGGCGCAAAATGAGTGGCACACATGATTGAGAGAGCGAGGGACGTAGAGTACCAGCCCTCAATTCCCTGCACACACACAGGGGTTTGTTTGCATGGGCATGAATGGTGACTGAACAAAAGCACATGAAAGCAGGCTTCATTGGTGTAGGTGCCGCCCTTTGTCCCATCAACGAGGGCCTTGCTGCTGGGAGCTGGCCCTGGGCTGCGTGAGCTATGGAGTTCACCATCATGTACATGCATTCTTAAACGTACGTGTGAGCGCTTGCTTGTGAAGGCATGTACGAAAAGGACGCAGAAGGTGTGTACGATATGTACGGCAAGCGGGCATAAGGTTTATGTAGAAAAGGGCGCGAGCGCTAGAGTGGAAATGTGAGCAGGGGGGGATAGGAAAAGATTCCCTGACAGCTAGACCCAGGAAGAAAGCCAATACCCGTACAAGTAAAACTGGCCAGATCCGTACGTTTCCCCTACATTTCCACTGTACATCTCCACTGTACACAACTGTATCCTAGAAAGATTCTTCATGCTGTCGTGGTTCAAACGATTGTGGTGCACAGCGCACGTACGAGCGTGTGGTTTGATAAGCACAGTGCTAGGCTCCCCACGCGTGGGTAGACCTTTGAATGATGATGATGTCACCACTTAGATCAGTTTGCGCTCAGGTAGAACAAACACACGCACACACACCTGTATGGCTGTGTGAAGATGCGCTCGTGTGTGGAGAGCAGCGCCACTTTGCCTTGCGGATCCACAAAGATATTGACCTGAGGGGAGCCCACCACCTGAGTGTGAAAAGAGTGAGCCAGGGTGTGCGCACGTGCTTGTGTGTGTGTGCGCACGTGTTTGTGTGTGTGTGTGAGATTGTTGTGTGCATTTGTGTGTGCTTGCATGCATGTGTGCGCCTTTGTACATGTGTACGTGTGTGCCACTTGGGAGTACAGCAATGTGGATATGAGCAATAGAGCCACTGCTGGCTTTTGCAGTACACAATGAAAAGATGACGTGAGTGACACAGCAAAGGTGCGTGGTTGTGCGTGTGTACGTGTGTGGAGCCACTGCTGGCTTTGGCAGTACACGATGAAAATATGACGTGAGTGACACAGCAAAGGTGTGTATGTGCGTATGTGTGTATGTGTTTACGTGTATGTGTATATGTGTGTATGTGTGTACGTGTGTACGCGTGTATGTGTGTACGTATGTATGTGTGTACGTGTGTATGTGTGTATGTGTGTATGTGTGTACGTGTGTACGTGTGTATGTGTGGATGTGTTTACGTGTGTATGTGCGTATGTGTGTATGTGTGCATGTGTGTACGTGTGTATGTGTGTATGTGTGTATGTGTGTAGTTGTGTATGTGTGTATGTGTGTATGTGTGGACGTGTGTATGCGTGTTTGTGTGCATGTGTTTATGTGTGTATGTGTGTATGTGTATATGTGTGTATGTGTGTATGTGTGTATGTGTGTAGTTGTGTACGTGTGTATGTGTGTATGTGTGTAGTTGTATACGTGTGTATGTGTGTACGTATGTATGTGTGTACGTGTGTATGTATGTATGTGTGTATGTGTGTATGTGTGTACGTGTGTATGTGTGTATGTGTTTACGTGTGTATGTGTGTATGTGTGGATGTGTGCATGTGTTTACGTGTGTATGTGTGTACGTGTGTGATACTTGCAGGGAGCATTAACTCATGGTTATCCCAAGGTGCGGGGTAAGTCTCCTTTCCCTTTTAAGAACTTTGGTTACAGTCTGAACCTGTTACAACTAATTATTGCCTTTATTTCTGCTCTCACTTGCGCAGGACAAGCCCCCCTTGCTGTCCCATAAAAGCACAAACTGTGACATTGTTCTTGAGAAACTGTCAAAACCCTCTATTGCTATGCTCACTTGCGCAGGACAAGCCTCCACCACTCCTCCTCGCACGGCAAAGGCGTTCATGAAGTCGTGGTAGTTAGGGTACACCTGGCGTGTGTATGTATGTGTGTGTGTGAGTACGTGCGTGTGCTCTGCCTGTCTGTCTGTCTGTCTGTCTGTCTGTCTGTCTGTCTGTCTGTCTGTCTGTCTGCACATATGTGCACATGTATGAATGTGTATATGTTTGGGGGTGTATGACTATGCTGTGCATTAAGAGAGTTCTCTCTCTGTCTCTCTCTCTCTGTCTCTCTCTCTCTCTCTCTCTCTCTCTCTCTCTCTCTCTCCTTTTCTGTCACATAAATTGTCAAATACACGCATCTACACATACATACTCACAAACTTACTCAGACACACACACACTCACTCACACACACCTCGCGAGCTGCAACATGGAGCTTCTTTGGCAGCTGCATGCGCAGCAGCTCGTTCAGGCGGTACACTGCAACAAGCTGCATCTCCGTCAACGGTATGCTGGGGTCAACCTGTGTGTATGTATAGGAATGTGCTTGTGCTTGTGTGCGCATGTGTGTGTATGCATGCTTGAGTCTGTTTGCCTTCGCCCTGGTTCTTCTTGGAGATTCTCCATCCCTCTCATTCGCGTGCGTTTCTGCATGCCACTCAAACTCAGATGGTGTGCGTGCACACAAGCTTTTTGTCTTGCCCTTGTAGGTGGTCATCAATGCTCCTCTGACATCGTGCATGTGTGTGTGTCCGTGTTTGTGTGTGTGTGTGTGTGCGCGTATGTGCGTATATGTGTTTGGGTGTGTTTGGGTGTGTGCGTGTGTGTGCGTGTGTGTGGATGTGTGTGTGTGTGTGGATTGTTTGTGTGTTTGCGTGAACGTGAGTATACACACTCGCCTTAGGCCACATCCACCCACCTGTGGGCACCTGTGCTCCTCCACCATGCAGTATGTGTGTACGCAAGCGTGTGTGTGTGTATGTGTGTGTGCGTGTGTGAGTGTGGCAGTGCATTTGTCCTTAGCCACATCCACCTACCTGTGGGCACCCGTGCTCCTCCACCACTGTTCGCTCCAGCACGTCAGCTGCCCCTTGAATGGCCAGTGTGCTCACGCATGCATGACCACACCCCATGATTTCGTCGTCCACTTTGAACAGCCACTTGGAGACCCAGGGGCTGCGCACCATCGCCTCTGCCAGCTGTGTGTGTACGTGTGCATGTGCGTGTAAATTTATCGCGCGCATGTGTACTTGTGTGCATGTGCGTGTACGTACGTGCGTATGTGCATGTGTGTGTGTGTCTTGCGTGTGCACACCTGCTTGGTTACGCTTCTTTGCTTGGTTACGCTTCTTTGCACATACATGCATGCATAAGCATGTCAGAAGACCTGTGCAAATCCAGTTGCAGAGGAAGTGCACAGCTGGCAGCAAAGCACTGTGCCACGCCGAGCATCACACACCCTTGATGGTGGCCAAAGTGTGCCAGAAAAGAGCGGTGTGCAGCATGTCAGCACGTCAACGCAGCAAGGTTACAGGCGCTGACAATTTAACAAGAACGAATACAGATGTACTGCAATTAAATCTAAACAAGATCAAACACAGATGTACTACAATTAGATCTAAACAAAAACGAACACAGATGTACTATAATTAATTAATTCTAAACAAAATCAAACACAGATGTACTACAATTAGATCTAAACAAGAACGAACACAGATGTATTATAATTAATTCTAAACAAGAATAAACACAGATGTACTACAATTAAAATTAAACAAGAACGAACACAGATGTACTACAATTAATTCTAAACAAGAACGAACACAGATGTACTACAATTAAATCTAAACAAGAACGAACACAGACATACTAATTAAATTGAAACAAAAATAAACACAGATGTACTTAAATTAAATCTAAGCAAGAACGAACACAGATGTACTACAATTGACTCAATCACACGTACAAGTGCACATTTGACACATTTGACACTTGGCTTCTAACATGCACACACGTGCACAAAAACATGCACACACGTGTACAAAAACATGCACACATACAAAACACATATCCGTACACACACTCACATACACACATGAGAACACAGACCTGCAAAAGGACCCTAGCTTCGTCTTCCTCAAACTGTGTCTGTGTCCGAGGTCCAACAGGGGGCGCACTCTGCAAACGAATTGCGCAGTACAGACAAATGCGTGAATGATGAAATGCGTGAGAAGAAAGGGGGAAAGACGCGGGAGAGCTGTCAATGTGTGCTCTGCATGCAAATTGCAGTAAAGGAAGAGGGATGCCAGATGTTCTTAATGTGCACTTGTGCAGGTGGCAGGGCTAGACAAGTGTGGTGGTGGAATGTGTGGATTGAACGGAAAGACGCAAAGGGTAGTCAAGATGCATGCAGATAGCAGTAGAAGAGTAGCATGCTAGCTGTCTTCTGAGATGTGTGCAGATGGCAGTAGAAAGGGATGGTCGCAAGCTGTCACTTAGCACATCACATAGCACATGCAGATTTCAGGAGAAACAAGTTACCAAGCTGGGGCTCAGGCTCGCACGTGTACACGGGTCCGTAATTCTTAGTACGCGCACTCAGCTATCTGGTGTAGGCCTTTACTACGACAGCTACAGGACGTGATTGATGGAGAGCGGCACAGCGTTTGTTTTAACAAGGAAGACTGCAGGGACAGTCTGCGCGTAGGCTGGTCCAGAGCACATGCAAGCAAGGTCGAGTGTGAGGATAGCAGAGAGCAGGATGCAGGCACGGGGAGCAGTGCGTGATGAGAAGATACGGCTGTATGTTTAATACCAATTCTCCTCAGCACTAGATGCTGATTGCACACCCATCCTCACGGTGCAGCAGATTGTAAAAGTCGTAGGGAGGGAAATGTCAGGGAGAACAGCAGGATAGGGAAACGTAGGAGGTTGTGGTAAAGAGAAAACACGGGCGCACACACGATCACACACAGAACTTACACAACACACACTCGTGCATCCAAAGCATGTATGTTTGAACGGACACACACACACCCACACAAGCACACCCACACCCACACCCACACACCCACACCCACACACACACCCACACACAAACAAGCACACGCGCCCACCCACCTCATGCACTACTATCTCCCCTGTGGCGGTGACTTGGTACTCTGTATTGGGACGAAGTGGGCGTGCTCCGTTTGGACCTATAGGCTGAGGGGGAGGGGGCACACATGCCCGAGGAAGGACGTGCAGGCCAGGGGCCACGTTCACACCAGCAGAGCGGAACAGGGTGCGCACGGAGGACTTGCAAGCAAGTGGCCTGCGAGTGTGAATGCAGGTTGACTTGCCTATGTGTGTGTGTGCGTGCGTGCGTGTCCGTGTGTGTGTGTGTGTGTGTGTGTGTGCGCATGTGTGTGTGTGTGACTGAGTGTGCGTGTGTGCATGTATACGTGCGTGCATGTGTGTGCATCAGTGTTGTAAATTTACGGCGTCAATCAGAAATGGCACCGTAAACTACGGTGCTTAAGTGACGTCTACGTCACATAACCGTAATTAACGGTGAAATTCATACTGACGATGGGGAATCGTAAGTAACGGTGCGGCGTCAGGAATTCAGTGGCTCAGAGTGCCAACTCAAGCTCCGAATTCCCCACAAACAACATTTGCGATTTGCGATATAAATATAAAATGTCCTCCGTAATCAGGCCAAGAGGGCTCGTGTGGCCCTGTGGCCCTGAGTCAGTCGAGCCTGGCCCGGCCTGGCCAGCTGCTGACGGTTTCTTACCGTAAATTACTAATTCCTGACGGTTTCCCACCGTAAATAACTAATTCCTAACAGTTTCACACCGTAAATAACCGTAAAGCCGACCGTCAGACGTCAAAAATTAAAATCACCGTAAATTACGCCTGGTGAATAGTTTCTGACGGTCAAAACCGTAAATTACGCCTGACCATCAAATGACGGTTGACGGCGTCAACCGTAAAGTTCACAACACTGGTGTGCATGCGTGAGTTGTGTGCGCATAGAAGAGGGGTCACGAAATCAGCTGCAGAGCAAAAGCGGGTCCAATGGGGTGCTGTCAGGGTACCAAACTTGTGTGTGTGCATGTGTGTGTGTGTGTGAGCCAGGCATGGATCAGCTAGCATGGTGTAGGGGTTGTCCTGCATCGAGGGCAAGACAACTCTTATTTGTGCAAGGAGCCTTGTGCCCACAAAGTACCCACCTTGTGGTAGTAGGTGCTGGCCCCATCAGAGGAAGGCCAATCTGCGTGGCTAGGTCCACTTCCTCCTCATTCACGACTCCAGGTACAATGTAACCCATACGGCCCGCCACCGCTGCACGCACGCGGCCCAGCGCCCTGGGAGAACACGTGTATGAGAGTGTGGATGCGTGTGTGTGTGCAGGTTGTGTGTAGTTGTGTGTGTACGTGTGTGTTTGTATGCTTGTGCACTTGTACCAGCCACCATTGCATGCACACGGCTCAGCGCTCTGCGAGTGAGTTGGTGTGTTTTGTGGGCATGCATGCCCTAATTCAACGAGGCCGTTGCTGTATTAAATTTTTGCTGTATTATTTTTTCCTTTTAGGTCAAGAAGCCGGGCTTCTGAAGCCTTTTATTCCTTTAGCAGGGCAAGCCCACACGCAAATACACAGAAACACATACGACACGCATGCATTTTATAATTGGTTGATTCAGGGTTGTTCAGTTTGGGGTTCGGTCAAAAGCTCGGATTTGCAAACTTGTGCGCATTTTGACGAACCCTAACAATGCCGTTCACAAGGTATTAAAATTTTGTCAAACTTTAAGCCCTTTTCCAAACATCTGGGTCCAAAGCTGCAGCCCAAATTTGCAGGGAAAAGCCTTAGATGGCCAACAAACATTCTGATTTTTTGTGCACTTATTGATTACTGTTTTGCGCTTAGTATTGCGAGGCCTACTTTTTGCGAGGTGCCCAAATAATTAGAATAATTAGTTTGCAAGCATTTGCAAGGTCCTTCAAGTAGTTCGGAAAATTTGCGAAATTTGTGATTTTTCGGGGTGTTCCTGGGCTTCCCTTCCCTCTTCTGGGTGCCCCTGGAAGCCTGTGCTTTTGCTTCTTGTGCTGCTGCTGGAGGATGGCTGCCTGCTGCATGCAAGCACACCGTGCTCAAGGAGTTTGCACCTGAGTAGCGCAGCCTTCATGCATCTCTCCTGGAGAAGCTTGAACCCCCATAAGAGGCTGTGCATGGGTCTGCCCAAAGTCCAAATGGGGTAGGAAAGATACTTCCTGGTCAGCAGCAGGTGCTTGCAAAGCTTGCACAGGGAAATGTCAGCCGTAGAAGCTCGGCAGAACCACGTCTGCTTCTCAGGGTGCCAATCGGGCATAGTGATGATGGACGCTCCTTAAAACGACAGGGGTCCTTTGCGGAGCCCAGAATCGTCCCCGATGGAAAGTCGAACTTTTGCGAGGTTCGGAAAAACTTGATTTTTTCGGCCTGACCTATTGCGAGGGGCATCAACAATTATTCATTATTCACAAAACAGCCGCAGTGCAATCGATATAATATATTCAAGACAATATAAGCATGTTTGACCACGGAAACCAGCAAAATCCTCCATCCTCAAAATTGCACATTGAACTGCTCAAACAGTTTGAGGGTTCTAAAACGTTCACAAACTTTATCAAACCCTTGCTCCCAAAAAAACGAATTGAACAACCTGGGTTGATAATATTATACTATGTGTATTATCGTTCTGTAACATCAGAAGCTAGGAGCATGAATCAGGTGTTCTGGCAGGTGCTCGATGATGTAGGGTTTAGCTTACCAAACGTATTATTCATATTTCATAAACGTATACATCTAAACCTTTACACTTACACATCTATACATGCCCGTGTTCACGTCCCTAAGCCCCTACCTTGGTGATGCCAGCAGCTTGGCGGCAGTGCTCATGTGCCCTGGCAGGCGCTCGTGGTTCTCTGGGCACACAATGCGATATCGAGAAGCAGGGTTGTGCACGCCGCCCACCTGTGTGTGTGTGATTGCAGACATGTATGTCGATCAGGCTTGTCGAGTTGTACGGTACGGTACGATAACGGTCTGTACGGTACGCACCGTACATGTTAAATTACGGCGTACTACCTAATTGTCACACCGTACTTTACCGTAATTACGGTAAAGTACGGTATGGTGTACGGTACGGTGCCAAGCTGGCACTGCCAGTGCAAAAATGGCCTCAGAAAGGCCTCTCCACCCCAAAACCTCCCATTTTTGCTCCCCGGTGTGCTCCTCCCATGTGCTGACGCCACACAATGCTTCCCAGAACGACCCTGAGGCTGGGTTGGGGCTGCATCAGCTCGGGGGAAGGGCCCAGCGATGGCTTGCATGGACACTCAAAAGTCGGACGCAGTACTTGATTTCTGGTTAATAATTTGTGTTTTATTCATAACTAATTGTTGCAA
>Ga0307948_1002323_pt1 | contig 13801 bp, 15 predicted proteins | sample OrgLakmetagen280_FD_201824 | JGI IMG/M metagenome (GOLD analysis project Ga0307948, IMG submission 201824) | Saline water microbial communities from Organic Lake, Antarctica - #280 | ecosystem: Environmental > Aquatic > Non-marine Saline and Alkaline > Saline | place: Antarctica: Organic Lake...
TAGAGAGTGAGAGAGAGAGAGAGAGAGAGAGAGACAGAGAGTGAGAGAGAGAGAGAGAGAGAGAGAGAGAGAGAGAGAGAGAAAGAGAGAGAGAGGAAAGCAGACAAGATCACGAACACCTGTGGCAAACCTTCAAAACACTGTATGACGTACTACCACGTCCACCACATCCCATACCACACTCAACACACACACTCACCACGTCCACCTCCTCCACGTGGGGCCCATTGCTTCCCCCTGCCTTCCCCTCCTGCGCCGCAGCTGCAGCCTGTTCCTGCGCAACCATATTTTCATGGTGTCCAGACGCACCCTACACATACACACACGTGCACAACCAAAGAGAGAGGGAGTGTGTGTGTATGTACGTGAGTGTGTGAGTTACTGTTTGTAAATGGAGAGAGGAGTAAGTGTACTGCAACTTGCTCCTGCGCCGCCAAGTTTAAGTGGAGCCTAGGTACAGCAAAATCTATGTTACATTCTCACCGTGCAAAACAATTGTATGCAAGCGGAGTCAACACCTTGAGCGTTGATTAAGGAAACAGAGAATGTTGCTGGAAAGCAGCTCCGTGAAATTAATTTTACCGGGCAGGTATCAACTCGCGCTCCCTAAAGAGCCTGGTCTGACCACGGGAATTGGGTTCTCAGGGCTACTAATAAAATGCACCAAAAGCACATTGCAAAGTTGTGCTCTGGCTGGGGCGGTCAAATAATCGAGGGTGGAAATAATTTGCTGATATGCCTACAAGCTTGCATTATATCTGAGGGATAATACAATCAGAAGGGGCTCGCCATTTTTTGGGGTGTCCAAGAGTCCATGGTACACGAATTGAATAAATAAGTGAACAAACAGTGTCCAGTGCATTTATCATTTGCTTTCCCAACGCTGCAGATATATATGCTCTCTCTTGTTGAGTAGACCGGGTGTTGCAACGACAAGATGCTTGAGCAATAGCAAGTATAAGGTGCGGCTTTTGATTGAAGGGGGGCAAGATCAGTTGCTCCTCCATTGCGTGCTCCATTGCATGGACAGATAATTGCAGCGATGCTTGAGCAATTGCAATAGTAAGATGCAACTCCTGATTGCGGGATGAGGTATGATCAACTGTGGCTCAGCCCGTTCATAAAGTGAGCGGAGGCCCCAGCCCCAGCCTTAGTGGCCAACTGGTCAGTGAATATTTCGTATTAGGCCAGCAAGAGCCTTATCCAACTGCAAACACTACCTTTCTGCCCATTCCAAGAAATATACAGCATGAAAACCCTACTGGGATGGCAAAAGGAAGGATGCTGTCCCAATTCGCTCTCTTGATCAACCACCTTGTTGCGTTCAAACTCACCGCCGTTGCCCAATCAAACTCATCTTCCTGCTCCACATACTCCACATTCTCATCCAGCTCCTGTGGCAAGGACCAAAGTAAGGATGTAAGCGAGGCTAGGCTCAGAAGGAGCTTGGGCTAAATTTTAGGAATGCCAAGGGAATTGCAAGAGAGGCAGGCAGATAATTCCCATGGCAAGGATTTATAGCAAAGGTGCAAGAGGAATTCAGGCAACAAAGGGTTTTGCCAAGGAGGTGCCTAGAAAGAACAAAAATTCAAAATGTTGCGACGTTCGTTCTTTTACCACACGCTCCTACAACTAAGTGTCAGCAGGCAGCAGGTTTTAGGTAGTTAAGTTTGTCTCATCTTGGCTGCTACTACTATGGGCAGCTTCTGCAACAAAGCATTGTGGGTTGCCAATGAGCTTGTCTCATCTTAGTAGCCACTGCTCGTACGCCAAGCATTCATACATTGTAGGCCAATTTCGACTCTTTCTAGCTTCTACTATTACTTCTTCTACTACTCCTACTACTGAGGGCAGCGTCCAAAATTTGATAGCAATAGAAAAAATCTGTGCCTGGTCCACCGACCTTAAAATCCGGCGCAAACGCACTCCAATTCTCCGCGTAGTGGCGCGCCCAAATGTACACACGGCCTGTAGTAGCTATGGACAGCAGGCTCGTACGCAGGGGGTGCCAGGCTAGGGCTATGGCACCCTCCTTAGGCCCTGCAGTGTGACACATACACCATACATACAAATTTAGTGCGGTATGTGGTTGGTATTCGTAGAGCAAGGAACTATTTTTAATCGATCTACTGTGTTAGTAGACGGGTCTGTTCAATCCTAGGTTTCTAAAAGTGGCATGTCGACATCATGAATTGGTGTGAAATACAGCTTACATAAATCACACAAATCATAACAACAATATTTAGACTTGCACAGACGTTCATTCATTACAATGCACTTTACAGAAAGTGAGGAGTGAAAGTGTGTTATAGATTGCACAGGGTGCGCAGACGTGGGCAGGCGTCTGACGAAAATTAGGCAGAAAGGAGTTCAAACTGTTACGGCGTAAGCAAAGCTAGATACACAACCTTCACCACACAGTATACAAGCTTCACCACAAAGCACACAAGCTTCACCACAAAGTACATTCAAACAAACACCTCAGAACACGGCGCGCAAGACCAAGAAGCAGCACGCAGCCCACCTTCCAAAATGCGCTCCATTTTGCCATTCACCCGGTTCCAAATGTAGATGTGGTGCTGCGTTTTGCTGGAGGCTGCAGCCACAACGTGTTCGCTGTCTGAGGTGAAGGTGGCTCCTGCCCACAGCATCTTCTCTACTGCATTCTGCAAAGCACAGCGGAAACAGTGTGGCGCAGTGTACGATTTGGAGATATTAAAATCTTTGATTTCTATCAAATAAATTTATATCGAATAAATTTATATATAATTTCATTTGATAAAAGTTTACTTGTCTGCTCGAGTAGAAGGCACTTAGGGGTTAAGGTGGCTCCTGCCCACAGCATCTTCTCTACTGCATTCTGCAAAGCACAGCAAAAACAGTGTGGCACAGTGTACGATTTGGGTTCAGGTGGCTCCTACCCACAGCATCATTTCTACCGCATTCTGCATAACACTGCGGAGACAGTGTGGCACAGTGTACGATGTATGGGTAAAAAATGTTCATGCCCCTGCGCAGCAAGATGGAATAATTAAGACACGTGTCGTCCCGCAGCATCTCCTCTACCGTGTTCTGCAAAGCACTGCGGCAATATTATGGCACAGTGGAAGGCATACACAAAGGTTGCTTTGGCCCAAGTTGCTCCTGCCCAAGCATCTGAGCACTTGTACAGCGTTTTGCTGAGCACAGTGGTATAGCATCAGTTTACGTGGAGTTTGTCGCTGCCTACAGCATCCGGAGCGAATCCGAAGTAGCTCTATGATGTTTTTCCAAGCACGGCGGCAGCGTCAGAGAGCCAGGTGCTGCCCTTTTTATACAAAACAACAAACATCTGCACGCTCTTACTCCTACAGGCTGCAAGACAGCGCAGCACTACAAATTGACCCACAGCACAGCGACCACGTGGTACAGCATACAACACACACAGCGCACACCTGCTCGCTCCTACTCCTACAAGCTGCAAGACAGCGCAGCACTACAAAATGACCCACAGCACAGCGACCACGTGGTACAGCATACAACACACACGGTGCACACAGTGCACAGAGCTGACCTGGAATTCTCTTACGGGCTGCAGTAGGGGTGTGCCTCCTCCATGGATTCCTGTGGTACCCCATAGCAAGGAGCCAGGCTTGGCAGACTGCACAAGTTAATAACATAGCGAGCGATACAATCTGTGTGTGCGTGCGTGCGTGCGTGCGCGTGGGAAACATGAGTCATGAGGGATTGGCAGCCTACACATATAAATAACATAGCGAGTGATACAATCTGTATTCGTGTGTGCGCGTGGGAAACATGAGGGATCGGCAGCCTGCACAAGTTAATAACATAGCGAGCAATACAATCTGTGTGCGTGCGTGCGCGTGGGAAAAACAAGAAATTGGCAGCCTGCACATATTAAAACATAGCGAGTATTACAATCTGTATGCGTGCGTGTGCGTGAAAAACATGAGGGATTGGCAGCCTGCATGTATGAATGCCAATGAAGTGATGAACTAAGGAGGCATGATGCTATTCCCGTGCCTATTGCAGAATAAGCATCGATTGCAAAGTGTGTATGCGGTGTAACCGTGCTTATTGCAGAATAAGCATCGAATGCAAAGTGTGTATGCGGTGTAACCGTGCCTATTGCAGAATAAGCATCGATTGCTAAGTGTGTATGCGGTGTAAAGGTATGGTTCTGGTTAACCCTAGTCACGTGGTTGTGCGAGGTGTCACAGATCCAATCTCTATCTTTAGCTACTGCTTCTGTCTTTGTCTTACCTGTGACGAGCAAGTGCTGCTCTCCCTCATAAAACACGGCAATGAAATGCGCAAGATCATACGCATCTTCTAACCATTCAATGTGTATGATGCAAAAAACATGATAATCTATGGGAAGTGTGCTTTAGCCAACAAACCACTTTTTCTGGTCCCAAGGGTTATCGTTTTATGGCTCCTTGCTGGCAAGCTTCGCTTCCTACCTTAATATGCGCTCTCATCATCTATGGCAACCTTAACGTATGAATGTGCACATGGATTGATCTGGCATGCAAGTTACACATACAAAACTCCGCGGCAAATGCCTCAAGCATCTGCAACCTCAACGCATGAGATTATACAGATCTGGTGTGCACTTTGAAAGTTCATGGATTCCACAACAATTTATCAAGGCATGATCCCTGCTGATAATGGGGCAGAGACAAGAGCAAGAAGAGGCTCGACCCCAAAACAGGGCAAAGAGAAGCCAAACACCTACACATGCAACGCTGAAGGGTATACATCAACGGAGGCACTGACCAACGAAACGTATTTTCCCCACCTTGATGTTTATACTTTCCAAGGCCGCGTTTGCCTCCAACAGGCTGTAGCTCTGCTGCGGGTGCTCCCCCCCAGGCGGCAAGGCGGCCACCTCACACAGGCGCAGCACGCGGTCGTGGCAGTTGGCAAGCAGCAGCGTTCCTTTAGGATTGAGGCTGAAATCCAGGTAGCGTGCCATGTTGGAGGCCTGTGGGGCAAGGGTGCACAGAATAGCTGTTGTGAGTTGATAGTGGAGGTTTAAGGCAGCGGCGTGCCATGTTTGAGGCTGAAACCCAGGTAGCGTGCCATGATGGAGGCCTGTGGGGCAAGGGTGCACAAAAGAGCTGTTGTGAGTTGATAGTGGTAGGCAGCACCAGCGTGCCATGTTAGAGGCTGAAACCCAGGTAGCGTGCCATGATGGAGGCCTGTAAGGCAAGGGTACGCAAAAGGGCTGTTGTGAGTTGATAGTGGTAGGCAGCACCAGCGTGCCATGTTAGAGGCTTGAAAGGCAAGGGTGCACAAAAGGGTTTACACAACAGGGCTGTTGTGAGTTGGCAGTGGTATAGGCAGCACCAGCGTGCCATGTTGGAGGCATACTCTACAGGTTTACGAAGTGGAGGGTTCAGGAGTGGATGCCAGGCAATTGGCCAGCACGAGTATCTAACTGTAAAAACAGTACTGCAGAGTGGCATACGTCCAGACAGTACTACAAATGGCATACGTCCAGACAGTATTATAGAGTAGCACACATCTAGACAGAATTACAGAGTGGCACACGTCCAGACAGTATTACAGAGTAGCACACGTTGAGACAGAATTACAAAGTAGCACACGTCCAGACAGTATTACAGAGTAACACACGTCCAGACAGCATTACAAAGTGGCACACGTCCACAGTTTCACAGAGTGGCACAAGTCCACAGTTTTACAGAGTGGCACACGTGTAGCTTTACATTGTCACGGTGCATGGTCCCAGAGAGCCTCCTGCATTACTGTCCAGGACACTTGCCACTGCGGCTACAAACACGGTGCATGGACCTTGACAGCCTCCTGAGACCTCGCATAGCCAAAGACACTGGCCACAGCCACAGACACTATCCACAGCCAAAGACACTGGTCTTGGGCACTGGCCACAGCCAAAGACACTGGCAACAGCCCTAGACACAATCCTGCCCAGATTGTTAATTAAAGACCAAGCAACGTTAAACATGAGCCCTGTGCGCTCCAATCCACACACCAAACAATGTCAGAGAAAACAAGCGTGAGTCCTTGCCCCCCCCACCACCACACACACACACACACACACACACACACACACATACACACACACACACATACACACACATACACAAACACAAGCACGCACACATACACACACATATACACACACGTACACACATGCACACACATGGCACACACACTAACCTTGACAATGTCTAGTATCCTGAGGCTGGATGCATCCACAACGGAGATGAGGCCTCTCGACTGGCCCACGAACAATAAGCGCGAGTCCTTACTAAACACCGCCACTGCCGCGTTGTTGGCGCTGTCTCCTGCTTTGGCTTGCTTGGATGCATCGCTGTCCGCTGCAGGGGCATGTACAGGAGGGAGACCATTACAATAGTATGTGTGAGGTGAGGTGCACGTGGGTTAAGATGTCTGGAGGTGCTTTATTCAGAAAGCATGCGAGTCCCCTTGGATAAGGATCAGGGCCAGCGACCCACAGCTTTGAGGAGAGAAATTTTCACTTGTTCCTTATCAATGGGGAGAGGACCAGGGGCAATGCCCTCCTCAGCATGACAGTCCAAAGCCCAAGAGAGTTATCATGAGCTCTTTCGGTAAACATCCGATCCATTTCAAAGTCACACGCACATAGGCCCGCGCTTGCTCAATTGTCCAGACACCTACCTACGACAGAACCATCTTTTGCTGGTTTAACCCAAATCTGTGATGATGAGAGCGTGATTGCCCACCAAGCCGACCACTCCAGGATGACACATCCTATCATAATTCCGTACATCACGGCTGTCATAAAAACAACCCACCTAAGACGGGAACAACCTGCTCCTGGCTTGACTCCAAGTCCGTGATGATGGGGGCGTGGTTGCCTGCTAGGCTCACCACACACTTGTAGGGGGGGCGCGCACTGAGGGATACGTGCGTGATAGGGACGGGCAGCTGCACCTCGAGAGCCTGTGTTTGAAAGTTACCTGATCTGTTTAGCATGAAGGACGGCTACTTTCAGGGGTCATGCCAATATCAAGGGTGTGTGTGTATGTATGTGCGTATACGTGTGTATGTGTATGTGTTTTGGCAACAGGCAGCTGCATCTACCAGTGATGTGAGGTCCAAAAAACTGTGCCGGTCAAACCATGAAACGCCTAACAAGCAAAGCCCTTGTTTTAACCCTGTACACACACACACACATACACACACGCACAAGACGGCGGCATGCTTCTGTCAGCACGCGCACACACACACACACACACACACATCATATGGCTGAACCCCACCTTTGCCGATGCGCTGGTGCACTTGGAGTGTTGAGATTGGCAGAGGACAAGCATGCATTCTTCGTACGTACCCATGACTCCTTTCACTTCACACAGCAGAACATCAAGGCAGTAACACTGACCTGTGTGCCGTTGAGCACGTCCCACAGAATAAGGGATTGATCCACAGAGCCCGAGGCTAGATACCTGCCGTTCCTGGACCAGCTCAAGCTAGTCACTTGCTTCCTGCAGGTCCATGAAAGGCAGCAAGCGCACAGGGATGTGAGATTTAGGAACACTTGAAACCAGGGCGACCACCAGGGGTATCAAAAGGATGCTCTCAAGGAGGATAAGATGACGTCGTAGACACGTGCGTATACCTGTCTTTTGGATGTGCATAAATTTTAACTACTGACCAGCACATCGTGAAGGGAAGGGGGAAGAAGGTTCACGGGTTGTCAATAAGGTGGACGAGCTGTCACGGAATAAGGACTGTGATGCTATCCTGATCCAAAGATGATGTCTGCTTCAAGATTTTAGGCAGGCATGACACAGAGCTATGAAGCCAATAAGTACCAGCTCCAAGAAAAGGACATGAGCAAGTAACCAAGCGTGTCAAGAAGGATCAGACAGTCTTGCCGGTATGACAGGAATCAGTTGGGTCAAGACTCACGTATGCCTTGAGAGTGAGCGTGCCACGCCACGTGTGTCAAAGTCCCATAAAACCACTTGCCCTTCCTGGGTTCCAACTGCAAAGGACAACATTGTGGCATACCGTGCTGTATGAGAATTGTTCACCCTCTCTCACACACACACACACATAAACGTGCACACACACACCTACCCGCACACAACACATAACACTCACACTAAGTATGCACAAACACACACACTAACAGGATAAAGACGCACAATACACGCTCGCACTGACAGGATGAAGATGCACAATACACAGACACGAAACACACAAACAAATACAGGCATGCACGCACACGCAAAGATACACACACACACACACACACACACACACACACACACACAAACACACACACACACACACAAATACACACACACACTCACACACACACACTCGCACACACACAAGCACGCACACGCACACAAGCACGCACATGCACGCTCAATGCTTGTGCACGTACCAGCTAACAGGGTGCCGCGTCGGTTGAATGCCATGCATGATGATGCTCCATGTTCAAGGTACTCCTCGATGATTTCAGGCAGCTGCACACTTTGAAACGGGTCTGCATTCGCAGGGGAACAGCGCAAGCTTGCAGATCCATGTAGATCAGAGGGGAAAGCGTGGTCCTAGTTTCACTCACCTAGCAACCTCCTGTTCATGGTTGATGGCTGACTGGGTTAAATTGCCCATACGCACATTCTCGTTGTTTTACACAATAAATTTATTTGTATAAATCTATTTGTTTATTAAGTACAAATTGATCTGAAAATCTCCAATTCAGTCACTGACTTGTGCCTAATGTGACTAACTTCTGCTCTGGTGATTGTTTGGGGGGGTGCCAGATGCACAATTTTAAGAACGTGCTCAGTAATGCACTGACCCAGGCCATAGACGCGTACCAGCAGCTGGACAAGCCGTTCCCCTCAGAAGGTGTCCAGGGACCTGGCACCAGTCTGGCACCTGCTCAGCCATCTGAGGATACACGCGTGTACAGGTGTGTGTATGTGTGTGTGTGTGTGTGTGTGTGTGAGTGTGTGTGTGTGAGTGTGTGAGTGTGTGTTTGTGTGTGTGTGTGCACATGGGAGTGTGTATGTGCGTGTGTGTGCATGTGTGTGTGTGCGCGCTTGTGTGTGTGTGAGTATGTCTGTGCCTGCGCAAGTACTGCATGCCTTATCAATCTGGCTCAGACTGGCCCACGCACAGGTTCAAACAGGAGCTGCAAGCCAGTTGCATTAATATCAGCGGCCTGAAACGCTTGAGCTTCCACGGTGTGCCTGCCAGTCCAGCCTTGAGAGCTGTGGTGTGGAAGGTGTGGCTAGCACCTGAATGCCTTGCGTTGCATGTTTTGTGTTGCCTTCCCTTCGTATATGTATGTTGTTCAGTAACTTATACATGCCCACAGCTTCCAATACCTTCCACGGTGAGCCTGCCCCCCTATTTTTTGATGAGGAATCAGTATTATGTTTTTTGTTCTATAGTGTGCCTGCCAGTCCAGATTTGAAGGCAGTTTTAAGAAGGAATCGAGTATCATGGTAGAGTATGTTTATGTAGAGTATGCTTATGTAGAGTATGCTTATGTAGAGTATTATGGTAGAGTAAGCTTAAGTAGAGTATGCTTAAGTAGAGTATGCTTATGTAGAGTATGCTTATGTCGAGTGTCATGGCAAGCTTATGTAGCAGTGACCTTAATGCCGTAGTGTAATGTGGTCCTTCCTTCAAATGGTGCTTCCGTATGAATAAGCGCTGTTAGCTGGTCAAGGTGCACGGGCAGGAGTGTGGGTCCTTCAATGTTGAACAAGGGATGAACACCTCCTAAACATTGGTCAAGGTTTATGGGCAGGAGTGTGGGTCCTTCAATGTTTGGGAGGTGTTCAGCTGTTAATGAATTGTTCACCACTGTAATTGCTAAGGGTTATTAGGTGTGAACTAAATGAGGGTTTCTTCACGAGCGATAGACCAAAACTGACAGCTGACAGGTGAAGATGCGTTCAAAGGTGCTAGTCAATTCTAAAACTAGGTTGCACCCTCCGTTCAGTGAACTAAATAAGAGAGGTGCACCATCGTTTTAGTGAGGCTTTGAAGGGGCTGGGGTTTGACTCTTAAAGAGCAAAGAAACTTGCTTTTGAGCTTCGCTTACATTCTGTCTACGAAGCTGCCAAACTTGGCTGTACCAGACATACAATTTCCAGTATTCTTATCAAATCTCACCAAAAGCCGGTTTTAGGTCAAGCTTGCAACGCTTCTGATCCCCATTGATATTTTTATTGTTATATTTGTGAGTTTCACGATACCCGGTACCAAAGTGGCTCCTTTTCCTTAATAATTAATGTGGGGAGTGGGTTGCGCTGTCTGCAGTTTTTCTTTTTTCTTTCATCATTTCGGTGCAATTGGGGCCGGTCTTTAAAGTGTATTTATGTTACCCTCAGGCCCCAACAAATTTGACATAAAACAGGAAAGTGCAGGCCTGTTAATTCTGTGGTTCTGAGCACCCTCCACCCTTTTTATTTGAATGCAGGTGCTGCTCGGTTACCTTTCCAAAAGCCCAGATGAATGGCCCCAGCTGCTGGCAAGGAGACGGACAGAGTACCACGTGTTCTGTGATGTGGGTAGGAATGCATGCAATGCATGAAGCACAAATGCACTGCTACGTATGCATTAAAGTGCAATGCTAGACTTGTTTGCTCTCAGCACACGTGAGCTCACTGGTACGTACGTTTTTTCCTGCAGTGCTCCAGGCTGGCATATATCATTACACGCCATGAATCACACCATATATCATTACACCATATATCATTACACACCATGAGTCATACCATACATTGGCGCAATCACATTTACTGATGAAGAGGCATTGCATCCTCTGTAAAATTGGCGTCCACTTCCACTTCACCCCCCATCATTTCCTGGGACTGGGAGAGCATCCACGTGTCGAGAGATGAGCGAGTTTATAGCTGTACAGCTGCATGCCAGCTGATGTAGAGTCTGGATTCCAGACTTGACAAGTTGCCTACTGCTCCTACCCCCTCCCCCCTAAGCATGTTCATGTGCATGCATATATGTAGGGTAGACCAGAGTAATACATTGTACATACAAAGTAAGTATACAGTTCTGGCCAGTTCTACATACATGCGCACTCATTAGCTTAACCCCATTGCGCCCATTGACAAAATTAATGACATTGCACACACCGCACAGGAGCTGATTGTGGACCCCAAGCAGCCCATGTACACATGTGATGGCGTCCCAGGAGGGCCACTGCCTTCCACCCAACACACCTCACAGCAGCAGCAGCAGCAGCAGCAGCAGCAGCAAGGATTAGATGAAGAGCAGCCCCATGCACACCCTCCGCAACCGTCACTGGCCACTGTGAGTCTTTAGGCGCACCCAACAGACAGAACAAATGTAAAACAACTCATGTGATACTGCTATTCTGCACTGCGAAAAGTGTGGTGTGAGGGTTTGGAGCATGATGTGCACTCATGCCAGCTTTTGGCCACGACCTAAATCTCTGGTATATGAGAAGCAGATGTTGATTGGCTATCAGCACACTCTGTGTGCGCTTGCTATTTACCTTGATAGCCTCATCACTGTCACCTGGGGTCCTGCTATAATCCTGCATGACTCAAGACCAAGGACATGCTATTGCCATGCTATCAACAGGGTGCCAGTGTGCTCCTTTCATTCTTTGATGGCTGCTTTGAAGCTTTTGGCAGAGGCTTCATTACTTGCTGGGTGCTTCCTGCTCCCCCGCTTCATTGCACCTGCACTGAGCAGAAAGTGTTAAATTCTTTTGCATTGCTTATCTGCTCTTTTCAGTGTGCCTCAAAACGGCGCCCATTTTCTGATCCTTGCCGGCAATGATCACATTATCCTCATCACGTTTTTGGTATGGCGTGCGAGAGTGTATCTGCTCTGACCGCCTCTACACAACACGTGTCTCCCGTCCCCCACTTGGATCTGATTCTGATATAAAGAATTCGGGTATTATTGGTAAAATGCGAAACAAATTTTGTATAAGCAATAACAGTTCCACGCGGAGCAATAGGGTTATGCCGTATCGACCAAACTATACGCTTTGCTTTTTTCTTCTTCTGTGCTCAGAGTGAGGATGTGACAAGTGACGACCATCCACTGTGCCTAGACGCATCTAGCCGTTGGAACACCTACTTCCAGGTGTGAAGAAAACCACGCACTGTCTGTGCGTCATGCATGGTTGTGAACAACGTTGCCTGATTGGGCAGCGACGCACTGGGTTGTACTGTACACCCTGTTTGGCTGATATTGCCAGGAAGTTATTTTTGGTACTCAAGAACAGGCTGCTCGTGTGTCAGAAAATTTTGCGGAGGAACTGCGAGCTTGTCATCTCTACTTGAAGCTGTGCAGATCTGGGCTTGTTGATTGGATAGCGTTGCAGATGCAGTCTGATTATGTTAACGCAAGTACATGCTGTTTATGATGCATTTGGATCTCCAATACAGATATGTAATGTAGCTTTTCTTGGCCTGTGCACACCACAAAAATAGGACACCTTGTTCTTTCTATCAAACCTTAGATTTCATACAATGAAGTGCTGCGTTACCATACTCCTGCTGCACGTCAGGTGTCCCATCCTCCCGCTGCACGTCTTGTGTCCTACTCTATATCCCCTTACATCACCTTACATACATGCCCGTGTCTTTACTGTGTGTGTGCATTCTTAATCGTGCGCTACAGGATAATGAGACCTTAGAGCAGATAACGCGGGATGTGGTGCGCACGCATCCTGACATGCATTTTTTTACGGGAGAAACTGAAGCAGCTGAGCTGCACCGGCAGGTTTGGGCTGTGTTTGAGTTTTGTTTGTGAATATGTCTTGAACAAGTCCTTTCATAAGCTTAAGGAAGGTGTGAGACCAAGACAGGCCACAAGTGGGCACAAGTGTGAGCTATTAGAAATTAAATTGTGTAAAACAATTAAACAACAGATTTAAAAGTTGTTTTAGGTCATGTAGTACAAACCAAACAAGCGAGCTTGAACAAAAAATGTCCGGAGCTTAGTGGACCGAAGTGTAGAGGGTTGTTGACCGCTGCATCTTTGTGTGGTACAGCCTATTTTATGGTGAAAAGAAACCGCAAACATCTGTGAAACTTTCCTAAGCGCGCATCACCAGTCTTTCAAACGCTTGATAGTGCACGATTGCCTCCCTTCCTGCAGTGGACACTTTCCATTGTTGCAATTGGTGGTACTGTAAAAGTAGTCCTTCGGCCAGGTGATTGACTGAATGGTGTTACTGTAAAGTAGTTCTTTGGTCAGGTGTTTGACTGATTGACTGGTGTTACTGTTAAAGTAGTCCTTTGGTCAGGTATTTGACTGAGTGACTGCTGAGGACTTTTCGTACAACTGTGAGTCCTGGGCGTCAGCAAGTTGTGCCAGTGGGCGTCGGCAAGTTGTGCCTGTGAGTCCTGGGCGTGAAAAAGTGTGCATCATCCCTGCAGCACGCAACTGCACGACAGAATGCACACATAGCCAAAAGCAACTTTGATTTGCACAACGCAAAGGCCCAAAGTTGACAAACCAAACGACCACATACTGTATGTGTCGTTCATTGCGCAGGAGATGCGCAGGGCATTGTTTATGTATGCCAAGCTCAATCCAGGGCTGCGCTACATACAAGGGATGAACGAGCTGATCGCTCCTTTGTACTATCTTTTTAAGAATGACCCAGATCCACATGTACAAGCCTACGCAGAAGCAGACGCCTTTTGGTAGGGTGAACCGTGCAGCATTTTAAACTGTTTCTATTGCACGGGTGTTTGGGCGTAGGTATCTGTAAATGCGGGTCTTTGGGGGTGGG
>Ga0307948_1002327_pt1 | contig 13792 bp, 10 predicted proteins | sample OrgLakmetagen280_FD_201824 | JGI IMG/M metagenome (GOLD analysis project Ga0307948, IMG submission 201824) | Saline water microbial communities from Organic Lake, Antarctica - #280 | ecosystem: Environmental > Aquatic > Non-marine Saline and Alkaline > Saline | place: Antarctica: Organic Lake...
TTAGCCGCTCCCGAGTATTTCCGGGCGTGTGCACGATGGCACACGAAGGCGTTTTCCAGGGGGCACCACGCGGAGGTGCTCATACATCGCCCCCCAAGAACAAGGACTCGCAGCCATGCAGAACTCGTAAACCTTGGTTTGACCCCACAGAATTGTACAGTTGGCACTGCATTGGCATTCTGTGGTTATGCAACAAATGAAGTTGACAGGGATGCGCAGGCGCACACACTCTCTCTAGCACCCTTGCACACACGTGCTCTCTCTCTCTCTCTCTCTCTCTCTCACACACACACACACACACACACACACGCACGCACACACACATGCACACGCTCTAGCTATAGCACCCAAGCAGCACGCAAAGCTAGCACACGCATGCAGCAGCAGTGGTGACAGTGACAGCAACAACAGCAAGAGTGGCTTACTCCTTTGAGAGGGGGTGGTTGCTGATTGTAACCGTAAAATAATTAATTCTAGGGGGGGTGGTTGCTGTTTTTCTGTAAAATAAAACTTTTTCCAGGGGGGGGGTTGAGCACATGTACGTACGGTATACGGAATATGGCATATATACGGCGTATATGCGCCGAATAATACCTATCCATTTTTGCATACGGAAAATACGGAATACGGATACGTCCCCCCCCCTCCTGATTATACGGCGTATATACTGTACCGTATAATTCCTATAATTATACTTATCCGGATCTGGCCCACCCTACACACACATGCACACACACTCACAAAACCGCACATGCATTCGCACGTATGCATGCACAACATACACCTAGCTCTCAATTTCATCACATTTGTATTGTGTGTCAGAGTATCGGTGCGACGTTAATGACGCAGGCACAGGGCAGAAACTGCAGAAAAGGAGTGTGCCAAAAGCAAAAATTATAGAGCACATGGGGGTCTGGCCACCAATAGAGTGGGAGGGTGGAGGTGGGTGAATGAGTGCACCCTTGTACATTCTGCCTAATGCCTTTGCTTGTAAATGTTGTGCACAGGCACGTCAGTTGTAATTTTGTCTGCTTTAACTGCAACCTCAGCCTTGAACCGTTGCACACCGTAGGGTGTGTTTCATGCGTCATGTGACTCTGGTGTTACCTCAAGTAAGTTGTGATTTTAGACACAAGCACATAAGCAGGCTCTTACATACACACACGTACATGTACACTTACGTATTCATACAAACACACACAGGTCCTCCTGGACTGACTCCAGCAGAGGTCCGCAAAGAGCACGCGTCCCGCTTTGTGAATGCCATGGTTGGAGTGTGCCCGTTGGTTTTCAAGTTCAGCCCTACGGTGCTGCAGGTGAGTGTGTGTGTGTGTACGTGCGTGCGTGTGTGTTTCCGTGCGTGTGTGTGCGTGTGTGTGTGAGTGTGCGTGCATACGCATGTGTGTGTGTGTGTGTGAGTGTGCGTGCATACGCATGTGTGTGTGTGTGTGTGTGTGTGTGTGTGTGTGTGTGCCGACTCGGCTGTCTGTGGCAGTTGCACGAGTTTAATTATTAGGAATAGCCGCTGAATGGTGATAGGTGGCGCTTGCAGGCCCTCTCAAAGACGTAACAAAAACTGTTCCAGACGGAGTCATCCAAACTGTTATGACTGCTTGGGTACAGGGCTGAAGAGCAGGTGTTTCCTCTCACATTCGCAAACCCAGCTGCAAAGCTACGTCCCATTGCCTGCATCCAGCCGTCACCCTCCTCTTTTTCCTTTCGCCCTATGTGTTGCCAGGATTGTTCGGTTCGATTTTTGGGGAGCAAGGGTTCGATAAAGTTCGTGGAAGTTCTAGAACCCTCGAACTGTTTGAGCAGTTTGATGTGCAATTTTGAGAATGGAGCATTTTGCTGGTTTCTGTAGTCAATACTCGCCCAAACATACTTAAATTGTCTTAAATACCCAAATTTGTAAGAAATTTGTGAAGTTTGGGTTTTAACCGATTCGGTTGGGCGCACTTTGGGCCTGAATAGTTCCGCAGTCGGGCGTCCGTTCCGTGTAAGATTCTGTAGACAAATAAATCCGTTACCTCGGAGCTGGCACGCCGAGTTTCGCGGCGAGCTGTGAGGGTCGGACTTTGCAGCCTCGTAGATGAGAAAAAAACAGGACACAGTCATGCGTTGCAAAAAAGTCTACTCAAGAAAAAACTCAAAAAGGAATTAGAGCAGCCTGTGTGCCAGACCTGTCGGACAAATTAAAGTACGTCCAGCTGTTGCAGCGACTCTGGCAGGCTAGAATCAGAGGGTTGCATGGAATAATTAAATGGAGATCCAGGCAAAGAGGTTCTCAGGTGTTGTCAAACTCAGTAGAAAATACAAGTTAGACAATGTTGACTTGCAAGGCAAAAGCAGGGAGGGTACAAAAAAGCGAGCGCTTGAAAACGGGGACAAAAAACACAAAAATTACTGCATTGAAATTTGGGCGGGCGGAGCCCTTCTATATATAATGCATTTTTATTAATCTGTACCAAAAATTCGAACATTTGACAGCCATCTAAGGCTCTTTCCTGCATTTTTGGCTACGATTTTGGACCAAAATATTAGAAAAATAGGGCTTTAAAAATTCGACATATTGTTGACAGCTCACAAATGGCATTTTTAAGGTTCGTTACATGTATGAAAGTTCGCGAGCCTGAGCTTTTGACCGAACCCCGAACTGAACAACCCTGTGTGTCGCAAAACACACACCCTTTGCCTCCCTCTCTTTGTAGACACACACGTCTACACATGTGCAAGCAAAAGCCTGCAACACACACCTAAGCACACACTGTGTTGGTTCCTTGTGCTACGTACAGGCATCTTCCTGCAGCATGTTCTTGCCTGGCTGCCCTTGCTGAGCACAGAGGACCACACCCCTTTGCCCTGTAAATGCTATGCAGGCAAGCTGGACTTCTTCTCAGATTTTTTTGTTGCTTCTGCTTGCTTGCAGGTCAAATTCGACCTGTTGGTACAAGCAGCCTCAGCTCGAGACGACTGGCGGGCAAGCTTAGCAGGCTTGAACCCGCACGGCCTCTGCAAATGCCTCATTCCTGGCATGGCGCGTTTTAAACGCTTCAGGTACAACCGCTTGTAATGCCTTGCTAAACAATGTGTGTGGAATTGCGTCAGTTGTTGGCAAGGTTCTAAGCCCATGTGTCTGAGTACATAGAATTATACTCACGGCTTACGAAAATCTTACGTGTGTTTTGTCGCTTAGATTGGTGTGTGGACTTGGCAAACAGAAATATTTTCTTATTCAGCTGAGCAGCTAATAACCAGCTCAGTTGCCTATTTGGTGCTCGTGATCTGCCAGTGTTGTTGATAAGTTGCGAGAGGGTGCCGGGCGGAGGCAAAAGTCCAGGAGTGCTCTATTATTTTATGCAATCAATATATTGCTTCATATAAAGGCAATGCCAATGTAGTTTTGGCTGAAGTGGACGACCCTGCTGGCCTAGGCGAGAAACATTTGACTCAAGGCGCACGCACACTGAGCCACCACGCCTTAACCGGAGCTATTTCCACTCCCAAAACGCCACCAGTACATTTAAATTATGTTAATGGAGCAATCATGGACGTTCAATCATGTTTGGAGAGAGTCTGTCGTTGACCCAGCTTTGCACCCTTTTTGCTAACTTTCTCTTAGAAGTGGCTCGAATTTGATATCTCACCACCCAACCCACCAACCCAACCCCCCCCTTTTATCTACTATTTCTCCTTGTCCCTTGCATTGATCTCAACTGACTCGCCGGATCTTGTGCTCTGGCTGGCCGGCTGAAAAGTGCATCTTATGTCGCAGCCGATTAGAAATGTTCCCCATGATTTGCCATTTTCAGGCTCAGGTGCTTGGTAATCAGGGCGGAACAGTCCTACGCTTGAAAATTGGAAATTTACGTGGCCCATACTTTTTAAACATTTTCAAAGCATGCCATTCTGGGTATTTGTTGGCCCCCTCTATCAAATCATTCAGGCAAAATAACTTTCATCGACAAGAGGAATTTATGCGTATCGTACTCCCAAGCACCGTCTTTTTGTTTCTAGTACACAATGTTGACCATGTGTAAATGGTAATATGCTCAAGTGTTTTGGATCAGACGCTCGACCACTCAAAACAGCATTGTCTGTTCAGTGTTGCCCCTGCTCTTCCATGGTTGCATCTTGCAAGAATGTAGCGTAGCGGCCAAAATGATTTATCCGGAGATTGAGTAACCTGTACAGTACTTGTGCAAGTTATAGAGAAAGTGTTTTTTGTCTGTACACAAGTCGCTCGCATGTGCAGAAACAAGGCATTTGCTGTGACATTGTACTTGACTCAGTGTATACATGGCTTCTTCTACGCAGATACCTGAAAGATGAAAGCACACGAGCCTCCGATCCGGATACGCCCTTTGTTGATACCAGCTCTGTTCAGATCATCCTGTGGACCCCACCTAACAAATTTAACGCAAAGTTCCCTGAGTATCTTTCATGGAGTGAGGGTTAAGACAGCGTTATTTTGTTCCTTGAAACAGCGGTTGCTGAGCAGGCACTGGGATTTTTGCATTATTGAATGAAAGTGCTGCGATGAAGGTCAGCATATATGCGATTTAGGAGTTGCAGGTCTGCCACTTCGCGAATGTACCTGTGAACAACACTGTCATGATATGTATGTACTCGTTAGGCAGGCATAGCTGCTGATGAGCTCGCCAAGTCAGTTGTCAAGTGAAATCGGTGGCAAGTATGGTTGACCTGTAAAATCCGATCGTATTATCCGAATTAATTGGAATTGAACAGTACGTGTTAAAAAGTTCGAAACGAACGTTCTGGCTTTGGCCAGCTGCGTCAGTCGATATTGCACTTGGATTATTTTGTTCAAAATTTGGATAAAAACCCTATATTTGTATAAGTCCATCATGATCAATTCCGAAAGTTCGATGCCGCACCTCTCGGTGCTGCAAGTTTAGGTGCCGCACTGGTTATTTAACATAGCGACGAGTCTTGACTGGTGATCGTAGCCCTATTGGCAGGGGGCTTCGTCTCGGAAACTCCGACATATTGGTGGGTTCATCATGTCGTGCGCGAGGGTGATAAAAGGACAATCCTGACAGGTCAGGATTCCACTGAGACAGCGATATGCATCCCCCAAGCCGCGTGCGCTTGTCGTGCTAGCAAGTTCCAATTGGTGTGTTAAAGGAATTCGTGTCCAAGAAATTGTGTGCACACACACCCCGGATTGCAATAAACCCAGCATCCTCGCTGTGTGCTTGCACAGCAATGATAGGCAACATCTGTTAAGAAGCGGCAACGCTACTACGATCACTACAATCGCTCCTGCAATCCCTTCTTACCAGTTTTACTATGCTGTGCAATCCTGATTATGAATGTGTCAACAGGATGCTGAATGGTGAGCTTCAGGCTACTGCTCCCGGTTGCATTTCCGCTGCACAATGAGGGATGTGCACCTCATCATCAGTGCCGCATGCACGTGTTGGTGAGTAAAGGGATGTTTACTAGCATGGCACGCGCGCGCATGCCGTCGGCATGCAAGCCGAACGATATTGCAAGCCGAACGATATTATTGTCATCCCTGAAGCAGGAGTAGCACCCTTTTACTTAAGTATAAATGTGCGCAGAGCTTTCTTAAAGGGGTACTTGAGCCTTCTTGTGTCTGATCTATGAATCTTCTACCTGCTATCTAATCGTTACCCAGTGAAAGATAAATCGCCAAGCGAGAGCCCGGACATGGAGGCACATAGGTTTTGGGTGGAAAGCGGAAAGTATGGAGAAAAGGTTTGGCAGCACAAACCACAAGCAACAGTGTTGTCTGGCTGGAAAGCAGCTTTTACAAAGGGGCACATACAGCAAAGTTTTCAATCCACTTTCTTCTTCCTTCTTTTTGTGTGCGTGAGATAATTAGCATTTGAGTTGAGCGCAACGACATAATTGACAAAACTGTGTGTTCTTGCAATGTGTGTACCAGGTCTCCACTCCTTCATTGGCAGGGCAGCAGAGCGCCCCGGTGCACCTGGCGGGTTTGGCATGGGGTGAAAGAACTATTTTTGATGTCCAGTTTGAGCATGTATTTCAGCAACTAGGACCAGCAGCGGAGAGTAGGAGAGCAGCTGGAGAGGGAGCAGCAAGGCCGGAGGTGCAAGACCTGTTTCAAACACTAACGTGAGTGCAATTATGGGCAAGGCTACCTCAAAAGGCTAACAGCTCATTGAAGGGGAAAAAAGGAAGAGAGGAACTTTGCAGGCTGTGAAATGCACTCTAACGAAAAAGAAAAAACTACACAGGCAGTGAAAACCACTCCCCACATTAATTTAGGAAAAGGGCCACTTTGGTACCGAGTACCGTAAAGCTCCTCCACCGCGAAAAGGAAAGGAAAAATTAATGGGGATCAGGAGGGTTGCAGGCTTGGCCTGAAACCGGCTCCTGATGAAAGTTGATAACAGTACTGGAAAGGGCACGTCTAGTATGGACAAGTTTAGCAGCAAAGTTCACAGACTCTCTACATTGATCAAAGAAGAGCCACTCTGGTAGGCAGAGAACTCGCTTCCTGCCGTGTATGGCTATAGCTAGGCAAAGAGATTTTACATTGGCATACGCAGGATCAACTTGCCTATTCCCTCCCAATTGCCAGAGGAGCCTCTCTTACCTGGCATGCCTATTGTTGTGCTTCTGTTGGGGCCCGCAAGTCATGAGGAGGGGCCTTCACCATCATTCACAAATCAGGCCGTTGTGCATGATCACGCATATTTTCTTGTGCTGACGCAACAGGTGCGCCTTGCTTTTCTTTGTGCAGTGGTAGTGCTGAAATGAAATACAACTGCTTTTCTCATTGCTCACTGCTTATATCAATGATGCCTTCACCAAAAGGGTACCTTATTTACAATCAGGCTTGCCACGATCTCAACAATTTATGGATGGCAATGTTGGAGGCTTCATCTGCTCAAGGCGAAGCAGAGGTAAGCAGCAACTGGTATGATTGCATGTTTTAATACAAGCGTCAGCAGAACAGGGAGCAACGCTGCTGTATGAAAACCAAAAGAATGCATGATTTTTCGCTACCCTGTTCAGCCCTGTTCGGCACTTTGATTAGCTCTGTAACAAAGTCGTATAGATAAAAGCAGGCCCAATTTATGAAAAGGCTGGAATGTGCCTTTTGCCTCCTGTTTAAATAAAACATGGGGGGGAATGCTGCCTTCATGAGATTCATAGCATGGGAGTCTTCATAACATTCATAATATGGGGGAGGTAGGGTGTGAGCACAATTTTAAAAACTTGATGCAGCTCATCCTGCGTACAAAAAGTATATGAGCTCCCATTCATCAACGCTTTTATTCCTTCATCGAGCTTTCTATGCTGCAAAAGCAGCAAGCCCGTGCAAATGTTCGGTTGCACCTACTTATAAATGCCTTGACAAGGGTTATTGCAATTGCCTCACTTTGGTGCATTTCCAGGAAAGTGGACAGCCACACCTGGAAGCGGCGCTGGCAGCCATTGCACTTCTTACAGAGCAAGAAAATGCCCTTCCAAGGCCATTTTGGTTAAGTGTCTGGATGGAACACCTGCAGCCTCTGCTCCAGGACCTTGCAGGTGGGAGTTGGCAAATGGGGCTGCTTCGTTATCAAGCAGCAGCCCTGAAAGTATGTGTTCAGTATTTTCCATCCTGATTGTGCTTTGTGTATTTCATATTTAGAAGCATGACCTGATTGTGCTTTGTGTATTTCATATTTAGAAGCATGATGTGCTAAATGCCATTGCAAGTGGTCGACCTAAAATCAAGCCGAGCATTTACCCCTGGTAAAATTAAGGGAAATCTAGTGTGCATAGCAGCCTTAACGAACTCACGCCAAGCTGAGTAGTTGACGACTTTAACCTTTAACATCTTCCTAATCTGCTCTAAAATTGGAGCTCAAAGAGTGCAAGTGGTATGCTCTTGTGCTGGGCAACTTAATTATGGGGATGCTTGTGTGACAGAAATGTAGGCACACTGAATCTGCCTTGACAAAAGGACATAGATCTGGCAGATTACCCATCGATTAATGAAAAAACAAAGCACTTCATACGTATCAAGTTGTGAGGCTTCTCCCTCCGTGCATTTATTCTGTATCCAACTGCGCACAGGGCTGCTTTATGCGTTGCGGCACCTCCCATTGCTTCAAGAACAGCTGGTGGAAAGGATGAGAGCGTCAGGTGCATGTGCCACCAGACCCCCCCCCTGCAGGTCTCCCCTTCTTGATCAAGCACAACCTGGACGCCATTCTACAGAGGGACCTTCCCAATCAGCACCAATGGCAGCTTGCGGCCCCAGCTCAGACGGGCAGCCCTTTTCTAGGTGTATGAGCAGAAATTCAGGAGTATGGATGTGCCTACGTGCTAGGTTTCAAAGCCCTGTATGGTGCTTCCTGTAACGCAAAACGTGGGGAGGATTGTAGCTATACTCACGCTCACGCAAAACACCACTGCCTCAACAGGCACATGACGGAGCAGCAGGTTGATAAGGGAGCAGGGATGTCATTCGTTCTACGTCCAGCAAGCCAGGGTGGTAGTGTTTTCAACTCAGTAGTGGAGGCCCTGTCATCAGCATCAAGCAGTCATTCAAACGTAAGTTCAAGTTTTATTGCAAACGTGCTTCAAACATCCTGTCCTGATACACAGTTTGTCGGTGAGTTCTGCGGCCCCGGTTTCTGCAAGTTGGAACTTCAGGCCTACAACAGTCAGGCAACCTCATGCATACAGGCGAGTGACAGGAATGTCCGGGCCCCCTTTTCCTCCTCGACACTAGCCGCCAGTGGAGAGCACGGCTCTGCCTCCTTCGTGCAAGCTCCACTGCCTTTTCATAACGCCTTCCCCTCCAGTTACTTGGATAATTTGGAAGAAACAGAGCATGCAGCAAGCTCAAACCTGGGCCCTGCTACGCTCGGTAAGTCTAGTGAAGGATGAGCCCCTCGAGCGTTGCAGTGCCCTGTAGCAGAGCAGCATTTGGACTGCCACGATGTCTTTGACGTCCCTTTACTTCAACAATATGTGCCTTGGTATACACAGAAGACAAACGTCCTCACGGCGTGGTGCACAAACTCTAAGAATAAACTGTCGCTCACGCTTGCAGCCGGTCCTGAAAACCCAGCTGGACTCAGTACAGGGGAGGGTAATACGGCAGCAATCACATCACTCACGTCAGAGCTTGTGGTAAGCATACTCGATTGCCAACCATCATGTAAAACTATAAGGCTCATCCTTTTTTCATTGCTGATTGATGGCAATTGCTAATGCGTCTTACTCTATACTGACCGTCACATATTGATCATCTTCTTTCACCCGTCTTCGCCTTCTAGGACCTTGCATTGGACACGCTTCCTGTGATTTCCCGTGTTGATCAATACCTGAGATCACAGCCCACATCTTATTCAGGCTTGCTTCACCTGGTAAGGCAATCGCACTAGCATAACTAGTGCCCTGCTGACGTGTATTGATTGTAACAGTCTGCAGCAATCCGATGTATCGATTTTTTTAGCTTCTCTTCTGTTTTAGCCTTTGCTGAGAGGGCTGCTGCTGCCCTGGTTGTAGTATGAGTTAAATGATGTGCATGCATTGACCTCTTGATGCAAGTGCTGTCATGCTCCTCTTTCGCGCAGGTACAGGTGTGCTCATTGAGCACGCAACAAAGCTTGGAGTGGATGAACGAGCAGGTTGCTATCCTTTCGACTCCCCTTGGCTCTCGTGACTTCTCCTGTCATTCCCCTGCTCACACGGCGCCCTGCCTGAATTCTGCACTCTACCAGCCTGGAGGAGGAGTGCCAGCAGCAGGAGTAGGAGCAGCAGCGTCACCAGCCCCTTTTACTCACGCTCATTTACATGCACGGGAGCCGCAAGCCTTACTGCCCCCCTCGCCTCCGCAGTTGTTCTTACCTGCCCACAATCTTGGAGTGCCTGATTCTTTTGGGCTTGCTGACAGTAACATAGAAAGCAGGGCACAGAGGTAAGGAGATTAACAAAGAAAAGCTCGGATTACTGCAGGCTTATGTATAAATTAGGAGAGTGTGTTACCGTCATGCTCTGCCCATCAACACCATTGATGTTAAGAAAGGTCCACACCAGGATATCAGGCGGACTTTCAAACCTTACCTCATCCTAGTTGGAGAGGTAGATACCTGAGACTTCCTATATTCCTACAATTAAAAATTTAGCAGTCAGTTAATATGAGCTGAGAACACATCTCGGGTCTTTCTGCAACTTGCTTGTGCCAAAAGATATGCCGAGATTGAAACCTTAGACCTTGGTCAATGTGCTGTAGGTTAGAATTTGGAGAGGCACGCGACTTCACCGGAATTCGGCAGGGTTGGAGGGAAAAGCTGGTGACCTACTCAGGTGTCTTACGAGAGCAGCTGCTCCTCGTAGCCACAGGGTTTGATCAGCACGGAATCAATCCGTTGGGCCAGGCGACGGAGGAGGTTTTTTCTATCTGGATGATAGCACAGACTAGACAAGCACGCCTCTTGATCTCTTCAGTGCAGGTTTGTGTTGTTTGAGTATGTGTGTGTGCGCGTTTGTGTGCCTGCGCACACGTGTGATTTGTGTGTACGTAGGTGCATGGATAAACAGCCTCTTCAGTCTGTTCCTGACCAGCCTCTTCAGTTTGTTCCTGACCATACAGCAATTCTACACCCATTTCCCTTGTCTTGCTTGTGTGTAGTTTCCTTTCATTAAGTGCTCTGCGCTGATTTGGACGACTTACTCCTCACTATAGGTGCTGCAGGCAACAGTGACTCAGATGGGCTACCACCAAATCCACGGCAAGATGTGGTGAGATGAAAGCGTCTGCTGTGCCCCAAAAGATCATCTTTGTTGCTGAGATCAGTCCAGAGTGCTTAAGGCATACCTAACAAGCTGCTTCCAACATTGCTGTAGTAGATGTATTCTCCCTTTTAGGTATGTGATGATGAGGGAGGCAATTGTCCTCACTTGAGTTGCTGAGCAAGTATTAATCATGATCCGTGTCTTGCCCCATTTGGTCCTTTCAACGATGCACACAAATGTCAGACACAAAACCAATTAGATCTAAAGGCTTGATGTCAGGGCTGTGTGTCACAAATAAACTGCCATTGCTGATCGCGTGCCAGATGCAACATTACAAGGACATGACCCAAGGTCATGGTAAAGAGCTGCAGAGGGGAAAGCTAACCTTCAATATTTTAGGTACCTGGACACGACCTCCTCAATAAGTAATCTGCTTTATGTCCTCATCTGATAGTCTGATCTGCACAACAGCATCCAGCTGGCAAGGCGGTTACTTTCTGACTAAGTGAGATCATGTTTCTTCCAACAACAAAGCAGGGTGAGCGCACTTGGCCTTGTCCCATTGGCACTGCAGCTGGCCATCCTGAACGTCCCAGTCTCGGTCTCCTCTCGCCTACTTGATTCCAATGCCCAATATCCCAAAACTACACGGGTACGTTTGCTTGCAAATGCTTGCCTTGTCTACAAATGTATGATGTAGCTTTTAAGCAGTCAGCTCCTAGACAGGGCCTTGCACCACCGCTGAGGAAGTAAGTTAAAAACACCTCAACCCTTTCTTTTAGTACCTGGAATTACAAGGCCCAAAAATGAGGGCAGATCTGAAAGGCGGTAGTGCACAGCTGTGCAAAAGGCTATACACCCTTTAAAAAAACACAGGTATCTCCAGGGTCAGACGGGGTTGTTAGGGTCATGACCCTCACCAGAATCACACCCTAAGCCTAGAAAGCAAAATTGTGCTTAGACAAAAGCAGGAAAACAGACCTAGTTCATAAGTCCATTGATTTAGCTAACACCTTTCGGGTAGCTGCGCTGAAAGCGTAGTGGTCCATGGTCACGCCAGACTCTTTAGGGTCGCGGGTTTGAATTCGTCTGGTAGCCTGAATTCTTTTCCGTCCTCTCTATTTTCTTAACCCATGACTGTTGACGCTCTCATATAATCATAACTATAAGGTGTCATGGTCATAAAAACGCTATACAAATATGTGAGTGCAAACCAATACGCAGCATCCGCATTGTGCAAACCTAAGGCTCATATATGGTAATTGAGAAGCATGATCTTTATAAATGGCAAGAAATTTTATTAGTGATAGGAAGGTCCATCAGCTACAATTGGTGGAGATGCAAAGCTACATATTTTTGCATCGTGAGATGGTGGTGGGACATTTACAAGGGAATTAAAAGTTGGAGGGAAACAAGAAGAACACAGATAACTTGCGAGTGATATGAGTGGTATCACTTTGCATCACTGGAGTTGAAGTGTTACATTCTATTCAGCAGTTATTCAACAGTGAATTATATGCCCTCGTTGTTGTCTTTACCTCTAAAATAATACAGCAAACAAAACACAGTAAACAGTGGTTGCAGGTTACATGCTCTGGGTCGTGCATGGTAGCTTTTTCTAGACACGACAAACTTCCATTGAGGCAGTGAACCTTATGTCTTGAACTTATCACAAAACTTTGGCATGGCTCCAACTTTAAGAGTAAGAGGCACAATCTGAGAAGACACATCATCGATCTTTCTTTCAATTTTGTACGACTCCTCTTGAAGCAACTCCGTGCAGGCAAAACGCGCGTTATTCATCATGATCATCAAGGAAAGTCTTGTAAGCGACCTGCCCAGTAACAAAGCCTGCAAACAACCCCATCTTGGCCTCATTATTGACTACCGTGCAAACCTCAGGCAGCAGCATACTAGAGTCACAGGCATTTTACACATGGAGCTGCCAGAATCAATGAAAACCCCAAGTCACATATCTAGCAGAGGACTGCAAACAAACTCCCCGTCCCTCATCAAAAGACCTGAAGTAACGTGCGGAGTTGTTCTTTGCTGCCTGCATAGCCTTTTTCGTTTTGGCCTACGACTCAAGTACAACAGTGAGGGGATTGAGTGTGTTAACACTACCAGCGTGGCCATGGCGCACTGTTTACTGAGGACACTAGACCCCAGAACCAGCTGAGCACCGCGCAGAAACAGCACAAAGGCCTATGTACCATCCTTGAGAGCCTCCGTTACCCTCCACACCATCCTTTTAGGAGTGGGTGGCACCATCTACAACAATCACACACTGGGGCTTTTTAAGGAGCTGGGTCTCGACTCTTAAAGAGCTAAAAAACTTGCTTCCAAGCTTCATGTTCATTCTGTCAACTACGCTACCAAACTTGTCCATACCAGACACACCCTTTCCGTACGATTACCACTCTCATCAGGAGCTGGTATCAGGTCAAGCCATCAGGTGAAGAAGTTCTATGCTACAGTTCGCTGTAGGCTTTGTCATTACACCAAGCTGCCGTGGAGGGAGATCAAAACCAAAGACACGCTAGAACAAAAAATGGGCTGCAGGCCCTCATAAAAGCAAAACACGCAAAGAAGCAAGCGGCAAGTCTATAAATCAGATCCAAGCAAGCTCAGATGGGAACACCCACAAGTCAAAGCACAAGCTGAGGGGGGGGAGCGGGAAAAACAACCCGAGCAAAAGCAAGGCATAAAAAGAATGCCTAAAACGAGAGTACACAGCACTTTATGCAAAGTGCCTGCCAGATCTCAGCCTACGTTCACTACGCAAGAACTTCAGTTCTATTCCGGCTCGTGTCCACCGAACTGCTGGAGGGGGATTTTTACACTAGTGCCCAATACCAAAAGAGACACTGAACTGGCTAAAAAAGCCCTCCTAGCAGAGAAACGAGAAAAGCATCTGGGCCGTTGACACCCATACCTGCCAACAAAAAACTGAGCTTGCCACACAAAAAGGGGCAGGAGAAACAGACACACTGGAACAACACAAGACAGGAAGGAACAGGCCAAGGGCAGCAAG
>Ga0307948_1002334_pt1 | contig 13781 bp, 15 predicted proteins | sample OrgLakmetagen280_FD_201824 | JGI IMG/M metagenome (GOLD analysis project Ga0307948, IMG submission 201824) | Saline water microbial communities from Organic Lake, Antarctica - #280 | ecosystem: Environmental > Aquatic > Non-marine Saline and Alkaline > Saline | place: Antarctica: Organic Lake...
GGGTCAAAGCTGGTGCCATAGTCCCTCAAGGAGGTGCACTTCATCACTGTAGTTAAGCTGGATTGCTCGTATGTCCAAGCTTCAGTAGAATTTTGGCTCTGTAGTTTTCCTTGTTTAAAAATTTACAGAAGGGCGTTCTCATCGCCGTTCACCTGTTCATCTGTTATCAGTGTGGTGTCTTGCTAGATTAATAGCCGTAGGTAGTAGTACAGTACATTTCACAAAGCTGATGTGTTTCTAGCATGTTTTTCTGACTTTGCAGATGTCTCCCCTTTGGCTGACTTCCTAAATACAGTCTACTTTGTTTTATCATGTAGATTTGTTGCAATGTAATCTACCTTTGTCCGTCTTTTTGCCCTTGCTTTTCTTGTGATTTCTGCAAAAAAAAATATTGATGAGGACGTGTGTATCTCTTCTTAGTATTTGATCCTTTGCTTCCTTTTCATATGCCAGCCTTCCTTGTCTCTCTCCCAAAAGTGTTACAACTTTTGGCATCTAAACGACCAATACTAGTGTTGCTTCTTTTGTGGCAGAGTCTAGTGCGTGGTACATTGGCACGGTACATGGCGTGTTACGGCACAAAATGTACCGTGCTGACATTACGATTTTACCTGTAAACTTCGCTCTGTGAGTTACCCGGGGGGGGAGCTCTGTGAGTTACTCCTATTCCACTGTGCCGCACAAAAAGCAAGGAGACGAAATACAAAAAAAAAGTCTTGCTCCAGATGGGATGTTGCGTGTCTCTGCATCCATTGGGCGTAGCAAAACACAAAGCAACATCCTTTCCTAATCCAGCCATGCCGGTAATGTTCTTTACACTATCTATATTTCTCTTCTTTCTTTGAGTGTTAGGATCATCACGCCAATTAATGGCATTCCAATATTCCAGTAAGCAACTTATTAAACCAGACCAAGCAAAGCAAGTTCAACTGGAGATCAATCTTTATAAGCCTAGCAAAGTTTCACTAAGGAAGCTTGTCATATGCCTTGTACCGTTGTCGGCTGTCATTTACTTTGCTCAGGCCTTTGCCTAGCAAGGGGGGTTGTGCTACAACTCTTTGTACAGACCTACCATCGGCTACTTTCAGCAATTTGGCACTTCTATAACCAATGCTTATTCAACTCATTTCGTCAAGTCATCTGGCTTGAATGCAAAAGCAAAGTTTCATTATATTTATTAGGATAAGAAATCTGGTTCCTAAACCCTAACCCTAAAACCTCAGGAATAGACACATGGAGTACTGGACACCTTATTCTGAAACTCACCCGAGAGAACACAACAGCAAACGCTCTACTTATCACCAATGTTGTGCTCCTCCTACCAAAAAGGCTGTGGTCACTCATTTGCCTTACATCCTTCCCAAATACATGTTTCTCTACCTGCCTTGTGATGTCATCCGTAGTACAGCTCGTTTCAGACTTCGTGTCACACCCTACGTTTTGAGGCAGCGACATGGAGTCAAAGTAACTCCCCCACCTGTGACCTGTGTGATGCTGATGATGTGCAAGATGAGCAGCATGTTCTTTTCCACTGCGCCAATTCCCATGTGATTTCCCTCCGCAGGAAATATGCACCTCAGTTTCCCCCAACAGGAGCCCACAATGTGTTTACTTTCTTGAGCCGGAACAATAACAAGCTTTATTTTTTTCTCCATGAACTAATTGCGTTTAATGAGCAGGCTAGCAGTCACACTTCTTGACTGAAGGCCTTTCTTTGTAAACTTTTGTAAATGGTGCCTGTTGCTCCTAGCAGGATGGTGTGAAGGGTTTCACGGTGTTCGAGTAAGTGAGGCACTAGCAGCTTATGCTGTTTTGTGCTTTTTCTGCTTGATCAGTAGGGGAAGTGTCTACACAGTAAATTTCGATTGAATGTATATCGCAATTGTTTGGTTTCACGTCTCTTGGTTTCATAGCCAGGGGGTATGGATTGGCAGTTCCATCTGCTAGAATATCACGGGCAACTCTTCTTGCACGATGGACAGCCAATGAAATCAACCGGGGAGCCGGGGGACATGCAGACAAGCTTTACACTCTCACCAAGAACAAGGAGATAAATAATAGAAAAGAAAAGATAATTAACAGAAAAGAAAAGAAAAGAAAAGAAAAGAAAAGAAAAACTACGCAGGCAATGAAAGCCACTCCCCACATTGATTAAGCAGGAAAAGGAGCCGCTTTGGTACCGAGTACCGTAAAGCTCCTCCACCTCGAAAAGGAAAAATCAATGGGGATCAGGAGGGTTGCAGGCTTGGCCTGAAACTGGCTCCTGATGAGACTTGATAACAGTACTGGATAGGGCACGTCTGGTATGGACAAGTTAAGCAGCGAAGTTCACAGAGTGCACATGGAGCTTGGAGGCAAGCTTCTTAATTCTTTCAGAATCGAGACCCAGATCCTTGAAAGGCTTCAGAGTGTGAGTGTTGTAGATGGTGCCGCCCACACCCAAAAGGATGATGTGGAGAGTAACGGATGCTCCTTGGAGAATGTTGCAGAGGTCTTTGTGCTGTTCCTTTGCGGCGTTCAGCTGGGTTTGAGGTCTGGTGTCTTCACAATACTTAATCTCGACGAGGTGGATGTCACGCCGAGTCTTGTTGAGGCCTTTAGGTCGGTGCTGTCTGGGGTTGGTGGCTCTACTGGTGGCTGGCGGTGCTGCTGATGAGGTGCTCCCAGTCTCTTTCAATTGCCCCCTGCCACTCCGATGAACCCACCCCCCCTACATCAGTTTGTTGTTTTTGTGTTTTTGCAGCGATGGGAGTAACCAGCACAAAATCTGGGAGGCTGGAGGTAAATCTGTCTTTATCTGAGAAGCGAAGTGGGAAGAGCCATTTGGGAACTAATCTATTTTCAGCTGTTTCAGGAATCTGGAGATTTTGCATGGTCATCCGTTTGTTGCTGCCTATATCCATGGAGACAATGCATGATCCTAAGGAGCCTGCTTTGCTGATAGCCTTAAAGATCATGCGCCATGCTAAGTTGTGTCTTTCGGTGATCATATTCCTTATTTGTGTGTGTTGGCACCCAGAAAGGATGTGCAGGGCACTGTTTACTTGTGGACAGAGGGGTCAAGTTTGACTTGTTGAGAGTTTAAACAATACCGCATGTTTTTGATTATATAGGGTGCCTGTTCTGTATTTCATAGTGATACATTTGGTCTTAAAGGGGACATCGGATGATGTTAGGTAAGCATTGCTAGTGGCTCCATTGGCAGTGCCGTCCTTGATGAGGGTCTGGTAGTACGCATGGTAGTTCGCTTCAGTTTTGGCATCTCCCAGTTTACGGAGGAGATGCATGTGTGCTTGAAGGGCGTCACGGTGGTTTGGTAGGTACCAGAGCTCTGGGGGAGGCGAATGGGCCATGTTTGTTGTATGGGTATGATTATGGGTTTGTGTTTAATTTTCTATGTCTTCTTTTGCAAGCCAGTGGATGTTGTAGAAGGGATTCCCCTCAGGGCCTGCTGTTTTGATGGAGGTGTCTGCAATGTCGGAGTAGGTGGTGGCTAACTTTTTAGCAAGGACGTCGGCAGGTTCATTACCGATAATACCGGCATGGGACTTTACTTTGAAGAAGTGGATGGGCGATGGTGATTGGCGGATTGCTTTAGCAATGGATTGAAGGACATCTCCTTGGATGTGGTGGCGATGGAGATTCGAGTGTGAGAACTGCTTTTTGATTTGGTGCAGTGATGTGAGGCTGTCTGTGGATATATGCGAGTAGCCGTGTATGACTGCAGCTGCTATAGCTGCTAGCTCTGCACGTGAGCACCAAATCATACAAAATAATACACAGCCCAGTCACCTACCTCAAGGCGTTGGTACCTATCAAATTACCATGACGCCTTGCAAGCGCACATGCACCCCCTCCACAAACTAAAAAATGCCAATACCGTAGCAAACTACCATAAATACTACCATACCCTTGTCTACAATGGTACCGCCAATGGAGCCGCTAGAAACACTTGCTTATCTAACAACATCATATGTCCCTGTTAAAACCATGTGCATCACATTGAAGTGCAGAACAGGAGCTCTGTACAACCAAAAGTATGCGGTATGGTTTATGCGCCTGATTAGCTTAACTTGCCCTTTGATTAGCTTAACTCTGCCCTCAACTAGACAGTGCCCTGCATGTCCTTTCTGGATGCCAACCGACGCAAATAGGAAATATGGCCACTGAGAGACACAATTTAGCATGCAGCATGATCTTCAAAGCCATCAGCAAAACAAGCTCCCTATGATCCTGCTCTGTCTCTATGAAAATCTGCAGCAGCAAACGGCCGGCTATGCAATATTTTCAGAATTCTGATACAGCTGAAACTAGGATTATACCAAAGTGGCTTTTTCCACCCCGCTTCTGACTCAAAAACAGGTTTACATCCAGCCGTCCGGACGCCGTTGTACTGGTTGCTCCTATCTGTAACAACAAATAGATACAGACTGCTAATTATGGAGGTAGGTATGAGTTTCAGAGTGGCAGAGGTCAACTGAGGGACACTGGGAGCACCTCAGCAGCACCACCAGCCACCAGCAGAGCAATCATCACCAGACAGGGTCGACCTCATCAGAGAGACATCAAATACTCCAACATGACATCCATTTCATTGAGATCAAGTCTTGTGAGGACAATAGATAGACCTCAGAATGAGCTGCATGCCGCAAAGGAAGGTGTCTGCAACTTATTGCAAGGAAGCCTCCACTACTCTCCACACCATCCTCATAGGCGTGGATACCACCGTCTACAGAGAAATAGCCGCTATAATCAAAGTTTGCATAGTTTTGTGTTACAGTTCCTATAGTTTCAAATCCAACCTCATAGTTTTGGTCCCCTAACCCCCTAATCCTAATCCTGACCCTAACCCTAACCCTAACCCTAAACCCTAAACCCTAAAACTATGGCCCTAACCCATAAAACTTTGAGGCTGAATGAAAAACTGTAGCCGAAACTATGAAAACTTTATAGCGGCTGTACTAGCGTCTACAACACTCACACTCAGACCTGGGTCTTGACCCACAAATAGAGTACAGAAGCTTGCCTCTAAGCTTCATATATGCAATTATTTGTTTGTCACGCTGATAGACATTTTTTGTACCAGACGTGCTATTACGTGTATACGTACGGCATGTGTACCCAGTAATTCTAAGAACTGACATCCAATTAACAAAATTTTCACCGACATTGCACATGCCCTCGCCAGTACCATTACCAAATCTTGTTGGTTTCAGGCCAAGACTGCAACCATTCTGATCCAGTTCTCATCTTGTTCCTGCGTTGGAGAAGTATTACAGGATCCGGTGGCTCCTTTTCCTTAGTTAATGGGTTGAATGGTTCTGCTGCTTGATTAGGTTTCTTTATCACACTCTACGTTAACTCTATTTTTTATTCACCATTTTGTAGTCACAGCATGTTAAACCCCCTATTTGCTTCTTTTGATTCTTGTTTGCTAGTGCTGCTGAGTTTAAGACTTTGTTGCGAGGGCAGTGATTTGACCAAACATCGGCTTAGTTTTTCTCTTATTTTTACTAATTCAATCGCAGGAACCCAACTTCATTTTTGTTCCATCAGTTAATTCAGATCTAGTAACAGCCTATCACAAATACCTGAATGTGCGATCCAGCATGACTCCGCTCGGGGACCTCTGTGGCAGTTTTTCTATTTATACTTGCACAACAGCAAAATCAACGCTCCAACTTCAGCCTAATTCTACCCCCTTGACCTGCACTACACTGCATCTCTGCTAGCTCAAGCTTCATATTCGCCTTTGGACTAGGTAAATGCAACCCCGACCGAAATTTCTGCTTCTCGCATGTGTGTACGGCTTTCGCAATGCTGCAAATAAATGGTTATAAATTTATAATGCAAGACACGATAGTATGAATTCACGGCTGCACCGGTGGTCATACACGTAGGACCTTCTCTACGCTGTACCGTGTTAATGATTTTGATTGAGGAAAATTGAATTAACGCACCCAAAGAAATCCAGGAGGACAAAATCGATCGACAGTTTAAATCGAAACTGCTCGCGATTGTTTACCTTGCTTATTATTAAAGCCAACGAAAACTTCTTGCCTCCCGCGAATCACTGAAGAATGACGAGCTCAAGTAGCTTGTGGACGGCTCTCGCGTGCTTCAGCGCGCTGGTGTTCCTGCCACCCTGCATAAATTCCAGGCCACTCGTAGTGGAGTCACAGGTATCTAGGAAGCAGCTGCTTGCAGAAGCTGGTAGGCAGCTTGCTTGCATTTGACTGGACATGTCCAGACCTGGATGCCTGCAGCTGCCTCTTTATGCAACCATCAGCCCATGCACAGCACCAAAACACATACTTATGAGAGCCTGGACCTGCTTTCATGCCATGCACTGCGCGTGTGGCACCACATTCATTCATGGTGGCTGCTGTACGTTCAAATTTGTACCAGTTAGTTGCAGCAGCGACAGCCATGCACAAGCAAAGCACTGCTGTCACTGATTCTTCTAATGAGTGCTTTATAATGGCCCGAGCACTGAACATGCAAGTCCGTACATGCAAGCTCAAAGAAAGCCACAAGGTGACACCACTACCTGCGCAGGCTGCGCAGGCTGCACTGACGAGCCGCAACCTTCAGGCTTCTTGGGACGGATTTCAGGAAGGGAGGGTAAGTGCAAGGATAATAAGCAATGCTACAGTCCATCCGGTGTCTCCTTCTACAGCTACAGTAATAGCATTTGTCCTCATCAGCCATGCATTCATCATCAGGCCGCATGGATCACCCACTCTCCTGCAGCCAATCCTCTCCCTGCTAGCCATTGCACAGGCTCAGCACATATCTGCTAGCAAACACAAAAGTCAAATTTATCCTTTACCTGTATTGTTTGCAGAAGTCAGCTTCAGTCACTCTTTCATCCAATTTTTACGAGTGCAATAATACACTGCCGTCTCAGCCATTACACTGGTGCCTCTATTAACGTACTACTTAATCTAGAATGGCTTTCAGCTTGCTGCTGCCAACAGGGGTGATGCAGATTGATGCAACAGAATAAGGCTTCTTGGGACGGATTGATTCTACAGAAGAAGGCTGCTTGGGACGGATTCCAGGAAGCACTTTGAAACACCAAACTCTAGCGCACTACTGCTAGGTACACATTTGTGCATTTGCCCATCACAGACTAATTCTACACTGCCCGTTACACACAGGCAGTGCATTATGGAGATGAGTGGAACAACGCAGCCGGATACGAGGGCACTACGATTCATGAGGGATCATGCCTGTATGGGTGAGTGTGTGAGTGTATGTCCTCCGATTATTCTCTATGTGTAAGTTTGGCCAGAACCATACATTTATAGGTAGATATATACAATTTACGGTGTACATATTGCATTAATAGTAAATCACTGTACTGACGGTCATATTTGGTGCAGACATACGGTTTTGGCAAACCCAATCTATGTGTTGTGGATCTGAGGCTGACGTTTCTTGCGCAGCTTAGGTGTTGTACAATTCTCCTAGGCGTGAACCAATGAGGGGGCGAGAAATGATCATTTTTCTGATCTGTCACAGCTCTTTCCTTAGATACACACCATTCGCTCAAGGGGAAAAAGCTGGTACCAACCTTTCAATTGGCGTGCAGGCCTTTTGCTGTTTGTGGTGCGTACCTTGTCTGGCTTCTTTTTTGTTGGACAGTAGATGGTGGTGTTTTGAGTGTTGGAATGGCGGCGCTTGTGAGTTTAACTTGAAACAAGGTGCAGCAGAAAGGGAAGCCTGCCGTGGCAAGAAAAAAGATAAATTAAGGAAGAAGCACGCTGGCAGCGGAACCTCTCCCCACATCAATGCCTCAGCAAACGTACAGCAAAAAGAAAGTGAAGGCCTATGCTGATGAGGATTAGCATGCAATGAAGACATAGCATGGGAAAATGATTTTTCATCAATGCCTCAGAAAAAGTACAGCAAAATGAAAGCGAAGGTCTATGCTGATAAGGATCAGCTGTTGAGGTATATACGCGTTGGCTTGCCAATGGTGTGTAAGACCTCTGATATATACCTAAACATCAGCATAAAATGCAGACATAACAAGGGCGCAATGTGTTCACATCAATGCCTCAGCAAAAGTAGTGAGGGGCTTTCACAGGTGCTGGCATCCAAGTGCTCCTTCCCTTGATCACGCTGGATGTGTTAGCACTCCCAGCGTAGCCTTTTCATTTCTCATTACTATGAAGAGTAGGCTTTCACAGGTGCTGGCACCTAAGTGCTTCTCCCCTTGATCACGCTGGATGTATTTACACTCTCAGCGTGGCCTTGTTTCATTTTTTTTTTAAATGCTTCACCTGGTTGACTTGAATCTTTTGGCAAGGCTGCTGCTCAACTTCAAGTGAAATTGGGTGCATGCTCACTCCCTTGTTTCTACACCCTCTATGATTTTTACAGGTACTTAGACAAAAACGTGGGAACGGGTTGGGACATTGCTGCGCTGAGGTATGGTATAAGTAGGAGCAAAGGTCTTTGATGAGTCTTGAGCAGCTGAACTTCAAAAACTTTGCATGCTAAGAAGGACAAACGCCCTTTGTCCGAGAGTGACTCCATCTCGTCTCTGAGCAGCTAGACTTCAAAAACTTTGCATGCTAAGAAGGACAAACGCCCTTTGTCCGAGAGTGGCTCCAATTCCTTAAGTAGGCTGGGGTGTTATTCCTTGTGTTATTCCTTATGTTATCCCTTTTTATAATCCTTATTCCTTATGTTATTCCTAATGTTATTCCTTTAGTAGGTTGTGGGGTGTGTGTGGGTGTGGGTGTGGGTGTGGGTGTGGGTGTACGCATGTGTATACCCAATGCTGTGGGAACTTTTATCACCACTGTAACTGTTCCCTCCAGTTTTGTATTTTACTGAAAGGTCCTTTATGGTGTGCTGTGGCTGAAATTGTTTTCCTCCAGTTTTGAATTTTACTGAAAGGTCCCTTATGGTGCGCTGTGGCTGTGACTGCACAACAACAATTAGGCAGCACGAGATCAAAACGAGTCTGTACGCATGCAACACAGTTAAGGTGGTGCGATGTACGTACACAAGTAATACATAGGGTTGGCCAGAACCGTATAAATACACCGTACATTCCCGTATATATGGTGGTTTCCCGCCAATCTTACCGTATATACATCGTATAGATCATATATGGTTCTGGCTGACTCTGGTAGCACACACCCTGCAAAGAGAGCAGGTGTGTATGTCACATCACTGGCACTCTCTCCAATTGGGTGTTGTGTAAAACCTTTCTTGTGCTAGTGCTTATCTATCGCTTATCAAGTGCTTTCCAGCTTATCCAGTTTTCTAGTACTTAAGCAGCCCTCAGTGTCCAATGCGGAGGTATCGAAGACTAGACAGAGCCCCACAACGCTTTTTACACGGGGCTGACTTCTACACTGGAATGGCTGTTAAAAACAAAAGCTTGGACACACTTAGGCACTATGCACTCCATGCGCAAACGGCCAGACAGATCATTTCCCACCACAAAAACAAGTACTTCAGATTGCTGAAGAAATGGTAGACACTGGACTGCCTTGTCACTCCATGCGCAAACGGCCAGACAGATCATTTCCCACCACAAAAACAAGTACTTCAGATTGCTGAAGAAATGGTAGACACTGGACTGCCTTTTGTCACCCCATGCCCACACAATGAAACAGTTAGAGTGTTTGTTACTGCCTGCGTAGTTTCTTCTTATTTAGACTGCTAGATATCCATCATTTGGAACAAAATGCTACAGATCATTAGAAGAATGGCGAACCTTTGACTGCATCGTCTCAGGGCCTCTAAGCATAGAGAAGGACCACACATGTGGTGAATCCAGTTCCTACCTTGCCGTCAATTATCAAAACTCTAGACCAAAACTCTAGACCAAAAGGAAACATATTGTAGGGATTGGGTGTGTTACGAGCAGGTCGACTTTACAAACAAAGTTGTTTGCTTTTGGCCGAAACACAAGAACAGGTTTGCTTTCTTGAAGCCTGGAATGTTTCCTTAAATGACCAGGAATTGTGTCAAGGCAAAGCTGCATATGTTTCCCTGCCAGGTGCTGACTCAATTTGAAGTTCATCGTCAATTCCGCTGTGTGTGGTTATTAGTTATGAAGCAAACGTGTTTCATATGGAATTAACAGAGGTTGGCCCAAAACCCTAACACAGCATTGTGTAAGCAACGCGTGCCCTCATCCTTTTGTAAATAATTTGTCTGTCCCCATCCATTTGCAGTGTTCACACAAAATACTTTGATGGCTCACACAGGGCCTGTTCAAAGCTTGGTGCAAACCCCAATTCGCGTTACTTTTGCACTCATCCTAACTATGCGCCCTTCTTTACAACCTGCAGTGACCATAACAATGATATTGATGGCTTGTGCGGGGCCTGTTAAAAGTTTGATGCAACCCCCCATTTATAAGAATTTGACACTCCACTTACGTGTGTGCCCTTCTTTACAACCCGCAGCGATCATAACAATGATTTTGATGGCTCGTGCGGGGCCTGCTACGAGGTCAGGTGCAACCCCTCTGATATAGTGGACGGCAACGGAAAGGAACTGAAAAGGTGAGCAATAATTCACACATAGATAAGCAAGCACGCATACACACGCACAAACACACGTACACACACTCACACATACACATACACACACCGTGTTGGCAGGTCTAACGCCTGCTATGACGAGAAGAAATCGGTAGGTGATGGCTAGTGGCTTGAGGACAAAGTGGTGAGGGGGCCCAAAAGCTGTTACACCTGCTGGGCAAATTCGCTACACCTAGGCAAATGTGATGATGACACTTTTCAAACATCTTAGACCTGAGAATCCTGTCTGTCAAGCAGCCAGTCTGGCAATGATTGGAAACGGAAGGACCCCGGGCAGGCCTCACGGCTGTTATGATGGTATCAGTTTTGTGAGCGGGAATACCAAATCAGAAAATGAAACGGTTAGTAAGTGAGGAATGAAATAACGAGAAAGGTGCCAACACTCCTGGCATAGGTTAACCTAGCTGTTATGGACTGGGCCATACGTCATTCCACCGAGTCAGACAGAGGAGAGGAAAAACGGGCGTGAAAAACCACTCCCCACATTAATTAAGGAAACGGAGCCACTTTGGTACCAGGCACCGTAAAACTCATCCACCAGAGAAGAAAGAATGAAATAGCAATGTAGATTAGAAGGGTTGTAGGCATGACACAAAACCGGCTCCTAATGAGATTTGATATAAGTATTGGAAAGTTTACGTCTGGTATGGACAAGTTTGGTAGCGTAATTGACAGAATGACCATGAAGTTCTGCAAGTTTCTCAGCTCTTTGAGAATCAAGGCCCACCTCCTAGAAAGGCTCCAGCGTGTGATTGTTGTAGACAGTGACACCGCAAACGACTGACTGAATCAAACTGACAAACACTGACGGTGCTCCAGCTCCTCCAGCTCCTACAAAGGCTCCAACGTGTGATTGTGTACGTGTGCACCGCAAACGACTGACTGACTTAAACTAAGAAACAAAGATTTTGAATATGACATTCAGGTCATCGTGCGTGTGACAGACGCATGTCCTTGCAATTACGAGCCAAATGCTTCAAGCAACAAGCGATGGTGCTGGTACGTGATTCGTGTGTGTGTTTGTGCCGTAGTTTATGTGAGGAGTAGTTTTCACTGCCTTCGCGCTCTTCTTTTTCAATCCTTTCTGTGATCCGACAGACGCCACCTCTGTTCTTTGCGCAATGCACCGATCCGCTCTCTTCCTGTGCACTGGTTTCCTGTGCATCTTGTTAGCACGAGGGCCACCAAAAAATTCTGCTGAGCAAATGATAAGCGTGCTGACTTGTAGTACTGATGTGTGTAGTGTGTAGTGCTGACGTGTGTAATGCTGCCATGAAAAGAAAAGACGGGAGGCTTTGCTACGAGAAAGCACACATTCAGCAAATGAATAAGCATGTGTAAGGTTGGCCAGAATTGTGTATATACACTTTATATGACTGTATATTTGGCGAGTACCCTGCCAAAATTGCCTCATATGCACCGTATATATATGTGGCTCAGGCCAATTCTAAGCATGTGCTATGAATTAATGCAGTTTTTTGTGCAGGGGTGTCATGAGTGCAATGCAACGATTATAGATAAGATTGCGATGCTAAATGGTACGCAAACACACGCATATACGCAAACACACGCATGTATGCAGACACATGCACAACGTGAGTTTGTACGCAATCATATGTATAATGTACCTATGTACCTTATAAGTAAGTACTATGCTGCATATTGGCACAAAGCTGCTAAATTACACCAAAAGTTGCTCACATGTGCCTGTTCCCTGTGTGCAATTGCAGTGGTGACATGTACACGATGGATCTGTCGTACGTGGCCTTTGCCAAGGTTTGTGTAGGGGGGGGGGGCTCATATGGTAATGTTTACAAAAGAAAGAAAAAATGGCAGTGAAAACCACGTCTGTCGTACATGGCCTTTGCCAAGGTTTGTTTATGGGTGGGGGCTCATATGCTAATGTTTACAAAAGAAAGAACAACAAAGGCAGTGACAAGTGGGGGAAGCGTTGCAAGCAACGCTGAAAAGTTGGCGAAGTGAGGACGTTTGCCACGTCTCCCTTTCACTGCTTGTTCCCGCTCTAAGTCCTCTATATTCTCCTCCCTCCCGCCCTCTGCTGCTTCTGCTTCCAGAGCACGGAGAGCTCAGCCCCTCATTGAGCACCTCCTCTCTGTGATCATTTAACAGTATTACATGAAGAAATTTAATAATACATCATGTTAAATGATTCCGGTTTAAAACTCTTTGCTGACGGACCTCCCCCGCCTCAACATACGAGCTCAGGAATAGATGCTGACGGAGATTATCAAGTTTGTTGCTGCCCGGGGGGTCTATGCTGAGTTTCTAGGCTGGTCAAATGTTACTAAGCTGACTTCTCCAGCGTACACCTCACATCACCCCAGCAATCAGCAATCCTAAATTTGTCAAGTTGCTCGATCAGCATACTAGAGGGTCTGGCCAAGATTTCAGGGCGGGAGGTGGGCTGAGTGCTGCGCACTAAAGCTTTAGCCAAATTTTGCCAAGTTTAACTTTGGTCCATATAACCTCACTTAGTCAATCGCAGCACTCAAGCTTTGGGCTACCCTCCTAGCACTTTAGTTTGGGAGACTAGCCCTAATTTCAGGGCGGGGGGTGGTCGGGGTGAGGCTGGGTGGCCACGCGAGAACTTTGGCGGGAAGGATACAAACCTAGGGGCTACGCCCCTGGAGGGGGCTTCGCCAAAAGCCACGTCCCACATTAATGAAGGAAAAGGAGCCACACTTTGGTACCGGGTACCGTAAAACTCCTCCACCAAAAGAATAGGAAAAAGATCAATGGCTATTAGGAGGGTCATATGCTTGACCTGAAACCGGCTCCTGCTAATGAAAGCTGGTAATGTTTACATTTAGATGTATGTGCGTGCCCTTTGCTTAAGTGTGTGTGGGTACAGGTGTTCATGGATATATATATCATGGATATATATATCATGGATATATATATATATATATACACGTACAACAGACCGTTGCCAATCAAACTGTGTGTGGGTACAATTAAGAGGCCTTTGCCAATCAAACTGTGCGTGGGTACAATTAAGAGGACTTTGCCAATCAAACTGCGTGTGGGTACAATTAAGAGGCCTTTGCCAATCAAACTGCGTGTGGGTACAATTAAGAGGCCTTTGCCAAGCAAACTGCGTGTGGGTACATATTTGTTTCATACGTGGATAATTAATACAATTAAGAGGCCTTTGCCAAGGTGCGTGTTGGTATGCTTTTGGGG
>Ga0307948_1002340_pt1 | contig 13758 bp, 13 predicted proteins | sample OrgLakmetagen280_FD_201824 | JGI IMG/M metagenome (GOLD analysis project Ga0307948, IMG submission 201824) | Saline water microbial communities from Organic Lake, Antarctica - #280 | ecosystem: Environmental > Aquatic > Non-marine Saline and Alkaline > Saline | place: Antarctica: Organic Lake...
ACTGTGGCATGTCACCTCTGAATGCGCCGTTTTGTGTCGCTGCATCACTGTTTTCGTGGCCTTTCTTTATTTCGTCCATCCATTTGAGTACAACTGAATTCAGCTGTCACTTCACGCTCAGACACAGTGCAACTTGCAATCCATGTGTGCCTGCAGCCTGAAGGAGGAGGAGAAATCTGTTGGGGCATGAGTGTGGACCATTTGGTGGTACGTGACATGGACACCAAGGCTTGCGTCGAGTTCTCAGGGAACGGGCAATGGCTAGGTGCTCGTCCTCCTCCTGCTTCTGCTACCCCCCACGGGGGCCAAGGCGCGACAGGGGCAGGCCACAACAACGGTGGTGTGTCCCATGACACTCTTGCCCGTGGTTCAGCTAGGACTTCACAGCAAGCAGGTACTGGCAGCACTGCAGACAAGGCTGGTGCTGGCGGTGGTGGTGGTGTTGCTGGAGCTGGTGCCGGTGCAATTCCTGGCAAGCCTGCCACAGGGGGAGTTGTAGCGGGTGGGGCTGGCAGCTTAGGCGCACAGGCACTGCGCTTGCTGCCTGCAGGGTGTGTGGCCTTCACCGTTACCGCTAGGTGAGGCTGTAGATTGAAGTCCTCTTGTTTACCATCACTCCCAGGAGAGATCATAGGGCACCTCTTGCTCATTGTCACAGCTACGCGAGTGGTGCTGTTGTATTGCGACCAGCTAATTTAATTCTCAGGAACTATCTGGGTACAGCATGCGTGCTTTCAGTAGCCCAAAACACTTTTATGCATGTCAAAATATCATACTGAAGTCACGCTCCCCCTGACACAGGAATGTGGGGCAGTTGCGTACAGTCCATCTGCGTCAAGACCACCCCCACAGCCACCCTGCGTGGGCAGTGTCTTCAGTGGAGGTGTTTGTCTCAGAGCCGGCAGGGGTGGTGAGGTGCGTCTTTGGGCTCGTCCATGCATGGCATTGCCTTAAGTGGTGGTGTATGTCTTGAAGCTTTAAAAAAGCAAACAGGAGAAATTGAACGGGCTTGTTTAACAGGACAGGGACAGCTAACCTGATCTCCAGGAACACATCCTGAATTCCAAGAGCAGCAGACAGGAGAAACTGAGAAACTGAACAGACTTTTGTTCGAGACAGCTGGCCTGACCTGTGGTGGTGTATTTCATAATCTTTAGTGGTGGTGCATTTCATAATCTTTAGTGGTGGTGTATTTCATAAAATGTAGTTCAACAGGACAGCTGGCCTGACCTCCCGGAATTAACTTTGAAGCTGCTGCTGCTTCTGCTCAACTGCAGGCATCAGCCGTTGATCAAGCCCTGGGTAGCCCCCAAACCAAATCGACCGCACATGCGTGAGAACATGAAGTCCGGTATAAAGAAAGCTATGCAGCAGCTCGACTTCACCCGCACAGATACCCTGGACTGGCTTCCGAGGAGCTCTAGCTTGAATGAGGGGTTGAACACTACCGCTGCAGTCACAGGTGATGCTTGGCAGTTGTTCTTCTGTTTGAACGAGAGATTGCCGCCAAAGAGCAAGAGTCTGCAGCAACTTAAGCTGCCAACTAGTGGCTTTTTGATTACAAGCATTAAGGGTTGGTCTTCACCTGATTGCTTTCGGTCAATGCTTGCCAAACGTCCCTGGCATTAATCCCCTTTTCCCAACCATTGCCCGTCTCATAACCTAGGCGGATTTCAGCAGCAGCAGCAGAAGCAGCAGCAGCAGCAACGACTGGAGAGTGCTTCTGACAAGGCAGCAGCCACAGAGACCAGTGCCAGCCCGTTAAAGCAAGGCAGTGGAGTTGACAGTGTGCTCAGCTGTATGTACACGTGCAAGCCAGCAGGAGCTTGGCCCTGTGCCAACGCTGCACCCTACATTCGCCATTTTATGTCCACGGAGGGTGCACAGGCAGGAGAAAGGGTTGCACGGTGCGTGTTACTGGGGGTGCATACACACAAGTGGATGTACATGCTGCAAAACCTAATGAAGCACACGCAAACACACAGCATGGATGTTCGTCATGCTGTTGATGCCACACGAATAGTGGTCCATGCACACGTTGCTTTGTAGCTGTTCATTTGTGCAAACCTTTCTGGTCTGTCGTATAAAAATCTCCAGACTATCTAGTGTCATTCCCTACAGGAAGGGATTGTGTGCCTTCCTTGAGAGCAGCTTAGATGACTGTTATACATGTGTTTAAACCAAGCTAAACATTCTCTCTCTCCCTCTCACTTCCTGTGTGAGTCTGTCTACCTCTCTATCTGTCTGTCTGCCTGTATCCATCCATCCGTCCATCCATCTATCCATCCATCCATCCATCCGTCCGTCCGTCCGTCCATCCGTCCGTCCGTCCGTCCGTCCATCCAACCATCCATCCATCCATCCATCCATCCATCCATCCATCCATCCATCCATCCATACCTCTATCCATCCATCCATCTATCCATCTATCCATCCATCTATCTATCTATTTATCTATCTATCTATCCATCTATCCATCTATCCATCTATCCATCTATCCATCTATCTATCTATCTATTTATTTATCTATCTATCTATCCATCCATCCATCCATCCATCCATCCATCCATCCATCCATCCATCTATCAATCTATCTATCTATCTATCTATCTATCTATCTATCTATCTATCCATCTATCCATCTATCTATCTATCTATCTGTCTGTCTAGAATTTTTCAGTATATATATGCACGTATTTCTCTCACTCTGTTTATTATCAAACTGTCTCTGTGGCTGATACTTTGTGTTATTTCTGCACTGCTTCAGGTACTTTGTACCCCCAGTCATCACCACAGGTACGGGTAATGAAGTAAATCATGCGACTGTTACAGCCCCCACATTAATCAAACATTAATCAAACATGGAACCCACTCAGGTTTCCAAGACACTCCCCCACCACAGAAATTAAAAGGGAAACATCATTGGGTAATACAAGGGCTGCAACCTTAGCCTAAAACTAGATCTTTATTATGTGTGGTGTTCCTTTTTCCTCGCTGCATTGCATCTAAACTTGTCCAGAAGCCAAGTGTCGTGCTTGATCTGCCAATTTGTCAAAGCCCTGGGGGGAACTGTGCAAGCACGTAATTGTAGCCCTTGCTTAATTACGTATCTTGTGGATTTTACATTTAACAGTTTCAGACAAGTAGTTTAATCGTTCATCAATCTCCGTGCTCCTTTGCATTTGCTGCTGGAAATATATGTTTTCCTCACGCTGCTTCTACGGTTGTCGTGATTAGGCATGTGGCATCCAGCTCTGCACACCTCACTCCGCACACCTTTTTTTGTGATCCGTAGGATCACACCCACTTGTCCTCTCACTGCTTCTACGGTTGTCGTGATTAGGCATGTGGCATCCAGCTCTGCACACCTCACTCTGCACACCTTTTATTGTGTTCCGTAGGATCGCACCCACTTGTCCTCACACTGCTTCTACGGTTGTCGTGATTAGGCATGTGGCATCCAGCTCTGCACACCTCACTCTGCACACCTTTTATTGTGTTCCGTAGGATCGCACCCACTTGTCCTCACACTGCTTCTACAATTGTCGTGATTAGGCATGTGCTATCCAACTCTGCACACCTCACTCCACACACCTTCAGAAAAGAAGAACTACGCAGGCAGTAAAAAACCACTCCACACATTAATTAAGGAAAAGAAGCCACTTTAGTACCGGATACCGTAGAACTCCTTCACAAGAAGAACAAGAAGAAGCGCAATGGGGGTCAGGAGGGTTGCAGGCATGACTGCACACCTTCACCTTTTACCTCAAACCTCAAACCCAAACACCTCAGACCTCCCATGCCTTCGAGCTCATACCCCACATATCCCAAACGCCTACCGTCATACCGCAACACACACCTCACTCACATCACCCCTAATATTTATAATTTGATGACCCTTAAACTTAACACACCCTTCCCATACGCAGCGCCCACAGGCTCCGCCCCTCCTCCACCCCCTCGGTTGAACCCTCTTCAGCCCTTCCCTTTGCGAATGCTGCCTGAGGAGGGTGATCAGCGCAAGCCCACTGTGAGCGATGCCCCTGAGGACTCCGAAGTGTCGTACGAGGAGGAGCTAGAGGCATTCAGGTATTTAAGTAGTAAGAGTAGTAAAGTAGATGTGAAGGTGCAGTATCTTCTACATCTCTGATTGCCGCACCACACGTGAATGAGTCTAACCTGGAAATGCTAGGCGGAGAGAAGTCTGGGCGTAGATCTTGTGTGGCTATTCCCCATAACACTCAACTGCTGCACATACAAGGCAAGCATGCGCATCATATGCGGCCAAGCATGGCGAGTTGTAATGGCGTCAGTATCCTTGACTTATACTTAGGCACTGCATACTGTGTGTGTACGGAATAGTCGCCTCATTACAAAGACGAAGCGCAAGATTGATCACGCTGGCTTGTGGCTCACAAAGGTCATGTTTTCAATTGTTGACTGGGTGAGATGCCCACAAAAAGTAGGGCACAAAGCCTGGGGCAAGCCACCCTAGCCATGATTGCCACCTACCTGTGCACAACCTGTGCTATACGGGCAAAGAGGAAAGGTGGCAAATGAACGCGCAACCCTAACCCTGACCCTAAACCCTAACCCTAAACTTTAACCCTGAAATCCACGGTAAAATAGCATCCAAACCACCCTTGCCTCTCCTTTTGCGCGTGCAGGGAAGGGAGGAGTGACGTGTTCAGCCTGCTGTGGGCGCGCCTCCGTGCCCGCCCCCGCGTGCTGCATGCGTGGCTGGCAGACGTGCAGCAGGGATTGGATGCAGGCAAGGCCAGGCAGGCACCCCCTGAGCTCCTCACTGGTTGTGAGGATGGTGCCAAAAGAGTCTTCACAAGCTACGCTCAGCCAAAGGTACGCTCAGCCACTGAATCTTCGCGCGATCTTTCTTGATTTAGGGTGCTCTATTTCATCAGCGGCTGCTACCCGTGCAGCTAGGCAAGCCTTTCCGCGCGTTCTTTTTTAATATAGGATGCTTTCACCAGTGGCTGCTACCCGTGCAGCTAGGCAAGCCTTTGTATATGACGCCCGTGATCGTGTTAGCTGACCAACATCATGCCAGGGAAATGTTCACCCTCGCCTGCTTAGGGTTTACCCAAATTAGACCAGACAAAAATGCATAGGAAACTTTTCACGTAGAGTTAGGTGTATGGTCGGCTCTGTTGTGGAAACAAATGGCCCTGACCTATGTCAAATTCCATGATGCAGCACGTGGAATGTTTAATCAGCACGGCCCTGCCCCAAAAGCTGTTTGCCCCTCCAGCTTCGACCACACCTCAAGCCGGAGCAAGCACTGTATCCCAGTCAGACCCAGTGCCACCTCATCCAGATACTCCCTTTGCTACTACAAGCCAGCAATCTGACATCCATCATCCAGATACTCCCTTTGCTACTACAAGCCAGAAATCTGACATCCATCATCCAGATACTCCCTTTGCTACTACAAGCCAGCAATCTGACATCCAGAGAGCTGCAGACCAGCAAGCAGATAGCACCTTGACCACGGTCCCTCCGTCCATCAGTCCTGTCCTTCGCACACATATGGCGGTTATGCTTGCACTACCTGGAGGCAGCCTCCAAAGCACGTCCACTCCGCTGCAAGGCCCACAGCAGCAGCAAGATCTTGGCCGCTGCATGAATACACAACCATTGGTCTGCCCATCCTCCTCCTTGAAGCTCACCTCTGCTGCTGTCATGGAAGCTATAAAAAGCTGCAAGGATGCATACAAGCGGGTAAGTGTTACTTTATTTTAACCCTGATTTTACCCGCACATTTTGTCGTTCTTCACTTTATAGAAAACAAGCTACGGGCGACCCGCAAAAAAGAAAATTTAGTTGCGGGCGAACCAAAGGTTTTCGAACCCCCTGAAATTCCCTGTTGAGTATATGTCTGTCACTGCACATGACAGACTGACACTTATGTCGTGCCACGCTCTCTACAATTATGCATTTAGTTAATCTGGTGTGCCTCAACCCTGCATGGCACGCACCCTCCTTCCAAATTACTGCACCCGCATTTCCCAACACCTCCCCCTTAAATCAAATCCACATAAAGAGAAAGGTGTTGTCATTCCTGCGTGTGTGTGTGTGTGTGTGTTTCTTTTGACACCACAGGCTGCTGCCATGCACCGCATGGCTCACGACCCTGCTGACAGGCACAGCAGTGGAATAACAGACTATTTGCTTGTCACTTAATACGTGCCTCACTCAACACCACAGGCTGCTGCCATGCACCGCATGGCTCAAGACCCTGCTGACAGGCATAGCACTGGAACAACAGACTGTTTGCTTGCTAATAAATACGTGCCTCACTCAACACCACAGGCTGCTGCCATGCACCGCATGGCTCAAGACCCTGCTGACAGGCACAGCAATGGAACAACACACTGTTTGCTTGGTACTAAATACGTGCCTCACTCAACACCACAGGCTGCTGCCATGCACCGCATGGCTCGAGACCCTGCTGACAGGCACAGCAATGGAATAACGGACTGTTTGCTTGGTACTAAATACGTGCCTCGCTCAACACCACAGGCTGCTGCCATGTACCGCATGGCTCAAGACCCTGCTGACAGGCACAGCTTTGCAGACCTGCTTGAGGGAGGGGAGGCACCTTCTGACGGATCCAGGGCTGCAGCATGCTGCGCTGAAGGTGTCCTAGTTGCGCTGGCCAACCTGCTCATGGGCAACAACCAAAACATGCAGGTGAGCAAGAGGACGTGCAAAGACTCGTTGAAAAACTGCCACGACAAACTGGTCTTGCGTGGCCTGTTGCTCACAAAGTGTTCTTGCAGTGTAACAACCTTCCACATCACATTCAAAGAAAGCCACTTTGGTACCGGGTCCCATGCCCTCTCCAGTCAACCATTTTCCTCTTCAGTTTGCTCGACACCGCAGTGCCCAGGGTTTTGATAAATCTGGGCAGGTAGGGAAAATGTTTTGCACCGGGCAACCAACCAAGCAATGTATGATCTAAATCCCTATCCATGAGCACCTGAAGTCAATCAAAACCGTGCAGGGGGTGATACCTTTCCCACATCATAGAAAAGAAAGGGACCACCACGGTGCCTTAAGGCACCACCACCCCCCTGAGTGCCTTAATCATTTAGCGTCGCAACCTGCACCTTCTTCAAATCATGACATGCAGGGAGCTGAGGCAGCTTTTGAGGAGCTGGACTTGGATGGATCCGGGTGAGGGCCTAATTCTTCTACTTTACTTTCCTTTCCTTCTCAGCTCGAGACCAGCAGCATCTATGTTGTTTTGCTCTCGCATTGCGCCTGTCTTCAGAATACCTATAATGCCTCTACACCCATGGCAAGCCAGGACGAATTGATGACTGCCTAATTTGAGCTACTTCATCTAGCTGCTAAGGTTCTTGGGCAGGCTGCCCTTGCTCCAGCTATGCTGCTACTGTTTTTTGTGCTTGCTGTGTCTTTAACCTAATTAGCTCAAACTGTACAGCAGCATATGTGTTACACGCACTAGACCCTGCCCTGTCTCACATGTCTCACGTCACGCAGCTGCCTAGGGCCTGAGGAGCTAGTGCTAGCCTGCAGGTCTTTGCAGCCGAACCTGCAAGCCTCTGAGGTGAGCTCCGTTGCTTCTTGGGTGGTGTGCAGATAACCTGCAAGCTGGATTCTTGGGTGATGTGCAGAAAACTTGCAAGCTTCTGAGGTGAGCTCCGTTGCTTCTTGGGTGGTGTGCATCATCGGATCTGGCCTGCATCCTTGTTCAGGCAAGGCGCATGTCTTGGGTGGTGTGCATCATAAAATCTGACCTGTGTCATAAAATCTGGCCTGCATCCTTGTACAGGCAAGGCACAGTCATCCTTGTGAGTTCTGCAAAATCATCTTCTTACCCTATTCATGGGACCGCACCCAATGTCTGCCTCTCCACTCATCTTCTCCTACCCCAGGCACGCGTGCTGCTCTCATACCTACACAACTTTGCGGACACTGACCATGACGGTACACTGTGCCTTGAGGAGGTCTTGTCAGCGCTGGCGCCATTCCAGGGTACCCCACCAGACGCCCAGCACTCGCAGGAACGGCTGCTGGAGGTAGGTTAGTTGCTCGAGGATCCTTTGTGCATAAACCTCTTTATTGCACCACACGGTACAAAATGACATTTCCTACTGCTACCCCTGCATTTGCGATGCGCTGAACCCTTTCTCTCGCTCCACCGCATACTGCATTTAGCTATTTGAGCTCAACAGCCTGTCGCGTGTTTTTCTAGCGCAACAAATTTGTCAATCACACACCTACAGGGTTACCTAGCAGGCACAACAGATGTGTTTGAGCTGGTGCAATCCATGGTTGCGTCCAAGCCGGCAAAGCTCGAAGCGCTGTTTGTGCAATTCAGCGACCACAAACAGGCAGCCACAGCACGGCATCAGGCTACCAAGGCAAAAACGCTGCACTCGCAGCCACAACCACAGCAACAGCAGCAGCGGCAGCAACACCACCAACGACAACAGCAAGGGGCCAAGCCTGGGCCTCCTTCTCAAGCAATTCTTGCCGTACCTGCAAGAGCACTGCCAGCAATGATTGCTGACCTTGTTGGACCTGCAAGCGTCAGCGCTCTGTCTCCATCCTCTGAGGAACATCCAGCAGGCTGTGCACTGCGTGCCTCAGACATGCTTCTCCTGCTGTCTGTGCTTCAGCTGGACAACGGGGTTGGTGCGGCAGCCTTGCCGGCAGATATCAGGAAAGCCACCTTGATTTCCAGGCTTGAATCAGCAGGATGGGCGGCAAGGCGTGCTGCTGCGCTTCACAGGTCAGAAGAAGCTGAGTGGTCAAGTGATTGAGAAGGGGTGGAAATTGTGGTGGCTGAATTAATGCATCTGTCTAAGTAAGGAGTATGTTAGTAGGTATATTAGGTATATGTATATTGCATGCACGGTAAACGTTGATGATTTATTTGTCCTCACGCAGGATGGTTTCGGAGGCAGAAGCAGAAAGTGCTCGCAGCGGCCAAAGCGTGGCGAGCGCTCTCGACTTGGACCCATCCCTGGGTGGGGCAGAAGTCGCATTGCAGGTGCGGTTTAAAAATATGTATATTTTCAACTGTTGACTTGATTCATTGCTCTTAAATGCCAAGCACTCATTTCCTAGCACTTTCTCATCATCCATCACTGGGTGGGATGTTGTGCAGCTCCTTCCATTTTTTTATATGGTCTTCCAAATAACATCCATGGTCTTCTAATCAACATCCTTCCAAATCCCTGCAATTACATCAGGTACTCTGTTTGCATCCGCCTTTTTTCATCTTATACCTACATCACGCAATGCAGGCTTTAGCACGGACCTTTGTGTCTGCTCCAGCGCATTCAGTGGGGGCAGCATTCAAGAAGTTTGACCTGGATGGCAGCGGATGCCTGAGCTCAGCAGAGCTGTGCTCGGCTATCCGGGTGAGAGATCAGTGTGCAGCAATTCTTCAATAGGCTTGGTTGTATACGTATTTGTTGAAATATGAAAGGTGAATAGAGTGATGCATACGTGGTGGCCAGGTAACACATCTTTAGACCTGCAACACTTTTTGCACTGGTCACCTACAGATTTGGTGCAGATCTTGTTTGACTTCTTGCTTCCTTTTTTGTTTTTCCTTCTTCTTAGTCAGACATTTCCAGACTCTCTTTTGCTCTTCTTCAACCATAGATTATGTGCTCGACCTTTTTTCCTGTGGTTGCAGAGCCTTCTACCCTCTGAGCCGGCAATTTCTGACGTGGTCCTGCAATTGCTATTGATTTACGTTCAAGGGCACCACCAATTTGGAAGCAAAAATGGCCGGATTTTCAAAGAACATCTTGTTCAACTGCTAGGCCCTTTCCTCAGTACCTAGCAAGGCCCTTTCCTCAGTACCTAGCAGGGTTGTACAAAACATGCTACAAGCCCTCTGAACGTATCGTATGGTTGCTACACTATGCTACACCGCTACGCTACGGCTACGAGTTACGTTAAATTGGAACAAAGTTCATAGTTAATTGTGCAGCAAAGGACGTTCTTGGCTCATTTGCACATGTGGCTGCTGTGGAGAGCCAGGCAGTATTGCATATTTTTTTCATACGGCAGACCCTTGTAGCGTAGCGTAGTGTATTGTCAGAGGGGGTTGACTGAGGAAATGCCTGAAAATGTGCATTTTTGCACTCTGAATCCAGCCATTCACTGCCCACTCAGCCAACTGAAACCATCCTGGCTTTAATTGAAAGCTGATATTGTAAGCTGCACGAGGATGTGCTTGCATCCATGTAAGTCACAGTGTGCGCAAATTGACGGGGGTCAAAGCTCACCTTGACTGCCCAAACCCTAATTTGGGCATTTCTATGGGAAAACAGCATGTGTTGAGCCACATCACCACGCACTTCATCTTTTCACTTGATTTTTTTTGCAATCATATTCATTTATTACAACAACTCTATACCACACGAAAGTAAGCCATTTGGTGGAGTGGGTCTGCTGTGAAGATTTTGTGGTGTAAAGTGGGGTCCACGCCGCAGAAAATCAGGTGCTATCAAAAGTTTAGAGCAAGGGCTACCTCTGGGTACTAAGCTTTAACATAGCAACTTAGGGCGCACGTGCTCGATTCACATTTTAAGACCCATTTTTTTGGCTCAGTCAGCCCCTTCTGGTTATTTATTGTGCGACCCTGGTACCTAGTCAATAGAGACTTTTTGCATACATCATTTGTGGGGAGTGGCGTTTCACTGTCCACATAGTTTTTCTTTTATATAGAGTTCAAGGTAATTTCACCTGCATTCCATCCGAATGAAGTTGTTTTTTCGAAATTGATGGACGAATTGTTCAAGATCCATGACTGCGCGAGACGAGCTGACTGCGCGAAACAAGTGTGCACCGCTGTCTGTGCAGATTGAGGTACAGATAGGATCATGCACGCCCTGAACCGCGACGCGCAACTGTTAAACATACCTAATAATACAATCCTCAAGAAGTGGAACATACCTAAATAATTCAGTGACATAGATTATATTTAATTACAGTGACGAAGGAAAGAAGGTCTGTGAAGTGGGAAGTGGTGCAAGCTGATCCGGGCTGGACATTCCATAGGCTCAAACAGGGCAGTGCATCATGCCACTCATTTATGCTTTTGTGGCAAGGGATACCACTGTGCTGGCGGAGTTTACACCCTACACAGGTACTTGCTGCACAAGTGTGCAGGTTGCTGCAGCCCATCTCACGTACATATGCACACACATTACCCACCCACTCACAACACACAGGCAACTTCAACACCGTGGCCATAGAATGCCTTCAAAAGCTGAACAACCCCGAGAGCAAGTTCACCATCGCCTGCGATAGGCACACTTTCAACTACCTGATACACAATGGCTTTAGTGAGTTGTGTGTGTGTTATTGAATATCCTGCTACCGCACGATGGCTGCTTGTTCTCTCTCTCGAACGTCCACCGGCAGTTTGAACAGCTGCCTCGCACGCGCATCCAGCTCCTCACTCCTGGCCCGAATCCTTGAGCAGCCGCGTGACCCCTCCTCCTGCACGCTTGTCCGTACTCTGCAGCGTACCTGGTCGTGGCGGACGAGGCATATGGGCGCCAGGTTCCCTTTGCCTTCCTTGACCGGGTGAAGCAAGAGTTTGAGGAGGGTTATGCAGACAAGGGCCGCATGTCCACAGCACACAGTATGGACCGCACCTTTGGGTGGGTGGGCAGCACAGGAGGAAGGGGGGCCTTGTTCAGTGTGGGCAGGGAAGTTGCACACGCCTGATACAGGTCAACTTGTGTCTGGCACACGATGATGCCAGTAGAGCACATGCAGTAGTCATAAAGCAAGAAGGGGGCACGTTGGGTTACACATGTGTGTCCCTTCTATAGCAGACATCTCATTCACGTTTCTGCGTGGGTACTGCAGTGTGTGTGTGTTTGTGTGTGTGTGTGTGCATGTGCGTGTGTGTGTGTGTGTGTCAGTGACCCTTTTTTGATAGACATCCCATGAAGAAGCAGCATTTTTGCAGCACAATATTCTACATTGCTTGAACTCGTAAGAAGGTACTTGCAAGGGGAGCGAATGAATCATATTTCTCAAAGCTAGTAAAAATTTATCCTGTCCATCGTCACATTTTGGCAGAGTAACTCCGGCACACTGGCTGCCATCATCAGCACAGCATCTGAAGCTTTGACATAAGTTCTCACCACAAGCTTTTGTAGGGGTTAACCGAGGTTACTACAAGGCAAGGTCTCATACAAGCATACAAAAAACAAGTATGCGTATGTCCTGCACTCCATGGTTGACTAACTGCTGTGCATGTTCCTGTCAGTGGGGCAGCTAGACAGTGCTTCCAAAATGACGACAGCCATGACTTGCAGCAAATTGCTAGCTTCTGAATTTACATCGCCATGCCCTTGCAGTCCCAGATTAAAATCGCACATGGAGTATTGCATGGCGCACCCTGACGAGATATCCAAGATTACCCAAGTGCAAAGAAAGGTGCGCAGCAAATCTATGCCTCGATTGCACACAGTGGTGCTGCTTGTCTGGTCTTTCGTGCTCTCGTGTTTACTCATGTTAAAAGTGCTACCACTTGTGTCCCCCCATGTCGATGTCCTCTTCAAGTGCTTACTGTTGTACAGGAAGATGATGTATGCTGCACCATTCCTGCCTCAGCATCACTGTTAAGAGCTGCACCCGGTAAACAATTGTAAAGGCCATTTTACATGTTGCTTTACTCCAGACGATTTGAATGTAGGTTATGCAACTGCTGTACATAAGCATAATACCATGTTTAAGTTCAAGTAAAACCCTTTTATAAATGGCCTAAAATAGGGTAATCCTGCAGCTTGAAGAGCTGCTCACCTGTGTCCAATTTCTGACTACAAAGGTTAGAGGGCTGTAGCCGTTTTTAAAGAAGCCCCAAACAGGTCTATTTCAGTGTCAAGAGGGGCTCAGTCATGTCATTGATGCAAATGAAGGCTCTAACGTTGGAAGCAAAAAGGGGTGCAAATCAGAGAAACGCCACGTGAAAAGGAAGTTGACCAAACTAAAGCAAGAGGCAAAAAGGGCTGCTTATGCTTTCACCCTGGATCAAAAGAACACAACTTGGTGTACATTGCAGAACAAGAACTTACGCTGCAGGATAACGGAATACGGGTTGGTATTTGATACCCACGTCAGGAGGTTTTTTTGAAAGGCACTTTTACTTTTTGGGGTGGACACCCCTGAGGAATTTCCCACCCCCTAATCCCCCCTTCCAGTGCCCACACCAGACAGAAAAGGGTACCAAAACTGCTCCATTCTGAATTATGCATCCATCTGCGTATTCTTCAAGACATGAAACTGAAGTGTCGCAGAGTTATGGGGCAAAAACTGAGATACGGACGCCCATGGACACGTGATCTACCAGGCACCCATAACTGGCTTGCACTGTCCCACATTGCTTCTATTTCTTCAGAATTTCACTGACTATCTCATGCTGGCACAATCCTGTAAGTTTGGGGTTAATTGCTGCTTCATTGGCTTGACTCACCCCGCGGCCTGCACCCGAGCGCGTGTGCCTCTGACTTTTGGACATGTCCACAGACCCCCATTTTTGCCCAATTTGCTCAAAACGGGTGGCAATCGACTGGGCTTGAGCTAAGGATTCCGCTGATATATCTAAAATTCTGTGGAAGTTGCCCAGAATAAACTGGAGATCCCCCCCAAATAAAAACCCACTCCATCCCACCCCCTCCCGGATTCGACTCATATACATACCAATTGATAGCTCTCGACTCTCGACGTCAGGAT
>Ga0307948_1002348_pt1 | contig 13751 bp, 11 predicted proteins | sample OrgLakmetagen280_FD_201824 | JGI IMG/M metagenome (GOLD analysis project Ga0307948, IMG submission 201824) | Saline water microbial communities from Organic Lake, Antarctica - #280 | ecosystem: Environmental > Aquatic > Non-marine Saline and Alkaline > Saline | place: Antarctica: Organic Lake...
TGGAGAAGTTCAAGATGAGAAGCATGTGCTTTTCTTTTGCAAGTGTGCTGAAGTGTGCGAGCTGCGCATGAGATACAGAGACCTTTTTGAAAGAATGTTTAAGACTCTGCGTGTGTTTGCTCCTTCTAGCTCTGAATTTATTCCCTTCTTAACTTGTCATCACAGTATCACTGATTTTGAGATCAATGCATTTCTGAATCAAGACTCATACAGACTCCTCAAGTTTGTGTCAGATTTAGTTTCAGTTTTCGACACTGGTTGATTTTGTTTCACCAGCCAATTTGCCATCAGCCAGAGACTCGGGCTGTAGGCCATCCTTGTAACCCTTGTAACCCATGCGCAGCTCGCACACTTCAGCACAAGTCTGTTAAGCAGCCTATTGGTCTGCCATGTTTGGCTGTCAATCACCTCATCAGTAAAATCCATGTGAAGGGTGATCTCCCTCTAAACTCTGTAAACTCTGTAAAGGGGGATGCCAATTAAAGTTATCCCATCTTAATTTCTGTCTTGAGCTTTCTGCAAACTGTTGCAGTAATGACAAGTCGATTTAGGCATGCCTTATTGAAACGACTCTACAGAGCAGAGAGGCTTGCTACGGAGCTTGACACTCAGTAATTTTACATCCGATGATTGGAAACTGAAAAAGGCCGGCAAACTCAATACATTTGGTCACGTAATGCGCGTATGCAACCCTGAAATAAAGCATGCTGGAACTCAATAATACAAATACAAAATAAATTGAAAGATCGCACATGACGTACTTCTTCTTCTTTATAGCTGAAAACAAGGTGAATAGACGCAGAAAAGCACGACAAAGCAGACATGACACGTCTGATGTATACTCTTGTCTGCGTCCGCATAATGAACAACTGTAATGGTTACAATGATTATAATGAGGGATGACCTTCAGCCAGGTTGTTTGGCTGATCGGCTGCTGACTGGTCTCGGCCAGCCACAAATAAATCCATAAGCTCAGAAAGAAAAAGAAAAAGTCTATTGTTCTGCTGAGAAAGGAAATCTGCATAATGAACAACTGTAAAATCTCCTGGTGCAAAGGAGCACGACTAAGCAGCCGTCTCACGACCAGTTGCATTGTCTGCATTGCTAGCGGTTGGCATGTGCTAATGTACATAACGTAATGCAAGGTTTCCTGAAATCCATAGTCTGCAGATAAGTTTCGTACTTTTCCCTCTTTAATGTGAGTGACTGTCATCATCTTCCTTGGCACACATCGGCCAATCGTTCATACCAAGCAAACAGGATTGCACAAACCCAACGACTTGAGTAATAGTATCACCCATACACATACACAGACAACGGAACATGCCAAGCCGCACAGCATAATAACATAAGGTCTGATGAGTGGCTGAGCAGGCAGCTGGATCCGCCGACAAAAGCAGCCAGAGTCCCGCTATGCCAAATTTGCGTCTAATTATGAGCTATCCCTCCTAGTAACATAAGAGTACTTGTGATTCCTCATCCATCCTGTAGCCTGAGTCAATGATTGATTCCTCATCCATCCTAGAGCCTGAGTCAATGATTGATTCCTCATCCATCTTGTAGCCTGATTCAATGATTGAATTTGTAATACACTTCTATTTGCATGCATGGAAAAATACGCAACGGCAAAGCCCTCAACATACAGCAACACCAAAAAGACAAACAAGCAAAAGTTACTGCATTGCGTCATCTTGCAGTGCATCATCAGTGCAATCACAACCCTGTACTGACATCTTTCCACCAATAGATGACACCAGCAACCTCCAGCTCGTGCACATACCCTTGTTCACATCCACACATTCACATCCTGCGCTTGCTTAACTCATTCCCGAGGTACATTGCACGCAAGGAATTATCATACGCAAACACCTCAGCAACTGCGCACACCGTGTTCACAACAAAGGTCCTCTGCCATGGCGTTTCCAAGGACAGCGCGCTGAAGATGAAAGCAAGCATGCTCATGGTGATAGCGTGCTTGGCAAAGAGCCAGCTAAGGGAAGCCTGCAAAGGACCAAGGCAGCGGAACATTGATTAAAACTCACAAGGGCAGTGTTGACACAGCATCCTGTTTGAGGGTAAAGGGGTACAATAAAGGCAGAGCAGCGACAACATGCCACTCCTGTAGCAATTGTAGGCTGGCTTTTTATTGCATGGTACGCACGAGTCCACTTATTTGTGCCACTACGCACAGGGACTACACCCAAGCCCGTCAGAGCAAAAAGCAACACCTTCTATAAGTATGCACAGGTGCTTACACTGCACGGTACACACGAGTTCACTTACTTGTGCTACTACGCACAGGGACTACACCCAAGCTCGTCAGAGCAAAGAGCAACAAGAGCCCGGCCCTTCCCATTTGCAGCGCAACCTGCAGGTGAACAGGAGATCTTTAATAACTCATATAATAAATAATAGAGGGACGCCAAGCTGACGATATTCCTACCTTATTATTATTGATGAACACAGTAAGCACGATGAGTTGTGTAAATAACGCCATTTCATTCTCTCATTACACTGGAATCCACTTTGTCCCAGTGTTCAATATCACCATTTCATATTTCTGACCTCTTTTCATGCAATTCCACCTCTTAAAAGTGGATTAAGATCCAAGGCGCAAAAATGCTACTACTTACTCGTACCTAGGGTTGGCCAGAACCATACATATACGGTGTATATACGGTATTTTCGGCAATATAATCACCAAAAATACGGTCATATATGGTGTATTCATACGGTTCTGGCCAACCCTACTCGTACCCATACTCATCGTCTTCCCTGCTGTGTGTGCGTTTGCAGAGTAGTTGGTGGATCAGAATGCTTGAACTAAACCAAACACCGATACATAAAAAGAACCATCCTGACCATCGACCCTGTACCTTCTGCCTGTCAAACAACAGACCCCAAACGTACGGTCCTTGAAAGAGAACTGCCCATCTATCCTGAGCAGTAGTGGACATGCCAGAGCTGATGGCCATACGAAGCAATCTGCATGCACATTTGTTTGCAGTCACACTTATACCTCACGGCGTCATAAAACTTGCAAGCCTTTGCCATCACAATACCATGATACCATGATGCATCTACCTACACTGTTGAAATGTTTTTGAAACCATGATACCATGATGCATCTCCCTACCCTGTTAAAAAGTACCTGATACCATGATGCATCTCCCTACCCTGCTAAAAACAAATACTGCTAATAACGATACCATGATGCATCTACCTACCCTGCTAAAAAAGGTTATGTAATAATAATGGTACAATGTTGCATCTACCTACCCTGCTTATAAATTATACCATGATGCATTTCCCTACCCTGCTACTTAGGGTTTAGTTTTTGGGGTCATGGTTTTAGGTTTTAGGGTTAGGGCCCTGTCCCCCATCCCCCCTGCCCAAAATGCATCAGAAAAGTCAAGCTTCCAGTGGAGCTGTTATGTACAGCTGTTTGGCAGAACACTATGTAGAGATTACTTCATCATTGCCTCCCTCTGAGGAGCAAGGTGTGTAAAATTTTGCTCCTGGTCTGCAATCAAAGTGAGGCTTCTGCCAAAAGAAAGAAAAGGAGCTTACTAAGAAGCAATTAAACCCCAAGAGCCTAACATGACACCCTTGGGGGGACAAGGCTGTCAGGCCAGGGGCACAGAACAAACACACACAGAGAGAATAAGAGAGAGAGAGAGAGAGAGAGGAAGAGAGAGAGAGAGAGAGAGAGAGAGAGAGAGAGAGAGAGAGAGAGAGAGAGAGAGGGAGAGAGAGGGAGAGAGAGGGAGAGAGGGAGAGAGAGAGAGAGAGAGAGTGTTAGAGAGAGAGAGAGAGAGAGAGAGAGAGAGAGAGAGAGAGAGAGAGAGAGAGAGAGGGAGAGAGAGGGAGAGAGAGGGAGAGAGGGAGAGAGCGAGAGAGAGAGAGAGAAAGAGAGAGAGAGAGTGAGTGAGTGAGTGAGCGAGTGATTGAGTGAGAGAGAGAGAGAGGTGTGTGTCAAACACAGCACAAACGTAAAATCTCCCATGCTTCATCCACACCTGACGAGGCTCAGCACGCTCATGCAGGTCAGAACGTAGACGCGGACTTTGAGCAGGCAGTCAATGTAGCCTGCAGCCCGTAATCTCAATTTATTCCCGTCCTTGTCGAGCACGTGGTGGCCGCATGCAGCCTCAAACCCCCGCAAGGCACTGCGCAAGGCGACGGACCACACAGCCGGCTTGCACCTAGCCTGTCTCTGCAGAGCAAATCCGTCAACCAAAAATGCAGGACCTTGCTGCTGTCGTGTCTCCAGCGCCTGGTGCTCCTGCTCCTGCTCCTGCTCCACTTGCTGCAGCTGCTGTCGCGCCAGCTGTTGCTGCTCCTGCTCCTGCTTCTGTCCCTGCTCAGAATGCTGCTCCTTCCTTGCTTCTGCTCTTTTGTTGCTGCTCCTTCCTTGCTGCTGCTGTTGCTGCTGCTGCTGTTCCAACTGAGAAGCAAGGGGAAGCAACGCTGGCCCAGCTGCGGGGTCGTCAAGTGCTAAGTCGACCTAGCCAAATATAAAGAGAGAATAAAATGTGTAAAACAGTAAGGATACTCCCCATGTGACGTGTTAACGCATGTCATTTCCCATGCGGCGTATTAACGCATGTCATTCCCCATGCGGCGTATTAACGAATGCCATTCCCCATGTGACAGGTCAATGTATGTCATTCCCTATGTGGCGTGTGAACGCGCGTGCCATATCTTTGATGAGCATGTCAAACCTGTTCTGCTTGCGAGCGTGACCCACTTTCATATTGTGGCTTCATGAGTCACCCCTGAAGTGCTCCTTGGAAATCTGCTAATTGCTCTGACTGCTCTTTGCTTAGCTCCTCAAAGGATCAACATGGCACTGTTTGAGATTATGATCAAAGGCATGATGTCCCAGAAATGGGCGTGCGGAACATATGCTTCATGACATCATTGCGGTTTATCGACAACCAGGAAGGTTTTTTTGCAAGAAATCACAGTTCCAGGCTCTGGCTTCCTTTCAGCGCAACACCTTTATACGTACTGAGTTCAGTGAAGAACACGAGAAAAGTTCCAGTTCTTAGGATTTGCAGCTCAGCATAAAACAATATATATCCCTCTTGCTGGTATCTGCGTTCCTCTTCTGTCACACTTCCATCTTCTTATCTCCCAAAACACCCCTGTCACGTGCACCCCACAATGTTAACGAAGTACAACCTACCATTCTGCCGCCTTCCAGCTGCTGGCTGACCACGTAGTCCCTCAGGATAAATGCTGCACTCAGCCCCATTAAATTGGGCACGTCCCATGGCCAAACAAAACCCTCGCCGTCCCACTGCGTGCCCCAGCGTAAAGCAGCTTGCAGCATGAGCTCAGGCCTGCACGGAAGTGTGGATAATGTAAGTGAGTGTGTGTGTATGCGCATGTGCTCATGCGTTTGCGTGAGAGTGGATGATGTAAGTGTGTGTGCGCACGTGCTCATGTGTTTGTGTGAGAGTGGATGATGCAAGTGTGAGTGTGTGAATGTATGTGTGTGCATATATACATGTGTAGGGTTGGCCAAAACCATATATATACGGTGTATATACGGTGTATATATACGGTCCTGGCCAACCCTATACATGTGTGTGTTTGTGTGTGCCTGGGCATGTGCTTGTCTACCTAAATTATATGTGCCCCTCAGGATGCCCATGACAGGCATGTCGACGGCGATGATGCGCCAAAGGTCAACACACAAACCACAGCAGCTGTTACTTATCAAAACTGGGTGCGAAGTCTGCGTGAGCCTGATGGCCACGCATGTTGTACCTTCAAACATGAATTTAAACACTATTTGCAGGACTACTTATACATGTACTCACACATCCATTATTGGCTGCACACACGCACACACACATGCACACACGCACACACACACACATGCACACACACACACACACACAAGCAGCACGTCATACTCACTGGGGGCTTAGGGAAACCAAATGAAGCAATCCACCCAGCTGCTTGATGCTCAATTCCTGCTCGCTCTCTCCGCGGCCGCTGCTCGTGCACCCAAGGGTTGTAGAGGACAGAGTGCGCTCGGGACAAATGTACTCTCCTTGGGCTACAAGCTCAGCAAAGGGCAGGGCGCCTGGCAGGCTGCCAAGCACTCTTATCAGTAGGGCCGCCAGCGTGGGCATACCCCACAGCACACATTGATGCAGCAGATCCTTCCCAACATGCCAAGCGGCCATGTGCGCTTCTTGCGTCGAGGTTGGTGGGGGTGCTGCCACTGCTGCTCCTTCTGCTGCTGCCACTGCCACTGCTGCTGCTGCTGCTGCTGCTGCTGCTGCTGTGGTGGTTGGACGGGAACTTGACAGGGGCAGGTGTGGGCTGTGACAGCTCTTGCATTTTGATGACGCGTCTGTTGTGGGAGGCACCCTGCCTGCCAAGGGGTGGTGCTGCTGTAGCCAGTGCCCAAGGTCCGCCACAAACAGGGCTACGTCCTCGCTCCCCGTCAAAGGCAGGTGTGCAAGCTCAGCAGAGATGCCAGTGAGGCAGCTGGGGATCGAGTGACAAACAGTGTTTTAATCCTCAGAAGGTGTGTGTGTGTGTCTGTGTGTGTGTCTGTGTCCGTACGCGTGAGCATTGGCATGTGCATCCGTGTGTGTGCAAGAGTAAGTTTGCGTGCGTGTGCATGTGCTTTTACATTTGTACGCGCTTGTAAGAGCGTGTGGGCTGTTGCGAGTGAGCTTGTCTCAAGTACAGAAATGCGCTTATATGTTCTTTCCCACTTACCTGGGGAGCAGAAGCAGATTGCTGAAACCAAGGAGCGTGTGCCCCTGGCAAAGCTCTAGCCTTAGCAGCCTAGGGCTGAGAGTGTGTGTGAGAGCGCTGATGTCAGGAAGCAGGACATCCACCTGTTCATGTGTGATGAGGGTTGAGAGTGTGAGTGAGAGATGAGCCGATGTCAGGAAGCAGGACATCCACGTGTTCATTGTGATTAGGAGGGTGGAAGGGTTGAGAGTGTGTGTGAGAGCGCCGATGTCAGGAAGCAGGACAACCACCTGTTCATGTGTGACCAGGAGGGTGGAATGGGGAAGCTGGCACTTGATGTGGATGGCAACAAAGGTTGATGTGGCTGGATAGTTGTGTAAAGCAAGACTCTACAGATGCAGCACAGAGGAGATGGTTGCTGCCGTCTCACATCAAAGCACAGAAGGCTACATTTCACAGTTGGTAGACGTATCAGTGCCAGCACCTGAATATAGCCTTGCAATATGAGCAAAGAAGGGAATGTCAGGCAACGTTAGCTGCTGCCTGTCTGGCGTGCATGACAAGTAAGCATGCAGATAACTGCAAATAACTGAACGCTTGGCAAGCTGGTGAAGAAACCGAGAAAGACATACCTACTTTAGTTAGGGATCAAGGCTTTCTTAACTGGCAAGCGAACCAGACATGTCTCAGGGGGACAGGCACATTCATATTTCTCATCCGAGCACAGATTTAAAAAACAGAAGAATCACACATGCACTGAAACCGCAACCCACGTCAACGACAGGAAAGAAGCGACTTCAGACTGTAGAACTGTTTCGTATAGGTACTGCAGAAAATTTGACATGAATCAGCCGAGCTTGCGCACAGACCGAAGCTTACCTTAAACAGCTGCATTCCTTCTGGACGTTGTGCAGGTTTGTTTTCTAGCACAGCTGGTCCCTCTTCTTCCCCATATTCGGCACCAACGCCACTGCCCCTTCCTTCAATGCCGCTGCTCCTGCTTTCAATGCCGCTGCTCCTGCTTTCAATGCCGCTGCCCCTTCCTTCAATGCCGCTGCTCCTGCTTTCAATGCCGCTGCTCCTGCTTTTATAGCCAGCTACGCCGCTGCACCTTCCTTCCATGCCACTGCCTCTTGCCTCAACGTTATTAACGCCACTGCCCCTTCCTTCGACGCCACTGCTGCTTCCCTCGAAAACATGATCTACAGCCACCAACTGAGTAGGCAGGTAGCAGCTGCTCGTGCATGCCAGCACCTGCAGGGCGTCCGGCCTATCTGCCACACACACATCACCACCAGTGCTTTCCCGACCATCCCATGTGGCCCCATGCTGCTCCGCAGGCACGGTTTTGCATAAGGGGCTCCACCCAGCAAAGTCACTGCCATGGCGCGCACGCACCCACACACTGACACAGACAGCAGACGGAGGGGAGGCTGTTGTAGGAGAGCAGTAGCTGCTGCTGGTGGGGGTGGCGCTGGTGGAAGGACGTTGAGGAACTGAGGAATTGGACACGGGCGGAGTTGGATAGCTCTCATCCATTGCAGCAGGCGGAGGGGCTGGCAGCAGGAGGGAGGGAGACGCAACGTCAATGCTGCATTTGTAAAGGGAGTCTGCTGGGTGAAGGGGATAGGGTCCGTGCACTTCCCACACAGCTGCTGCTGCTGCTGCCGCTGCTGCTGTTTCTGAGGATGCCATTTGATTAGAGCAGAGGTACACCTTGTCGTCCAGCTGCGCGCGATTGTGTCAGGGGTGTGGGGGTGGTATATTGATATCATTATAATTACTGATAAGGCGTAAAAGGAAGGGGAAGGGAGGGTGGAAATGGTACAGAGGCAACGCCTGCCATTCAAATATGCCTCGCATTACACCACACAATTCACTAAACTACCTACCACGTCGTATCATTATGTTTAGGGTTGGCTAGAATTGTAAGTTTACGCCGTAAATGACTGAATATTTGATGAAATCCCCGCCAAGAATACTGCATGTACACTGTATATAGTTGTAAGGTTGGCAAGACCATATACGTACACCGTATATGACCGTATGCATGGTAATCCCCCTGCTAAATATACCATACATGCACCAAATATACGTATGTAGGTATGTATATTTGGTCAACCCTAACTATGTACCCAACATTCACATGTGTCTTTCGACACGGGCCTCGCCCCAACCTCTTTGCTCAATTTCACACCACAATACCACATTGCACCATTACACGTGCCCAACATCATCAGGTTTGACGCAAGCATGCCTGGTGACTGGCAGGCCCAGCCCGCACTCCCACCGCAATGTTCATCTACTTGGTTGGCCAGAGTTATGCACATGTACCTAGTGATGCCAAACAAGAATGTATATAAATGTGGAAGTCGCTCCGCCAAAAATACTGTAGGCACACTATTTCCGTAGAGATGGTCCTGGTCAACTCTACACTTCCTTTTTTCACAGCCCTTCACCTGAAGCGTAATAGGCAGTCCCGAATCCCTCACTTCCTCTACCAGGTGCGTGCTTTCCAGCCATCTCTGGGCAGCTTCAATCACGAGCTTGTGGGTGTGCAGAGAACAAGCATTCTCGGCTGATGTGATGTCCTGCCTCAGGTCTGCTGTTAGGATGATGCAGCCAGCGCGCATGACTGCGCTGAGCAGCTCTACCTCCGCGTTCCTGCGTGGTCGGGTAGAAAGATTGAGGTGCTTAAATGGCAGCCCTGTTACACGTCCAGCCTCCGGGCAGATATTACGATGTTGCAGCCAGCGCACATGTCTGTGCTGAGCAGCTTTACTTCTGCATTCCTGTGCGGTTTGGCAGCTCTGTTATCTGTCCAGCCTGAGGTCTGCTGTTAGGATGATGCAGCCAGCACGCATGACTGTGCTGAGCAGCTCTGCCTCTGCCTTTCTGTGCGGAGTTGCTTGTAAGTTGAGCTTGCCGTCACAAACAGGTAACTCACAGCAGAGTAGTGCTCAAGGAGACTGCCAAAGTGAAGAATTAAATCCAGGCTGGCGCATAAATTCTTACTTTTTCCTGTTCATTTCTTATTTGTACTCCTGGTCGTCCACGTGCAAACCCCCCCCCAAACAGGGCCAATAAGCTTCCCACCCAATTTAAAGCCCCCTATATTTCATCTAAATGCAAGATACTTGATGTTATATCTAAACCATTGACATTTGCTGAAAATTTGGCATTCTGGGGGGCTGTGTGGGGTCCAGTGCGTATTTTGCACCCACTTTGGCAGGGAAAAGGTGCATTTCTGAAGTTGCCCCGATCGACCTCTGCTTCAGGATATAAGCATTATAAATGTTGTATAACAATGCTGCAAGGTCAAATTTGGGGCAGGGGTACTGGGAAAGCCGGCGAGTGGGAGGTACTCACACAAGGGACACAGGGGAAAAAGGCAGGAAAAAGCTGTTTCTCCGTACCTGCTGCGAGTTTCAGCCCGGTTTTTGCTCTCAGAGTAGCGGTATAAAATATCATCATATTTAAATTTTCATAGGGCCAATTAATGGCCTGGTTAAGATTTGGTGGAATTGTTTGACCCGTTACATGCAGCAATTTCCGCCTGTGCTACTTCGGCTCCATCTAAAATTCCCAAATTCACACCAGAGTTGCGGTATAAATTATCAAGCCCTTTGAAATTTACAGGGCACAGATTGGTGCAGTGTGTGAGTAATGGTGTCTGTTTCTGACCGTTACATTTCCACTTACTGGGTCTTTCGGCCTGCTTTCTTTGTGTGCATGTAAAAAGCTATCCAACACATCTTTCAGCTCCCCAAACGGTGGAGTGGTTGGGGAGATATGCCCAAATTATTGGTATTGGCCCTATTTGCCCGGGGAGGGGGGGGGGGGTTGCATGGGGACAACCTCCTTCGAACTGCACTAAATTGCACTGCTTCTTCCAGCACCATCACCTTTCTTACCTTGCACGAAGGTGTGCTGGGAGGTCGGACAAGGCATCTGGTGGAAATGAGCTAGGCTCAGACTTGCATGGAATCTTCAATGAAACCTGCATGTGGTCGCGTGGATGCAATGGATGGAGATGAGATAATGTATGACAAAGATCAAGCGACAGCGGATTAGTACAGAGGCGTGCACAACAACTAGAGGGGAAAAACAAACGGAAAGAAAGAGGGTGCCAACAGGAGGCGCCAAAAAAAAATTCTGGACGTCATGCCCTATTTTTGGGGTGGACCCCCCTGCCTCCCCCCCCCCCAAAACCCCCCTTCCGGTGCCCCCACCCGGACAAAAAGGGTACCAATCTGCTCCTTTCTCAAATAGGCATCCATCTGCATACTCATCAAGACCTGAAACTGATGTGTTGCAGAGTTGTGGGGCAAAAACTGAGATACGGACGCCCATGCACACATGACCTGCCAGGCACCCATAACTGGCTTGCACAGTCCCATATTGCTTCCATTTCTTCAAAATTCCACTGACTATCTCATGCTGGCACAATCCTGTAAATTTGGGGTAAATTGCTGCTTCATTGGCTTGACTCACCCCGCGGCCTGCACCCAAGCACGTGTGCCTCTGACTTTTGGACATGTCCACCCTCCCCCCCCTCTGATTGGACCCATACATATATCGATCCACATCTCTCGACGAGAAGATTCTGAGTATCTAATTTTTAATGGGATTTGGGCATGACGTCCAAAATTTGTGCATCCTGGCGCCTCCTGGCGCCAAGATGTAAAATTCAAAGCACAAACGCATAGAAGGCTACAAAGTGAGAAACGGGGCACGGCCAATGCGTAAAACTTAAGGCACACAAAATCAGGCGCCGAATAGTACACACGTATAGGAGGAAAAGGCAGGCAGCACAGAATAAGTACAAGGTTGAAAGTAAGAAATAGTGAGGCAGGCGACAGGTAGTGTCCTTATTTAAAGTAAGACACAGAGGGACGGGCAACAGGTGGTGTCCTTGTTAAAGGTAAGACACAGAGAGGCGGGCAACAGGTGGTGTAATTGTTAAAAGTAAAAGTAAAAAATAGTGAGGCGGGCAACAGGTGGTGTCCTTGTTAAAAGTATGACACAGTGAGGCAAGCAACAGGTGGTGTCCTTGTTAAAAGTAAAAGTAAGAAATAGTGAGGCGGGCAACAGGTGGTGTCCTTGTTAAAAGTATGACACAGTGAGGCAAGCAACAGGTGGTGTCCTTGTTGAAAAGTAAAGTAAGAAATAGTGAGGCGGGCAACAGGTGGTGTCCTTGTTAATAATAAGACACAGAGGGACGGGCAACAGGTGGTGTCCTTGTTAAAAGTAAGACACAGTGAGGCGGGCAACAGGTGGTGTCCTTGTTAAAAGTAAAAGTAAGAAATAGTGAGGCAGGCAACAGGTGGTGTCCTTGTTAAAAATAAGACACAGTGAGGCGGGCAACAGGTGGTGTCCTTGTTAAAAGTAAAAGTAAAAGTAAGAAATAGTGAGGCGGGCAACAGGTGCTGCATCTCTGAGCATCCCTCCAGCTGGCGGAACATAGTAAAACGACTAGGGTTGGCCAAAACCATACATAAAGGTGTATACCTATACAATATTATAAGCAGGGAAAATATCTTACATACGGTCATATACGGTGTGCATATACGGTTCTGGCCAACTCTAAAATGATGACGGAGATCCACAAAATACAATAGAGGGCATCGCAGCCAGCGTACTGTCTGCCGGCGCAGCTAGCAGTCAGCGCACGTCAACCGGTCGTGATCTGGAATGCCAGTGAAGCTTGTGAGAGCATTTTACAGGTGAGCCACGTGTCTACGTGGCTTTCCCTTGGTAGGCATTAAGCATTCCCCTTAATTACGGCATATACACGTTCACGACATCACATGAGTTTCACAAAATCACATGGGGCTCAGCATTTCCCTTAATTACGGCATATACACGTTCACCACATCACATGAGTTTCACAAAATCACATGAGGCTCAGCATTTCCCTTAATTACGGCATATACGCATATACGCGTTCACCACATCACATGAGTTTCACAAAATCACATGAGGCTCCACACCTGGACTTACGCACGTGGCTTCTCCCTAGAAGAGCCGTGTCAGGCAGGCATTCACCATGCGGGGCATGCACTCACAACACCACAAAAGGCTTGACACATACATGGCTCTTCCTGGCAGGCCACACCAAGCATCCGCATATCCGCATGCACCTTCAAGTGCGTGCAAACACTCACACCCTCACCAAGCGTGCTTTCCTCCCATCATATCCTTATGATACTGAAAGTGAAACTTGCACCAAACTCGCTGCATCAATCTTGGAATCTTTGTTATACCTTGTGATCCAGTGTGTATGAATGGTTTGACATACCTTGTGATATTGAAAGCGAGACTTGTACTGAATTCGCTTCTTCCTCAGGTGATACCTCAACTGCTCAAGCTGCCCTGCTGTGGTTGCACTTGGTATTGAAGCCTGCACAGGCAGGAGACGTGCGCGTGTAAATTATTGGGTGCCGGGCTGTGATTGGCTGCTGGGCAGTGTTGAGGCTAAAAAGGCAGCACGCAGCCACGACAAACCATGTTGTCCACGCACACAGCCACAACGATCGATGTTGTCCATGCACAAAACCATAACAAACCATGTTTGACCATGCACACAGCCACAACGATCCATGTTGTCCATGTTGCTTGCTTTTGCTTGTTTTGCAAGCTCGCTCTCAAAATGTAGGTGACAGGCTGATATGCGGCAGGTGGCGACTGCACGTCAAAAGACTTCAAAACCCCTTTCTAAGGGGTTGTTTGCAATTTGCAAAACTGCGCTCATAAAAAATCAAAGCGCCACGACACACAACCAAACACTCACACACATATCTACTCAATCCCATACACATACACACACAAAACAAACAAGCACGCTTATACATATTTACTCACTCCAATAAGCCCCTGTGGTTCTCGCTCCAGATGGTACTGTAGCTGTTCATGTCCGCTGCTCTGACTGTGCTGCTGCTCTTGCCTGACGCTCTCGCACCCCCCCTCTTTCCCCTGTTCAAGGTGTTGCTGCCCACCTCCGCTGCGCTGACAACACCTTGAAC
>Ga0307948_1002349_pt1 | contig 13749 bp, 11 predicted proteins | sample OrgLakmetagen280_FD_201824 | JGI IMG/M metagenome (GOLD analysis project Ga0307948, IMG submission 201824) | Saline water microbial communities from Organic Lake, Antarctica - #280 | ecosystem: Environmental > Aquatic > Non-marine Saline and Alkaline > Saline | place: Antarctica: Organic Lake...
CCCCGACCCCCTCAGAATTGACTCATTTGATACCAATCAATAGCTTTCAACGTCAGGGTTCCGAATATGTACTTTTAATTGGGATCAACACGTGTGTCCAAAAAGTTATAATCCTTGACGCCTCCTGGTGCAGCTCACAAGTGCTTGCGTGTTAAGTCTGCAACATATGTTGCGCCTGTACAAAAAAAAGCCTGCCAGAATGCCACTTTATTCTATCGGATGAAGGCTGTATACAGGAAAAACAAACGTAGGCCGTGAGATTCCACCCCACATCAGTAAGGAAAAGAAGCCACTTCGGTTCCAAGTGCAGTAACACTCTCCCACGAGAAATGATAAAGAGAAAAAATTGTTTGGGATCAGGAGGGTTGCAAGATTTGCTCGATACTGACTCCTGGTCAGAGTTAATGGTGGTACTAAAAGGGCTTGTCTGGTAAGAACAAGTTCAGCATCATTTTCTGTAACAAACACTGGCAGCTTCTGGAAATTACAAAGCAGGTATTTTGCTCGGCTTTTGCCTTACTCCACTTTCACTCTGTGTCACACACAGACTACCCTTGGAGGAACAGCAAGGCAACCTCATCCTCCAAGCCTGCACCCAAAGCAGCGAGGACCAAAACGTTTGCTAAGAAAGGCAAGGACAAGATCCCGCAGGTATAAGCACGTGTCAACGCTTTCCACTGTTTCAGCGTGTGTTACCGTGTTTGGTGTTTAACTGATAACTGCTTAAACCCTGTGGTGTTAAACTGAAACCTGCTTTCCATTGCGTGTGTTGCTGCCGTTTGGCTGTTTAACTGATATCCGCTTAAAGCCACAGGGAGCTATTACCTGAACGCAACTAAATGCATGCTGAAGTGAAAAGCACAGGGGTATTTATCAGCTAGACATCTGAATAACTTTGACCTTACGTGCATCACATTCTATATCGCGACAAGCCCTGCTTCTATCTTTGTGATTTACCCGCTCAAGCATGCGTGAGCATGATTTTAGAGTATGTTCTCTATGCACGCTGACCTTTATCAGTGTAGACTGCTACCAAAACTTCTTTACACACACGTGTTCCTCAAATCACTCTCACAGGAGCCCACTGTGCCATACGCCACTTTCACGATGGACAACTGCATCGACCGCCTGTCCACCAGCAGCAACAAAAGCAGTGGCGTCGTGGAGTTTGATGCCGAAGGCATGGCCAAGGTAGCCTCTGCGCTTTTATAAAGTATCATTAACATATGTAACTTTAAAAGAATGACAGGGACGTGTAAGAAGTGCTCAGGCGCATTGACAAATCGTGGGCAAACAGTGTTTCTTGGTTATTGTTTGGCTGTAATCACCCTTACTAAAGGGCCTTAGGCATAATTCGTTATCACACAATCTCTTTTGTGGTCGGATCATCTTTTTTGTGGTTAGATTATCCTTCCTAGGACATAAAAACATATATCCCAAATAAGCACGAACGTATCATTGACCATTGGGTTAGGACTGACTTTTGTGACCCCCTCGCTGACCCGCCTGTCGTGACCCCAGCACAAATAAAAAGGTGTCATTTTATTCAACCCTAAATTCAGTAGGACGATCACCAGACAGATGCTGTTGCAACATACCACCTGTAGTCTTCTGCCAGGGCTAATTCAACCCTAATTTCAATAGGACGATCACCAGACAGATGCTGTTGCAACACAATTCAACACTCGTAGCTTCCTTGCGCAAGTAGTGCAGTTACTGGGGCCTGGGATGCGGTCGTGTGACATGATTCAGCTGGTAAATAGAGTATTATTTATTGAAAGGATTTGCTCCACACACCCCACACTCATAGGGTTGGCCAGAACGGTATACATGCACCGTATATGACCGTATATTTGGTGATCTCCCTGCCAAGAATACCGTAGATACACCGTATATATATGGTTCTGGCCAACCCTACACACTCACTCTTAAATGTACACACTCTGACCACTCTCAGCTTGGTGACGATCGTGTGTGTATCACCGGATCAGCATCCGGACACGCGAGTGTGACCTTCCGAGTCACATCCGAAAGTCTGATGGGTGGAGCTCAGCTTGAAGGGTACCTGACGCACACTTTCAGCATCCCCATTTCTAAGGTGTGTATTATTGTGGTCGGTCAGCCTGTGCCATGCAGAATAGCTGTTCAAACGTGAGTTATTACATCAATCGCTGCGTGCAAAACTATGTGAGCTATGCGTGCTGAGATCCCTCTTCCTCTGTCTATCTAGGAATAAAAAAGACGTGTCAGTCACTTTTTGACACAGAAGAGGTCAAGCTGCAAATGTATGATGCTTCTTATCAATTTGTGGCAATTTGTGCATATTCAGGTGCACATCACTTTCTCCCACTCTGAGCTGAAAGAGTTCACAAACAGAGCAGGGAGGGGAGAAACAGACGAAAGGGCGGTGCAGAAGGTGTGTTATTGCTTGTGCTTTCCTTTCTGTCTGTTGCATGTTGATACAGCCAGTTTGGCAGAACCTTGCCTCAACTAGAAATTGCAGATGCACACAGCTTTGCTACCAACCTCACCAACAGATAAGATAGGAAAAACTTAAAATTGACATGTTCGTTTTCTCTAAAATAAACGGATTAGTCTGCAACTGTGCTGTTTCAAACGTTCTAGTTTTTGATAGCTGGCAGACCTTCTTAGCAGACATTAATGGAGAACGCATCAACACTACCTACATTCCGTCTTGGTTGACATCTATGGAGGTGCATCAACATAGAAAGTCGCCTTGGGCAGGAACAGCGGGGAAGTATTCTCAACATGGAGCGCCTGTCGGCCAGACTTGAACCCTTTATCATACACATGTAGTTTGCAGCATGTACGCACCTGCATGCGTTTGCAATCCACACATACTAAGACATTTTATCGCATACATGGAGTTCACAGCATGTACACACCTGCATGCGTTTGCAATCCACACATGCTAGGACATTTTATCACACACATGAGTTTTACAGCATGTACACAGCTGTATGCGTCTGCAATCCACACATGCAAAGACATTTATTGCATACATGGAGTTCACAGCATGTACACACCTGCATGCGTTTGCAATCCACACATACTAAGACATTTTGTCAAACACATGGAGTCCACAGCATGTACACACCTGCATGCGTTTGCAATCCACACATGCTAGGACATTTTATCACACACATGAGTTATACAGCATGTTCACAGCTGTATGCGTTTGCAATCCACACGTGCTAAGACATTTCATCGCATACAAGGAGTTCACAGCATGTACACACCTGCATGCGTTTGCAATCCACACATACTAAGACATTTTATCGCATACATGGAGGTCACAGCATGTACACACCTGCATGCGTTTGCAATCCACACATGCTAGGACATTTTATCACACACATGATTTATGCAGCATGTTCACAGCTGTATGCGTTTGCAATCCACACGTGCTAAGACATTTCATCGCATACAAGGAGTTCACAGCATGTACACACCTGCATGCGTTTGCAATCCACACATACTAAGACATTTTATCGCATACATGGAGGTCACAGCATGTACGCACCTGCATGCGTTTGCAATCCACAAATGCTAGGACATTCTATCGCACACATGAGTTTTACAGCATGTCCACAGCTGTATGCGTTTGCAATCCACACGTGCTAGGACATTCTATCGCATACATGGAGTCCACAGCATGTACACACCTGCATGCGTTTGCAATCCACACATGCTAAGACATTTTATCGCATACATGGAAGTCACAGCATGTACGCACCTGCATGCGTCTGCAATCCACACATACTAAGACATTCTATCGCACACATGAGTTTTACAGCATGTTCACAGCTGCATGCGTTTGCAATCCACACCTGTGTCCGTGAATGACTACAGGTGTGTGATGCTTCTGGCACGGCTGTGCATGGTGATGTGGACGTGTGCTACGTGCTGGACATGCTACCTTACGGTAAGATCACATTAAATTGCTGAGTTGCAGCTTGGAAGCCGTCCGAGATGCTGTAAACAACTTAGGGTTTGCATGTAATGTTAAGGGTGCTGCGTAAGAGGCTTGTCAAATGCAAGGGACCCCTTATGTTTACATACTGGTGTAGTTAACCTGTTGCTCTGATGTCCGTGCAGTTCACACCTGAAGGTTGGCATTTTTGGCAGTTACCCTCTTTGTGTCACCGTCTTTGTGTCACCGTCTTTGTGTCACCGTCTTTCCCGAGCAGCTGTGCGTGTTTACAAGGAAGGCTACTGGCTACATAGATTGCATCACGCACAAAAACGCATGCAAGCACGTACACACATTGCACGCTTGCACGTATGCAATTGTAAACGCGCACAAACACGTGTGCACACTCACAAACACACACGTGTACATACAGCCCAATGCCTCTGGGACCACATGGACAAACCCATGAAGACACTCCCCCAGATCTCAACTTGGTCAAGCCATGCTCAGCTTGGAAATGGGCTCCTGGTAGTACATCCGTGTATGCTGTATTTTGTTGTACTGCGTTGAACAAGAAATCACAGCTGAACGTTGGAAGGCAGACACTTTCCTTTGGACGCTTCAATTCAAACGTACAGTACCTGTATCGCTACATTTTGGACCCTTGCACTTATCCACCCTTGCCTTACTATGGTGATGAGCACTGCCCTGAGTGTAAAATATAAAAGTGTTGTTCATAGAGTTGTGGTAATTTTGACGTTCATAGAGTTGTGGTAATTTTGACATGAGCACCCCTGTGGTCTTACCTGTTTTTCCTTTCAAGCGAGTACAGAAGCCATCATTAATCTTACATACTGCACACACCACACACCACACACCACACACCACACACCACACACCACACACCACACACCACACACTACTAATACACAACAGCCACTGCCCCTTGCAGACTCGAGCATTTGACATCCTAGTGCGGCCTGACGGCACTGTTTACCGAGGGGCACACGCAAAGGCTGACGCATGCCGTGACATGCAAGAGTGGGTGTTTTGTAGGCATGATCTTCACATGGAAATTTTGTTTGTATACAAGGATGCCATCACCAACGTAATAAAGGGACATTTGACCTGCAATTAGGGATGGGGAGTGCCCTTCACTTGCTGTCTAAGTGCTTTTACCTCTATGAACTGTGTTAGTCTTGTAGTGGTGTGAAAGCTTGGATTTCTGTGCTGTTGACGCCCATTTTTGGGAGGCCTCTTCCAAGTGGGAATGCAGTTTGCCTATAAGTTGAGGGAGTGAAAGCGAAAGACGGGTTACGGTGTGAACACCTGCACTTTGATACTAAGGTCAGTTGTAACCCATCAGTGTGTCAGGTGCAGGCTTTAGTTTGAAAGGGGGAAGTCCCAAATGTGAAATGTGTAATGGTGTGTGTGTGCAAAGTGTGCTCCAAATGTGAAATGTGTAATGGTGTGTGTGCCAAGTGTGTTCCAAATGTGAAATGTGTAACGGTGTGTGCCAAGTGTGTTCCAAATGTGAAATGTGTAATGGGGTGTGTGTAAAGTGTGCTCCAAATGTGAAATGTGTAATGGTGTGTGTGTAAAGTGTGTTCAAAATGTGAAATGTGTAATGGGGTGTGTGTAAAGTGTGCTCCAAATGTGAAATGTGTAATGGTGTGTGCAAAGTGTGCTGCAAATGTGAAGTATGTAATGGTGTGTGTGCAAAAGCGTGCTCCCCTGCTGAGGGTGCATGGATACTCAACTGGGTAAACATTTGCGGAACGTTATCTGCTTCATAAATATCAAGCTTTATTTCATGGTTATTATACTGATAGTTCCCGCTGATTATGTGCTGAATTCATGCAGGGTTCAGGAGAAGCGCATATACCAGCCTGTCATTGTTCTTGGTCCGCTGTGTAAAAAGGTGAGGCACCATTTCACAGTTTCAAATACTGCTGGTAGATACCTGCACAGCGCTGCTCTTGGCAATAGAAAGCATAGTTTGGCTTTATGTATGCGACGATGGATGACGTGTAGGTATTCACACTGGGGAAGAGGTCCTTGCTGCAACATGGTGTGTTGGAAGGAGTGGCTTTACCGAAAGGGGCAAAGACCCAATTTCACCTCCCACCATTTTTTGCTGTGTAGGTTTCTGGGGTGCAGCTGCAGGTCACTGACTTCTTGACGGACAAGGTTGACGTGACTTTTTGTGCTCCTTTCAAGGTAGTGTCCAAATGGAAACAGAGGAACTTGTCAGGCGGTGAATATGAGTCCCCACATTAAGCAAGAATATGGAGCCATTTTGATATCAAGTGCTGTAAAACTTCAGCAACACAATATTTGAAACTACTATGACTGGGAGTAGGAGGGTTGCAAAAAAAGGTGGGCTACGCGTTGTGAGGGTTGTACCTCATATACAGCTCTGACATCTGAAATATAACACTTGCACTTTACGGCTGCTATTATTCTGGTTAGCAAAAGGGGTTTGAATTTTTTGGTAAATCTTTATTTTCTGACCTCACAGATCTTACATATATACGTGTAATGTGCACCAGGTCCTGATTGATGGCCTGCATGACGCCTGTGCCGGTGCCAGGCAGCCTGTGGGATCAGCTGCTGTGGGGGATGCAAGTAACGCCCAGCCAGAGGTATGCATCTCATTTCAGTACACATCTGGCTTTAGCCTGATTTTTGGCTGAGTGTTTTCCACTCGTTTCAATGGCACATGCACACACTTTAACCTAGTTGTCATTTGTGGACTTCTTTCGATGCCGTTTTCACGTGGAAATGCACGTTGCATGCACATTGCTGACCAGCACCCTGTCTTTCTAGTGCTTCTGGGGCGCAGCTCAATACTCGAATTCAGAAGATGTACGAATGCATCAAGCTAACTCCCCCCACCTCGTTCTTAATACACACACACGCAGGACGGCTACACACTGCCCCCCCTGGACATGAGTGCAGCTCTGCAAGCACTGCAGCCTCAACCTGGGCGCCCAATTCGACACACAGTGCCCATTAAAGTTGTGGACGGGGACGATAGCAGCGTGGAATACGGAGTGATTTATGTTCGTCAGGTGCGTTCTTTTGGGTGTACGGTGTATGTGTGTAAAGACGCCGATGTCGCCACGTGCTCGTTTTTGTTATTAGGATGGCTTGCATGTGTGGATGGATGATCCAAATACCAGGTTGAAAACTCGGCGTCCAGCAAGCCAGTAGCAACTCAGATACTGCCACACAAAAGAGGCAGATGATTGACCAGTCATCTACCTCTCCACACAGGCCTGTGGGCATACTATTGCACCATGGCTAAAAATTAAACTCCCTAATCTAATTGCTTCCTCAATAAATCTTTAGATTACATCTGCAGGTACCTGCACCTAAAGCAACAACAACCTTGCACCTTCTTATCCCATTATTCAAGTGAATGACAGCAACTGACCGCGCATCGCCCCAGACGCCAGCGCAGTCATCTTTACGCTCTTGTTTTCTTTGAATGCCACGTCAGGGCAGGGCCATGATTCACAATATTATACTGGTCCAGACAGGTTGCAAAACACTGCATGGCAATGGTGCCTCATTGCAGACTCTTGCAAACACTGTACGTGACACTCTGCAAAACAAGGCAAACACTGCACTGCACTGGTACCTTATAGCTAAGACACCTGAAAATGCTGTACAAGAGAGTCTGCAAAACACAGCAAACATTGCTCAACACTGGTGCCACGTAGCAAATTCCTGCAAAAACTGTGTAAGAAGCTCCACAAAACACAGCAAACATTGCTCAACACTGGTGCCACGTAGCAGGCTCCTGCAAAAACTGTGCAAGAGATTCTGCAAAACACAGGAAACACTGCACAACACTGGTGCCACGTAGCAGACACCTGCAAATACTGTGCAAAAGAGTCTGCAAAACACAGGAAACACTGCACAACACTGGTGCCACGTAGCAGGCTCCTGCAAAAACTGTGTAAGAAGCTCCACAAAACACAGCAAACATTGCTCAACACTGGTGCCACGTAGCAGACACCTGCAAATACTGTGCAAGAGAGTCTGCAAAACACAGCAAACACTGCACACCACTGGTGCCACGTAGCAGGCTCCTGCAAATACTGTGCAGGAGAGTCTGCAAAACACAGCAAACACTGCACAACACTGGTGCCACGTAGCAGACACTGCAAAAACTGTGTAAGAAGCTCCACAAAACACAGCAAATACTGCACAACACTGGTGCCACGCAGCAGACACCTGCAAATACTGTGCAAGAGAGTCTACAAAACACGGGAAACACTGCACAACACTGGTGCCACGTAGCAGGCTCCTGCAAAAACTGTGTGAGAAGCTCCACAAAACACAGCAAACATTGCACAACACTGGTGCCACGTAGCAGACACCTGCAAATACTGTGCAAGAGAGTCTGCAAAACACAGGAAACACTGCACACCACTGGTGCCACATAGCAGGCTCCTGCAAAAACTGTGCAAGAGAGTCTGCAAAACACAGGAAACACAGCATAACACTGGTGCCACGTAGCAGGCTCCTGCAAACACTGTGTAAGAAGCTCCACAAAACACAGCAAACATTGCTCAACACTGGTGCCACGTAGCAGACACCTGCAAACACTGTGCACGACACTGTGCACAACATGCATGCCCCATTGCAGACCCCTGCACCCGTGGCCATGGCATTGCTGCCTTTGGGACCCACATTCCGAAACCAGATCCATGACATGTCCGCACAGCCCCCGTTAGCACAGGGCAAGGCCCTTGAGATCTCTCTGTTCCAGGGTGCAAGCGGTGTGCCTGAGGTGGTAGCACAGGTGTGTGTGTGTGTGTGTGTGTGTGTGTGTGTTTGTGTGTGTGTGTGTGTTTCTGGCTGTGGTAGCACGTCCTTTACAGTGCTGGACTAACACGTGTTGATAACTCTCCTTACTGATTGAGCGTGTATTAAAATGCGTTTGAAAGGTTGCGTGTATTTCATGGTGGCATAACTAAGCAGCAGCTGCACATGCTTGATAATGAATTAAGGAGTATTTAACTGCCAGTGCTAGACTCTCTAATGTGTATACTATTTATGTAGAAATTGTCTAGTTGTTTTTTTATTGCGTTTGTCCATTATCAGGCCGACACTTTTGTGTTGCATTAGGGTTGCACGTGAATGTGTTGACTTAGACAGATGCTACGGATCAAGCAAATTATAGGTACGCATGTATCATGCAGTGATGCATGTATCTTGCGGTGATGCATGCAGTGATGCATGCATCTTGCGGTGATGCATGAAGTGATGCATGCAGTTCTGCATGTATCATGCAGTGATGCATGTATGCAGGATGCATGCAGTGATGCATGTATCTTGCGGTGATGCATGTATACATGAGGTGATGCATGTATCTTGTGGTGATGCATGCAGTGATGCATGCAGTTCTGCATGTATCATGCAGTGATGCATGTATCTTGCGGTGATGCATGCAGTGATGCATGTATGCAGGATGCATGCAGTGATGCATGCAGTTCTGCTTGTATCTTGCGGTGATGCAAATGTCCAAGGTTCAAAGGTTGGAGAGCGTGACCTTTTAATGACTTCATAAATGGATTTGCTGCCAAATACCAACAACCTTAACTCGGTCTTGCCTACGCTCACACACAGGGGTCAGGCCCAACCGCAACGACAGCAACAGGGGGAAAGGAATTAAAACAAGGGTGGCTAGGCGCACCACATGCTTTGGTTTTTGCAGCTGCTGCACATGAGGCTAGCCAGAGGGCAGTTGAAGGTGTGGGTGGTCGAAAGCCGTCTAGAGCCATGCGTGTGTGCACACTGTGTCTGACGGTGCTTTACAGGTTTCCCTTCATGCTTATTTCTGTAATCACATATGCAGCTGTATGTTTGTGAGCATGATGCAGTGCAGCCTGTACAGTGTGTGTGTTTCATCTGACTGCAGCATGTACAGTGTGAGTCTCTCTGACTGCAGCCTGGGGAGTGTGAGTTTCCTCTGCCTGCAGCCCGGGTAGTGTGGTTTTTCTCTGACTGCAGTCATGTGCTCATAGGTCTGTTCCAGTGCTGCAGCCTGTGCAGGTGTATTCCCATCAATTCAAGGTTTTGGTCAATGCTGCAGGTGGCACTGACAGACCAGCTGCTGAGCAGTCACCCCCTCCCCCAGTGGTCAGTGGCTGGACTGTGGTGGACAAACAGAGCAACGTGTCCTCCAAAATTAACTTTTGGCACGATAGGGTGCATCTGAACACCCCTCTGTATGTGCGTGGGCGTACTGCGTTCCAGGTATGGTGTGGGACACGTCCTGCTATGATTGTTGTTGCATAGATCAGAGCAAATGAATGTGTTGCTGCGTTGATCAGAGCAAATAAATATGGTGTGGGACACGCCCTGCTTTAAATGTTGCTGCGTAGATCAGAGCAAATAAAGAGGCTGCTCTCTTTTTATTTTTGCTGCGTTGATCAGAGCATATAAGTATGGTGTGGGACACGTCCTGCTTTGATTGTTGCTGCGTAGATTAGAGCAAATAATGAGGCTGCTCCCTTCTCTTGCATTAAAGTTGAAATAGCATGGGGAAAATACATATTATTGCAAGGTTTGTATGTTTTCTTCCGGAATGAACACATCATTTCTCGATGAACACATTACTCCTGAATGATCACATTACTCCTCCATGAACACATTACTCCTCCATGAGCACATTATTTCTGACATCCAGACTTGTCATCACGTCATGCTCTTACCTCCCTGTCATACAAATCAGGCTCGATATCTTGCCTCCTTTTTTTCTCTGTGAAGCACCTCGTAGCTTGGTACCAGATACCCTGCTCTGCCACATGTCCCTGGTTTCCCAACACAACATACCGCATAACGTAACCATAAATGTTTGTTAACCTTTTCAGGAGAAGTTGTATGCTATCTGATGTTAAGGTGGCCCCTAGTCCTCAATTAATTCAGGGAATGGGTTTCCACTGCCTGCTTATTCTTTGCCCTTTCTTTCTTGTATCTTCGTTGTAAGAAGAATCTTTCTCATCACAGCTCCTCATATTTTGTCTCCTCAGGTACACTTCATGCTACTGGATCAGCTGGACGTGCCCATCCAGGCAAGCGTGAATGTGCAGCGCCACGTGGCGGCCACTGTAAACGCCGTCTTAAAGCCGACCGGTAATCTCGCCACCTTGTAACTCCTGCAAATTAGTCTTATTTGTTACTGCCCGAATAACATTTTGCTGACCGCGCCGTTGCCTCATTGTTCGACACTCGCTACGTGCTCGCCATTCATGCACAGTACGCTGTCCGTATAACACAAAACGCTCCCTGACTAGTCTGCGCAGGACGCTAAAAATATCATCTTTACTATCTGCTACAATTTCCTTTTGTTCAAATGCTACATATTTGTTTGTATCTAAATGCTATCTGATTGTTACATAAACAGCCTGCCCTTCATCAAGCACCGATGCTCTGCTGTGCTTCAAAGCAGGGCAAGCCTGTACAGGCATCCACCCAAACCAGCTTACGCACATGTGCATGCAGGCGCAGCAATATCTCAGCGGACTGGTTCTGGAATTGCCCATGTTCTCCGTGACTCCTTTCAATGGAACTTGGATGGCCAAGGCGGCTCTCCAGCTCTGCCCGTGCATTCGGTGCGTCCCTCAAATGCACATGATTTTGTGCAAAGCCCTGCCTGTCCATAGTTTGTCCAAAGCCCTCCAAAGCTTTCCAAAGCCCTGCCTGTCTATCTTGTGTGACTTTGTCCAAAGCCCTACCTGCCTATCTCTTGTGAATGTTGTCTGAATGAGTCTGTGCAAAGCCCTGCCTGTCCATCTCGTGTGTTTAAAGCCCTCCAAAGCCCTCCAAAGCCTTCCAAAGCCCTGCCTGTCTATCTCGTGTGACTTTGTCTAAAGCCCTAGCTACCTATCTCTGTGAATGTCGTCTGAATGGGTTTGTGCAAAGCCCTGCCTGTCTATCTCGTGTGACTTTGTCCAAAGCCCTAGCTACCTATCTCGTGTGAATGTCGTCTGAATGACTTAGTGCAAAGCCCTGCCTGTCTATCTTGTGTGACTTTGTCCAAAACCCTAGCTGCCTATCTCTTGTGAATGTCGTCTGAATGAGTCTGTGCAAAGCCCTGCCTGTCTATCTTGTGTGTCAATGGGTTGAGAATCCAAAATGCTGAATGTTGACTGTATCATCACCAAATGTGTTGGTTTATTCCTCAGCGCTCCACGTGCCTTCTCCTCCTGTTGTCAGGGTCATAAAGTTCGTAGCAAAGAAACGCGGCAGGTCACAGCATGCTTGCCATACTTTCTGGATAGACACATATATGCGTGTTTTGACTTCAAGGTCATCTATCAAAATTATAATTGTCCACAGCTGTACGGTTTAAGTAAATGCTAGCAGGATCATGTTTTCTGTTTTTTGGTCAATACAAGATGCTGGGTATATAAAGGTCTAGCTCGCTTCACCGCACATGACTCACCACACGCTTCGTGTTTGCAGGTCAATGTTGTGGTCGAGGCAGGACTTGGCCAAAGCTTACTCACCCTGATGTCTGAGGATGTATGTGTGGTGGAGGGAGCCCCATGCAGTGCCACACTGTCCTTGTCATTGCTACTCATGGTAAGCAGCTTGTGTGTGGTGAGATTGTCTGCAGTGCTACGCAGTCCTTGTCATTGCCACGCCGCATGAGCCATGTCGCCTGCAGTCATGGCCAGGAATGCAACATGTTTGGTGAAGAGAGAGGAAACAGAGCCGCATGCTGTGTCAAACATGCCTTGGATCTGCCACTGAAGTCCGCAATGGGATTTTTTATGACGCAGTACATGTCAATGGGGTGCTGGTTGAAAGCAAGAGTTACAAATCCTGGTGACTATTAGCAAAGAAAAAGAAAAAAGAAAAAGCTACGCAGGCAGTGTAAACCACTCCCCACATTAATCAAGGAAAAGGTCATGTTCACTTCCGTACGCAAATCCATATCTTAAATGAAGACGTGAAACTTTGCTTGTGGGTCTGCAATGTGCACGGGACTTGCCAGCGTTAGAAAATGACGCATACCAATCCTTGTCTCCTTATTGGACTCAATCTGTGGGCTGTGTACTAGTATGGTACATGCTGTTCCTTCTTCCTCTCACTCTTTCTATCACTTTCTTTTCACCAGTCTCATAACCGCCTTCAATAACTTTTGCTTGTTTATTGTCCTGATAAGGACCACAGCAATGCACCTACCACATGCACTGAGTTTTGTCTGCTCGGAATATGCAAACCCACTCCCACTGTGTGTATGTGTGCTTGCGTGCTTGTGTGCACTCTCCCTCAGGTGTGCAGCGGCCCCATAGCCCCCACAGGAATTCAGCTTGCGACATCCAGCCTCCACTGCAGCATTTCACCCTTGCAGCTCACGCAGCAACAACAACAGCAGCAAGATCGGGTAGCAGCCGGCATAGCTGGTGCCACTCGTAGGACAAGTAAGAGGCGCAGGGGAGATCAGGATGCCGACAGAGGTGTGGGTGATGAGGCTGGACCTAGTGGTGCAGACGGAGCAGGAGCAACAGCAGGAGCAGCTGCATCAGCATCAAGAGCAGCAATTGGCACTGAGGAGGCGGACAACGACGCCCAAGACATGGACGCGGAAGGAATAGAAGGTGGCGGGCTAGGTGGCACCTTCACCATTGCCCAAGTGCTACAGTCCTATTCACCAGGGGTGACTGCTAATGCAGCAGATGACCCTCTTCACCAACAGCACCAACAGCAGCAGCAGCAGCAGCAGCTGCAAGCCCTGCTGCCCCATCCCTCCCTGCAGGGTTATGGTGTGCGTGGCTGTGTGCTGCATG
>Ga0307948_1002352_pt1 | contig 13744 bp, 13 predicted proteins | sample OrgLakmetagen280_FD_201824 | JGI IMG/M metagenome (GOLD analysis project Ga0307948, IMG submission 201824) | Saline water microbial communities from Organic Lake, Antarctica - #280 | ecosystem: Environmental > Aquatic > Non-marine Saline and Alkaline > Saline | place: Antarctica: Organic Lake...
CCTCAGAATCGACTCGTTTATGCACCATTCAATAGCTCTTGACGTCAGGATTCCAAATATGTGATTTATGTTTCGATTGACACGTGACGCCAAAAATTCATGATCCTGTTCCCTCCTGCTTCCATGCATACACAAATCGTATGTGTGTTTCACCCAAATGCCATCCTTTCTGCCTACTAGTGCGCCAAATCACAAAGCTGTTTGCATATTTCTCGCAGCGTGCTTTTATCAACTGACTGCACGGACTTCATTCGCAAACTGCTGAAGCCCAACCCAGCAAACCGCTTGTCTTTGGAGGGTGTTCTAACGCACCCGTGGTTTTTAAAGAAGCTACCTCCTCATGCACAGGTACGTGTGTGTGTTTGTGCGTGTGTGTGTGTTAGTGCGTGTTTGTGCGTGTGTGTGTTTGTGCGTGTCTGTCTGTGCAAGAGTGTGTGCTGTTTGTATCTGGGCATATGAGCGTGTCTGTCTGCCTTGTGGGCACAGACGCAGCTGGTATGTGCACAGGCTGACGTGCCCTTGTATGTGTGCACTAGAAAAAAAAACATTGCGTTTAAGTCTATGTCGCAATGCACGCCCAAGGTTTCAGATAGTGAATATAACCTGAAGAGCTTTTAGTACAAGATTGCAGAAAAGTTTGCAAAATGTGCGGTGTAAAGGGTCTGTGGCTTTGTGCAGTGCACAGAAGAGGGAACCAGACTTAAGCCGCTGTCCTTCATAGCAAAGTACTGTTGCTAAAAATGTCTGAAGACCACTTCATTCCAAGGGTCCAAAACACCACTCTAAACCGTTCAGATTCGTCGCAACATGGAAGCTGTTGCCTGCTTGATCTAATAAGACGGTAAAAGCATCTCGCATATTTTCACTGCTTGGCATCCAACAGTGTAAAAAACAATGTCCTAAGGGCAATTGTGAACTTGCTTCCTCCTTGTCCTAAGCCTCCTAGCAATAACCAACCATAAACCATAGCCTTGCACCCAACTTTATCCCAACTCCCCACATCATAAAGCCTCGGCAAAAAGAAGGACGTGCACTTCAAATCTGCATATCTCAGGTGTGCACCGAATTCCACTAAAACAATTTGCTACCAAAAGAAAGTGCACCTGCACAGACATGTCACGCCGTTTTTTCGGCCCGCAGGAGATGAATGACTACTATTACAACCTACCCATGCCAGACGAGCACCAACGCCCAGAGCAGATCAGGCAGCTGCTGCAGAAGGCCCGAAGGGAGCAAGCGTTGAATGTAGCTCCTCCCTTGGGACCACACTAAAAGAGGCTGCTGCCCTGCGTCCCCTTCGGCAGGGAGTGGGCCTTTGCCTTTTGCTCCCGTCCCAGCACTTAGCCTGACTGGTGCCACAACTACTGTTGCTGCTCCTGCTCCTGCTGCTGCTGCTGCTGCTGCTGCTGGTGAGGGCAACATACAAAGATTGACCACATGCTTGGTCCACCGCATCCCCCTGGCGTCATTTTAAACCATCAGGGCTAGGGGCTGAGCAGGTTGTGTGCAATACTCACATCATGGTGTAGATTAGGCTGCATCTAGCACTGGGCTGTGGTGGCCAGGACAAGGAGCACAAACAACGCTTTGGAGAGGCAGTGATGAGTTGCTGTAGCACACAGGGTTTTAATTACAATGCAATGGATGCAGCTGCAGGAGGTACGTTGTGTGTCTGTTGCTCAAAGCGCTAAAGCTTGAAAGATTGCCAGTGGATCGAGAATCTAAAGTATAAAGTATGATAGTGGAAGCGTGCCGCCACTTAGTATGAGTGGTGTATACCAGCATTAAAATATTAGGATGTCCTTCTTGACTGCACTCTCTCCGTTCAAGGGAACTTCCCTGTGTTGTTGAGGAACTTGAAGTGTGTTCAATTGTTGAATTATTCTGTCCTATGAGAGTTTCTAAAGCGTTGTGATAAAAGTTTCTTGAGGGTCATACACTTGCGCTGCTCATGTGATGTACACAAAGCACATGGAACTCCCTGCTGCTCATGTCTGGTTGTTCCGTGACATGCTGTCTGCCGGAGCAGGCGATTGAAAAACAATTCATGCCGCAATATACATCACCCCAACAAGACAACCAGGAGTTGGTTGCCTATGATGAGAGTCTGACAGGATTACAACTTGGATGACCCATCAATTCATGTAAGGAAGTTGAACAGAGCGGAGAGGTCATGCTCACAATTAGCTGTTAAGATAGGGGCTCTATTGGACCTCTCTGACTGGGCCTTTTTTGTCTGTTGGTAAAGGAGTTTTACGGTTCTCGGTACCAAAGTGGCTTTTTTTTCTTTAATCAATACGATCGCAATAAATTAAAGAGGGGGAATCATCTGTGAATTTTGGGCACATAAAAAACATGGACTGTCACACCGCCTGAGGATATCAAGAATGAGGGAGGCAAATATTATAATACATCAACTCATGTGTGAGGAGCAGCACATGCACAACGAGAGGGTCTTATGCAATTAGCACTGTAATACGCTTTTCCCAGCCCTACAGGCTGTGTTTTTGATCCCCAGGAACACACACAATTCATTGTTTACACACAACCCGTCCTGTGTGCGTGTGAATCGTGATGACGTGCATTTGCAGCACGCAAAGCATGGTGCCCATCTTCCACTCAAACAGGCCCGATGAACGTGTAGCACGCATCTAACCCCATGTTGTCGGCCCTTAGGAATGTGTGGGGGGGGTCCGTTTTGGCTGGTATTGCATCTGTTTTCGTGTTGGTAGTCAGGCGTGCTTGCATGGCAAGGAATCCTAAATTGTCTCCTCCGGCACCTCCCACGCCTGTTAGGTTATGTATTTGACTTGCAGGAACACACTCAAAGTGTCAATTTTGCGACATTTGGCCTGTGTGTGTGTGTGTGTGTGTCGACGACCTGGTCCAAATTACATCACGCACAGCACGGTGCTCGTTCTTGCTTGCACAGACGCGATGGACATGTAGCACGCACTATTGTACCCTACCTTTCTGACCCTCAGGAGTGCGACTGTGTCACCTGTTATGCGGGTTTACTTCATTGGTTACAAAGGTTACAATGGGGGGTGACCTTCAGCCAGGTTGTTTGGCTGATCGGCTGCTGACTGGTCTCAGCCAGCCACAAATAAATCCATAAGCTCAGAAACAAAGTTCTGCTGAGAAAGGAAATTGTAAACTAGTTGGTTGTTGACCTGTTGCAGCAAAAAGGGTTGGGCCGCTGAAAAGTCCTCAAAATAAGGGAGGGGGCTACGTAGGTGCCCGCACCAGGCAACCCCCCCACCCCAAACAATCAAACAGAAATTAATATGAGTCAGGATTATGTGCCGTGGCATCCAAATTTGAACCTTGACTGTTGTTTAAGTTGTATGGCAGTGCATACCTTGTTTTTATGCGTACAGATGCTGGAGTGCTCATTCAGTGTGTGTATGTCAGCTTTGAATCTTACAATCCAAATTCTGAAAACCCATTTTGTAACCCAGCTTGCATCTCAGCAGCAGATCAAACCACCATTGCCTAAATCAGCACAAATTCAAGAGCAACATGGTGGGCTTCGCTTAGATTTTAAAGCCCTGTATTGTGCACATTGCAAAACGGGGGATGGGCGTGGGGATACCATGGGATACCCAGGAACGTACTTGACGTAGCACCACTTTTTCAACAGGCACAATTCTTGTTGTAAGAAAATGTTACTGGATCACTGGAGATTTGCTGACACTTTGTGAGATCCGCAGCCGAGCAGCCAAACAACCTGGCTGAAGGTCCGACCCCCATTGTAATAACCATTGTTCGTTAGACACTTGGAGTTGCTTGCGTTCTTGTCACGTTTGCAACAGGAGGGATGCAGGCTTGGCCTAACCATTTGTTGGCTGTTGCTTGATGAGAGGTATAGTAGCACAATGATGGAAAAGGCACCTCCTCAGCCTGGTACGGCTGGACAGTTGTCGTAGATGTTGATTGGGATACCCATTTCTGAATAATTCCTACAAGTACCAAATATTTGCTAGCCCCCTAGATTTCGACCCTAGTTATTAAGCCTACTGGAGCGAAAATACCAGAGACACAGGTATTTGGGGCAAGCACTACTAATGCTTTTGACACTACATTCACGGGCTTCTCCTTTTGCCACCCGAATTATTGCGACTACCTCTTGTGGGACATGCACTTCAATCAGCAAACTCCACTCAAAAAGCTACAGCAACATTCCTGCTCCTCCCTGATTGGCTTGGCTGGAGTAAGAACGGGTACATGACGGATTAACGACTACCCTGAGCATACGTGCGTTCTAGCCAAGTTTTCTGCAGCCAGCATGCTCTTAAACCCTACAGAAGTTTGGTTAGACACTCCGCCCCAGCCTCAGCACAACAAGAATAAAATGCATCTAAATGTCGTCTGGAACAATCAAGGGAAACAAGCCCTGAATGAATCCAACCCAGCTTCTTGGCTTAACAACCTCAAGCAGACAATTCCTGAAGCAACGTGGATTTGTAACAATACTGCCCACGTGCTTGGCACTACTCGTGTGAAATGCAAGAACAAGCAGAAAAAAGAGATTTCAACTCCTACACCCAGATACTCCCATTGCTGCTAACATCGCTCAGCCAGTGGCAAATAATGCCTCACAACACAAACGTCGACCAGTACAAGCAAGAGCCCACACATTCCCAAAGTACAAAACTGGAAATCAATCACTTACACTGACGGTAGTGCCATGCAAGATGAGACCAGTGAGTAACAAATATATTAGGCGCTGGCATTTTCACCCCACTAAAGACACTGGTTACAGTGATACCATCATTATCAATCCTGGTGGCAACGGCCCCACACACACCATCAATAATAGAGCCGAACTTGCAGCTGTGCTAGTAGCGGTACAAAAGGCCATTCTGAAATTGCTACAGACAGTGCCTCATCCCTCTTTCGGATTAGAAAACAGCTATTGAACCCAATGGCTGTACTCCACCACTTGCACAGGGAACTACTTAAGGACATTGTAATTCTAATTCAATCCTCACCTTCTCCCGTCACTTTCTACAAGGTGAATATCCCACTCTGATATTATTGGCAATGAGGGTGCAGACCACCTAGCACACAAAGCGGCAGTCAATCAAATTACTGACGTTTCCCTCCCGCCAGCTACTGACCCCTTCTATGACCTGTTCTGGCTAAGCGTTCCAAACAAAGTTGGCTCCCATGCAGAAGAACTACGGGTTTTGACTAACCTGCAAGACAAACTAAAACATCACATGCGCGCCCACCATTACCTTGGTGAAGCTAACACAGATACACTGCTTTACAAGCTCTGGCAAAAATTGCATGATACGCCTCAGCGTGCAGCACAACCCAACTCTCGCACACGGCAAGCTACTGCAAAGCCCCTTGCGCATGCCCAATTCAGTAACAAGTTTTGGTCCATGTCTCCATGTCAAATGTGACTTGTAAGGAACAGGAACAAGTCCTTAAGTACAGGACGGATACGATAGACACGGACAAACACACCAAAAGGTTTAGCCATACGACAGGCCCTGCCACCTGCCCTTCGTGCGGAGGATCAGACAGTGCTCCACACATACTTCTTAGGTGCAACAGCCATACTCTGAAGAGAATGCACATAAACCGGCGACACCACCACGCTGTTAGCCTTTGTGGTGAAAAAATTAGCAAAGGCAAACTGGGCTCAGCAATTGTTACAATGGATGCTTGTAAGAGTGAAAAGTGATCTGACCTTAACATTGAACCCCCTGATGACATTGTAAAAAACGTTCCTGACTGGGTTTTCCCAACACAACAAAACCTTCCAACTAGCTAGACATCAAAGCCGTCCAGATGGCGTGTTAGTTATGCCCATTGAGGGAAGAGGCAGGAATTTGGATCCCAAACAGATCCCCCCAAAGGACAGAGACATACATCTTGTAGAATTCAAATTCTGCTCAGGCATAAACACGCAACAGACATTAGAAAAAGCGCACAACCAACATCAACCTCTTATCCAGCGCCTACGAACAAGGAGCCTCCGAGGCATCTCTTGAAACAACAAAGTCACACTTCATGTTATACTTCTTGGAGTCGGGGGCACAATCTACAGTCAGTTCACCATAACTCCTCTACTAAACTTGGGCATCCCCACGCACAAAATGCACCAACTAGCTACTAAGAAACTACACTGCCATGCAATATAAAGCTTAAACAAGATCACAAAAACAAGACACAAAATACACTTTAACAACAACAGTGATAATGGAGTATCTGGAAGGGGGTTACTGGTAGAACGGCTGGCTTCAGGAGGGCTAGGCACAGGCCGGATCGCATGGCTGACAACCCGCCGGATCCTCATTAGTCTCTGTTGTTTCTCTTTTTCGTTTTTTCAGTGGGGCATTGGCTAGTGTGAGCACTAGTTGAGAGCCTTTCCTTAATACACGCTGGTGACTTCCAGTGTAGACTTTTACTCTTACTTTTACAAGTACCATTGCACAGTGCTATATGATTTGAGATCCGCCTAGTAGCGTGAGTACTTTGCCAATCGATTACCTGTAAGATTTGCTTCAGTACCCGGAACTGTGATAACTTTGCATTACCTAGAAATCCAACGAATTTTGCCAGGTTAAAATGTGATTTCTACCTAATTACTGCCCAATTACCAAAGTGGTAATCCAAGCCACATTTCTACTTTGATTTCTAGCTTGGTAATGCAAATTTTCAAACTGCGTGATCACCGATCAATTACTTGTAAGATTTGCTTCAGTACCTGGAACTGTGATAACTTTGCATTACCTAGTAATCCAATATATTTTGCCAGGTTAAAATGTGATTACTACCTGCTGATTACTGACCAATTACCAGCTTGGTAATCCGAGCCTAATTTCTGCTTTGGTTTCTAGCTTGGTAATGAAAAGTCCAGTCTGCGTGATCACCAATCAATTACTTGTCAAATTTGCTTCAGTAATTGGAGTTTTGGTTACCATACAATACCTATATATCCAACAAACTGTGCCAGCTTAAAATGTGATTGCGGCCTGATTACTGACCAATTACCAAGATGGTAATCCAAGCCTAATTTCTACTTTAGTTTCTAGCTTGGTAATGAAAAATTTCAAACTGCGTGATCACCAATCAATTACTTGTAAGATTTGCTTCAGTAACTGGGGTTGTGGTTACTATACAATACCTATAAATCAAACAAACTGTGCCAGCTTAAAATGTGATTACGACCTGATTACTGACCAATTACCAAGATGGTAATCCAAGCCTGATTTCTCTTCAGATTTCTGGTTTGGTAATTGAGATACCAATTACCAAGCAATTACTTGCCCGATTACCCAAGAAGCATTACCACGTGATTACTGCTCAGATTACCAATTTGGTAACGCCTATAGTAATCGCAGAAATCCACAGTGGTAATGAAATACAACATTCCGACGTGAAGGGGTTAAACCCTTAATTTATTTTTTGTTTGCACGTTGGGGGGTTGCCTGGTGCGGGCACCTAAGTAACCCCCTCCCTTAATCATGCTGGCTGGGTCATCACTACCAGCGGAGTCTTTTCTTTTTTTCATAACGAATTCAGATCACAAACCATGTCAGGAGTGTCAATTTACATGACAGAATATTGCACGTTAGTGATCATGGTCCAAAATTCTCTCTGCCAGGCGAGAAGAAGGGCCTTGTCACGACGAATCATGGTACCAGCTTAAGGATTGCTAGTATGAGAAAGTCCGCCAAGCCTCCCCATAAAGCAAGGTGTGTTTAACGTCTCCTCCCTCTCCACGTGAGAAGGAAGCGACGGCTCAAGCAACGCACCGAGGAGATGGTACTCAGACAAGTCTGAGAAAAGAGCAAGTTTGTTACAAGAGAGCCATCTAAACTGGCCAAACAACAAATAACCGTAAAACCGTTGCTCACATTATAGATCCCAGGGGAATTTACACGATTCGTCCATGCCACTGATTTAACATGACAGCCTATACAAAGAGGAGACATTTATTGAAGCAGGTCGCAATGTAGCACTTTTGACGTAACACTGGAAGCTAGCGTTTGAGCAAAAAAGACGGGTTGATTTAATATACTTAGGTAGAGAAGAGATAATTATGGGGAAGGGCGTGACTAGGAAACGGAGGACAGGGGGGTGCTTCTTCAAAAAGGTGAGTAATCTTGCAGTATACATTGCCACTAAACTCCAATTGCAGCAAGACACAGCTAAGATGGCATGAAGCGTCAGTAATGGGAGAGGTCTTCGCTACCAGCTGAGGGTGGTACTCTTAAACAAGGTGGACTGGTAGATGATTGCTCAGTTTTTTTGCCGCTGCAACGCATGATGTGTTATGTGTTAAGCTTTTAAAGAAAGCTGTGTGTGGGGGGGTTTAGTGTGTATTTAAGCAACATAATTTATAGCAGAAAAATGTACACACAGCACAAGCCAATCCCAGTTTTTAAATCTAAGGCAGGTAATATTACACAGAATTTGCAGAGTCCTCACCAACAGGCTATTTTGTGAACCCTCGTCAAGTTCCTCAGGCAACCAGCTGCCGATAGTTGAAAAATCCTGCGCACACGCGTGTGTGTAAATGTGTGTGTGTACTTGCACGTACATTTTGTTGCGTGCAGAGCTTAGCAGAGTTAATATGTTTGCCTAAACCATCCTTACAATACTCACAGCTATACTGGCATTTTTGTCATGGTGCTGCTGCACACAACCACAGTGGGTACGCACTGGACTGCAAAACACACTTGCAACATGCAGCACACCTTCATGGAGATCCTGCCATCCCTATCCGGGTCCGCGACACTCATGATAGCTTTGAGGTCGTCTTCATCGATCTGTGGCGGTGCAGCATGAAGCAAAATGAAGCACGAAACAAAGTATTTAGCAAAGCAGAGTACCTCGATTGCGGGTGTTGCATTGGGCATTCAGAGTGTGGCATTGACTCAGAAGCTAACCAGCCTGGCTGTAGCTTTGCACCCCCATAATAAAAGAAAAGAGAGGATACAAGAGGTAATCAAGCATGAACCAGCAAATGATGTTGCAGGGTTTAGAAGGGGCACCCAGACGCTCACAGCTCAGGGCGTAAAAAGGAGACTGCTTAAATCAAACGACAGATTACGTCTATGCCAGTGTGTTAACAAGTGACGTGGTCTTGCATGTCCGCAAATGTGTGCGTGATGGTGCCGACATGCTCAAAATGTACGATGTCATTCTAAAAATCGGCAAACAAACAATCCCTCAAGACGCTCAGTTTGTAAGGAAGATGATTGATTGAACACACTTTAAGCGTCTGTGCTCCATTTTTACATTACAGAGAATGTAAAATTTGGACAAAATGTAAGGTTTGCACGTGCCTCACATGTTTCAGTAACGTACGTTCCAGGTTTAGGCCCAGACAAACAAGGAAGGCCAGAAACAAGGCCTTTAAATTACTGAAGAGGCCTGCGAATCACCAATGAAATGACCTATACAGCTAGAGTTGACCATATATATACGATGTATGTACAGCAGTTTTAGCAGGGATTTGTATTGTACATACGTAAGGTGGGCCAGAACCGTATATATACACCGTATATGACCGTATTTTTGCAGTAATTTTGGCAATTTCCCTGCCAAAAATACCGTATATATACCGTATATACATGGTTCTGGCCAACCCTATACATACGGAAGTACACGGTGTAAACATACGGTTCTGGCCAACCCTAAATATAGCCTCTGCAAACTCACATAGCCGATGCCGGGTAGCTGCAGGACCAGGCGAGCAAGGTTAGTGCCTGACATGTAGCCGGTGCCGTGGGGGTCCACAATCTTGAAGGCCTCCACATTAGCATCAAACTCCTGGGTGGCAATTCCACATCATTACTCAGTTCAAGGCGCGCACACTGCAACTCCACAAATTCAATACAAAGCGCAATTGAAAGCTCTGCTAAGCGAAGCAGCTCACCTCAAGCACTACGAGTAGAAACAGCACCAACACGATTCAGGACGCGGCTAGTAGCAATGAAGTTTCATGTTTTAGTGATGCAGCTCTCAGTTCAAGCAGCACAAGTATTCGTAAAAACGGCAAATTTAAGTACAGATCAAAAAGCAGCATGCCTACTGACGCACCACAGTACACCTACGCTTACCGGCACATCTGGATGGAAAAGCAGGTTTTTAAGCTTGTCCATGGTGAAGTTCCCTGGCCCTACTAGTTCCTTGATTTCGCGTGCTGTCACGTGAGGAAAAAAGGTGCGCATACTCTCCAGCACTTGGCCCTTTGTCATGACGGACTGCTCAAGACCTGCACAAGTTTACGCCAGTATGTGTTTGAACGTGCAATTATAAGGAGCTCCCGATTATCCTTGTCAGGTAGACTGTTCCTTTGTAAGCACTTGGTAACAACGCGCGCTTGCATAGTGCACGTCATTTAACACTTTAGCTGCTCACGACACGTACCTTGGGGGCAGATCATTTTCCAGGCTGTGTCCACGTCCTCCTCGTTGAATGGTAAAGTTTGAGGACCCTGTGCATAGGGCGGAAAGAGTCAGTCCCAGGAGAGCGGGAAGTGAAGAGCGGGGCTCAGGCCAGGAGGAGAGGGACTCACAGATGGCATAGAGTCCATGGAAGGCATCATCTGCAGGCTTTCCCTGCGAGACCCGTGACCACTGACGTGTACTGAGTCATGTCCTGAGAGGAATGTTGCTCTCTTCTCCTGCCTTGGTGGGTGCTTGTCCATTATATTGCTGTCCCCAACTACCTACTGGGTAGAAATAGCACGCTTAGAGTGCGCCTAAGCCACGCAAATTATCGAAATCGCATAAAACTCTATTCTTTCATAACCCAAATGAACCTTTTGTTTTGTTTGTATTGTTTGTACAGTTGAGAGGAAGAAGCAGAAAGCCTAGAATGAATAATATATATCCATTATGCCTAGTCTCAATTACGAAGCAATTATCCTGGCTGGTGGGGAGGAGAAGAGCCTGCACCCCCTGACCCATGGGACAGCCAAAGCCCTCCTTCCCATTGCAAACAGGGCCCTCATATCCTATCCACTGAAGGCTCTGCACAATGCTGGGCTGCGCCTTGCATTTGTGGTGAGTCCGTGTATGTATGCAGTTTAGTGCCGGTACGGCTATTTACTAGGTGATTCATTTCACGCATCGTTCAATCCCTGCCTCAGGTTGTAGCCGGAGACAGGGCTGCTGCGTCTGTACAGGCATGGATTAACCATGAGTATAGCGAGAAGGATATGCAGTGCGAGGTGCGGAACATGAAGCGGCCTTCAGCTTGCAGCTGTCAATGAACTTGACAACACGCACGCACACATACATACACACACAAACATACACGCATAGACACACACACGAACATACGCATGCACGCACACAAACTCACACACACACACACGCATGCACACACACACACACACACACGCGCACACACACACACACACACACACACGCACGCACATACACACATAATCACACAAAAGCACGCAAAAGCACACACACAAATGAGCACAAAGCAGTCTCCTTAAATACGACAAGGATGTTTCAGTTGAACCTGTTCACTCCCTGCGGCTTCTCAAGCTCAGGTGGTATGTGTCCCCGAGGAATATGGCACTGCTGATGCCCTCCGTGCTGTAGCTCCTCGTGTGTCTGCGCCCACATGTATCGTACTCTCTGGTGACCTCGTTACTGGTAAGCCTTGTCCAGAAAAAATGTGTGGAGGTGCCCTGCATGCGTACAGCATGTTGCGCCCTTTGCATGCAACCTCGTAACCTCGTGCTTGAAGCCGACAAAAAGGCTTTAGAATTGAACACTGCAACTGGACGTTTGTGCATGTTGTATCATACGATCTTACGTCCTCCAACGAGGCCCTACAGCTGACACTCCCCCACCTGTGGAATCCATCTCCTTGCTACATGACAAATCACGTGTATAGCATGCAGTACCTGCACCCTCGCATTACCTCGTAGCGCACCCATTTATCATACACCCTCGCATAACCTCATAGTCTCATAGTGCATTTAAATGACCCCTGAATTTCCCCTCAAGTCATTCTTCCGCGCTTACCAACTTCCACGCAAGAGTGAATGTTACCTGCACCAGCGTGCTGCTGCTTTCTCTTACAAATAAAAACGTTTCCCTTGTCTTGCCTGTAATTTGTGTGTCTATGGATCGGTCACGCCGATCGGTATACTGCATTTCCGACTTTAAAATCGATGTACTGACCTAACACGTCTGCAAACCTGAGATGCAGACCTGCAGATTGATGTGCTGGTGGCGACCCACCAGCTGAAAGCTGCACTCGCCACTTTGGTGTTGTTTAAACGCAAGGTGTCGCCCTCAGCAGACACAAAGCCAGGGAAGGCTCCCAAGGTATGTGTGTTTCTGTATGTGTGTGTTTGTGTGCACGTGAGTGTAGATTCTTATTGGAGCAGCATTGACATAAATACAATGGTCACAAGTTTATCGATTGCTGTAACCGTGGCACATCATGTGTATCAGTTGAGAAACACATGATTGATAAGGAAGGCTGGGGGAAAGGGCAATGCCGGTAAAATATGCAGTTTGTTTGGAGGGTAAAATGTCAGAGGGGGGATACTGGGCAAAAGCCAAACCATGCTCCTTTTTGCATGAAAGGTGCAACTACTCACACGTCACTTAATCAAATTGGACCCAACCTAGCTTCAAACTGATGCTGATATTATAAGCTACCAAAGCATGTGCTCAGAATTAGTTAAGTCGCCCTGCATAATAAGGAATGACAGGACTAAATGCAAACGTCGTGCACCTGTACCCTAAATAGGTGCTCTCCATGGGGAATGGTGCATAAATTTGCATATCTCGCCAACCACTTGCTCTTTTTGCTCCATTGTTTTTGTAATGATCTTTATTTATTATAAGGACTCCAATACACAAAAAATCACTGGTAAAATGTGAACTGGTCGCGTTGACAAACATTCCAAAAAGGCTGAAGACTATGGAGTAATGGCACGTGCAAGTGAGGTAGGCGTATTAACATCAGGGTGCGAGATATAATATTATTTCCCCCCAAATCCTATTATATAATCGTGATGTAATATTATATATTATATGATAGCTCCCAGGCTGGGAGATTCCATGTAATTCCTGACGGGGTAAGGTTTTAAGACCCCTGGAATCCATTGCTGATGTTTCCTGAAGGAAATGTTGAGTAGAGAGTGTGACATGCTCATCCATACATCACAACTGCCATTTTTGGCAGGCAATGTACCTATATAATTTTCTGGCAGGTCACGCATGTCCCGTTTTCTGTTTGAACTGAAATTGGTGGGAGCTCTGAATTAATCACGAATTTCTGGGACTCTTTGTGAAACACCTGTTGCTGCTGCCCAGAAGACATGTAGGTCCGGAGCTCCTAGCACGCTGTTGTGTTGCCCTGCGCTTGCTGCTGCTGCCAGTGCCTTTGGTCAGGTTCCTTGAGCTTTTTGTACAGGTCTTCTGACCTGATCTGGCCCAAGATAGGGCTGCATGCCCTCAGAGTCTAGTTACACTAAAAATTTAAATCTTTAGCCATTTTATTTTATCTGAATTCGCACTGAGATTCCAAGCTCAGAGAGCTGAGTTTCTGAGCTTTGTAAAATCTAAATAATAACGGCCCCCATATAGTATAATATATAATATTGTATAAATTTGCAGTATATACTAGCCTCGCACCAGGAGGGTGTTTTATTTTTATTTTTTTTGGACGACGCGTTTACTTTTTGGGGTGGATACCCCTGAGGGACCACCCACCCCCCAAACCCCCCTTCCAGTGC
>Ga0307948_1002367_pt1 | contig 13699 bp, 14 predicted proteins | sample OrgLakmetagen280_FD_201824 | JGI IMG/M metagenome (GOLD analysis project Ga0307948, IMG submission 201824) | Saline water microbial communities from Organic Lake, Antarctica - #280 | ecosystem: Environmental > Aquatic > Non-marine Saline and Alkaline > Saline | place: Antarctica: Organic Lake...
CCTATTGCGGCTTTTCAACAACCACACTCTGGCGGCTCGAACAATCAGATCCGCTATTCCCTAAAAAGATCAGATTCAGCGCCCGCGTTTGTGGCTTCCGTAAAGCAGACCTTGACCGTTATTTACTGGAAAAGGTAGGCGGCTGATATGACAAACAAAAAAAAGGCCGACCAAAAGGCCCACCTCAACACTACTCCGCCAAAGTATACCATTAATCGGCGATTGGCACAGGTACTTGAAGTGCTTGATGACGGCCATTCTGTGATGATCCTTTGCCCATATTGTGAGCAACCACACCTGCACTTGAATCCAACCCCGGCCGACCCGTTGCGACTGAGAAAAGCCGTCTGCAATCAGATGAAAACCTACATTATCGGGGGCGTGTCTCATGATGATTGATCAGATCCTGGAGCGCCTTAACAAGGTTCACAAGCACGGTTCAGGTTACATGGCCTGCTGCCCTGCTCATGAGGACAAAAGCCCGTCTCTGCGCGTTACGGAGCGTGACGATAAGATATTGATCAAGTGTTTTTCCGGGTGTGAAACTCGCGACATCGTTAGTGCTATTGGCCTGGAGCTGAAAGACCTGTTCGCTGATTCTGGATGGAGCATTAGTGAGAAAGTGCACTACAAAAAGGAGATGCGAAAACAGGCATTCAGCAAGATCCTGGATTATGAAATGTTGGTCATAAAGATAGCGCGAAACCAGATTGCTCGAGGCGAGACACTCACTGACACAGACCAAACCCGGCTTGAATTGGCAGTTCGTAGAGCAAAGGCAATCAATGATGGGGTGCGCTTATGAATGCCCAATCCGAAGATTCAGTGCTTGACGATTTAGACCGCCTTATTGATCGGTATGACAGCCATGAAGATCGAGACCTATCCGTGTTCGACGTAGTGAAACAAAGCAAGCCCGATGCTGGATGGCAAGTTAGTCCGTTTGAGCTCGATGAGGAACCTGATCTGTCACACGATAATCTGGCGCTGGATCTTTCAAAGGCGGGATTCAAAGACGATGCCCGGTATGTTCAAAAATGGGGCAAGTGGCTGTTTTGGAAAGGCGACCGGTGGCGCGTAGATGACAGACTCATGCACATGACTGCTGTTCGGGATTTTCTACGAGCAAAGGCCGCTGCGTTGGTCAAATGGGCAGAGGCACAGCAATCAGACAAGCTGCGTGCCTGGGCCCGTGATAACGCCAAAGCCCTCAGGCAGGCTAACACCGTCACCAACGTCGAAAGTATGGCAAGGTCAAACGATGACCTAGTGGCAACCGTCGATCAGTTTGATGATGAGCTGATGCTGCTCGGGACCCCAGGTGGGACAGTGGATCTGAAGACCGGCGATCTTCTACCGGCAGAGCGAAGCCACTGGATCACTAAACACTGCTCAGTTACCCCAAGCGATTCAGGCGAGGCACCACTATGGAATGCTTTTCTGATGCGGGTATTTGATCGTGACAAGGAACTGATCGACTTCCTGCAACGTGCGGCCGGCTATGCGCTCACAGGTAAGACAACCGAACACAAGTTGCTGTTCCTCTATGGCTCAGGCCGAAACGGGAAGTCAGTGTTCCTCAATACCTTGTTCGACATCATGGCCGACTATGCCAAGCGAGCGCCTGCTCAGACGTTCCTCGATAGCACTGGAGAACGTCATCCGACCGACCTGGCTGGCCTGATGGGTGCGCGGCTAGTAGCTGGCAGCGAGTTACCACCAGGCAAGGCATGGAACGAGAGTATCGTTAAGGATCTGACCGGCGGTGACATCATTACTGCTCGGTTTATGAGGCAGGACTATTTCGAGTTTATGCCCCAGTTCACCCTGCTGATTGCTGGCAATCACCAACCTTCATTCAGAGGTATTGACGAGGCGATAAGGGCGCGGGTTGTATTGGTGCCGTTCGCTCAGACGATACCAAAGGAGGAACGCGATCCAGAGTTGCCGCAAAAGCTGAAAGACGAATGGCCAAACATTCTCAGGTGGATGATTAACGGCGCTGTAAAGTGGCAAGAGCGCGGATTAGATGTTCCCACGTCGGTGCAATCTGCAAGTGATGAGTATCTTGAGAGTGAGGATGTACTCGGAGAGTTTATCTCGGAGCACCTTGATACGACTGACATGGGATCTGTGAAAACGTCCGACCTGTTCGACCGATTCACGGCTTGGCAAAGGGACGCTGGCATATCTCAAACATGGACGAAAAAGGCAATGACTCAGGCACTTAGAGAGCGCGGCCTAAAATCTACCAGATTATCAGGAGGCGTCCGAGGGTTTAGTGGTGTGGCGCTTAAACCGTCGCCATTAGTTGATAAACATTCTTCTTGGCGGCAATAGTGACAGATAGTGACAGGTTTTCCTTTATCACCCGTATGGGGAAAAAGTGGCTGTACGGTAGATAGTGGGAAATGCGTCACTATGTGTCACTACCCCAGAACTATCTGGGCGGAGAATACCAGTCGATATTGGTAGGAATTTACATCGCTGAATCTGCCAAAGAAAAACACCCCTACCCTATGAACTTGCGACCCTCGCCTTATATTGACCGGCCAATACCTATGTAAGCCATTGTTTATTATGAATTAAATAAGCTGAAATAAACTATAGGTGGCCTATATGTAGCCATAGCCGGTAAAATTACCCCATATTTAGACCGGATTTAGCCACCAAGTGAAGCAACAAACACCGCCAAACAAGTTCAATACCGGATGGCTTTCACAGCTAGACGGTCGCACCGGTGTGGCTCAGGTCATGCGCGAACGCTTTAACGCCTTCACGGCTGACCTGGGGGGTGTTGAACATCTGAGCTACGCCCAGCGAAGCCTGGTAGAGCGTGCCCTATGGCTGGAATACTGGCTGGCGCAACAGGAACAGAATCTGGCCACTGGTGCCGACTTCGACGTGGGCAAGTGGACCCAGGCAGCAAACAGCCTGCAAGGCATCCTGACCAAGTTAGGGCTGGAACGTAAAGCCAAGGATGTGCCCAACCTGCATGACTATATAAACAACAGAGCCACAGCATGACCGTCACTATTCGCGATGCCATGACCGACCCCGCTTTGTTCGGCAATCACTTTGGCGGCGACAGTTGGGCACGGTGGCGTGCGCTGTTTGCGGGCTTTGATGGACTTGCACTGAATGACGCAGAACAAGCCGACTGGCAGGCACTCACAGGCCGTTCAACAGCACCCAGAAAGGCGGCAAGCGAGCTATTCCTAGTGGTGGGCAGGCGTGGCGGCAAGACGAACGCAGCGGCATCACGGGCTGTCTATGATGCGGCCTTCAATGACTACACCGACCGGCTAGCTCCTGGTGAGGTAGCAACGGTGATGGTTTTGGCGGCTGATCGAAAGCAAGCCCGTTCGTGTTTCCGGTATATCAGTGGACTGATGCACAGCAATCCGATGCTGGAGCGGATGATTGTTCGAGAAGACCGGGAAGCCATAGAGCTAAGCAACCGAACCACCATCGAAGTACACACGGCATCCTTTCGGGCTGTGCGCGGCTACTCCATTGCCTGTGCTATCTGCGACGAGGTGGCATTCTGGCGATCAGAGGACAGCGCCAACCCAGACTTCGAGATCATCAACGCCTTGCGCCCTGCCATGGCCACACTGAATGGCCGGTTAGTCGTTCTATCCAGCCCATACAGCAAGCGCGGTGTGCTTTGGGACGCCTTCAAGCGTTATCACGGCAAGGATCACCAGCGCATTGTTGTGGCGAAAGCACCTAGTCGAACCATGAACCCCAGTCTGCCTCAGCGCGTGGTTGATGAGGCCATGGAGCGTGATTCGAGCGCGGCTAAAGCAGAATACTTGGCTGAGTTTCGTTCAGACCTGGAGACTTTCATCAATTCAGAGGTGGTCGAGTCGGTCACTGTGCCGAACCGCTATGAGTTGCCCCCGCTGGATGACACGCATTATACAGCCTTTGTTGATCCGGCTGGCGGCAGTGGTAAAGATGCCATGACCCTGGCGATTGCTCACAGGGACGACGAAACCGTGGTGCTAGACCTGGTTCGAGCTGTGAAGCCCCCGTTCAGCCCAGACCAAGTGACCAAGGACTTCGCGGAACTGTGCAAGGCTTATCGCTGCCAGACTGTTATTGGCGACCGCTATGCTGGCGAATATCCCCGAGAACTGTTCCGAAAATGCGATGTTCAATACCAGGTTTCCGACCGGGTACGTTCCGACATCTACCGGGACTTACTGCCCCTGCTGAACAGTGGACGCATAGAGCTACTGGATAACAAGCAACTAAACACCGAATTGACCAGTCTGGAGCGACGCACTGCACGCTCTGGAAAGGACACCATCGACCACCCAGTAGGTGGACACGATGACATTATTAACGCGGCTGCCGGAGCGGTAGTCAACGCAGTTAAGGAACAACGGGTCCCCCGCATCCGTTCGTTCGATGATGGTGACCCAGCGAGATGCTGGCAAACCGCCGATAATGGTTCAGCGAGACGCTGTAACCCTTTCGGATCTGAAGAGCGGGTTTTTCTTCAAAACGAAAGGTAGATGACATGAGCAACATAGATGATGAATTTGAAAAAGTGGTGGAAGATGTAAACAAGGGTTTTCAGGACTTCAAGAAAACCAGTAACGACCGTCTCGTGCGGATGGAAACCGCAATGGCACGCAAAGCTAAGTTCAGCACAGGCGATGCCAAAAATGAGGGCGAAGAGTCATTGGCCATCAAAGATTGGCTAAAAGGCGGTTCACTGGATACCAAGGCGCTTAGCACCACAAACGACGGCCAAGGTGTTGTGGTTCGCTCGGATTGGGCTGATCAGATCTTTAAGCTGATTCGTGAATCCAGCCCGATGCGACAGGTTGCCAATATTCGCGGCACTGACTCCAACGAAATTGAGTTTTTAGTGGATCGTGGCGAGGCTTCAAGCGCCTGGACTGCTGAGACTGGAACCCGCTCAGAGACCGCCCTCGATTTTATGACCCGTCATAAGATTGCGAATCACGAGCACTACTCCTACCCAAGCGCGACACAGCAAATGCTGGAAGACTCTTCGTTCGACGTCGAAGGATGGATTCAGACCAGTGTCGGAACACGGTTTGCCCGTCAGGAGGCTGATGCCTTCATTAACGGCAACGGCACAGGCAAACCCCGGGGCATTCTGGATTATGGCACCGTAGCCAATGATTCGTTTGCCTGGGGCGCCGACCCGTCGCTGTATGAAGTCGGAGCGGTTTACAGTGGCGTTGATGGCGGCTTGGCGGCTTCCGATCCCGATGATGCCATTTATGACCTGGTGGACAGTCTGAAAGTTGACTACCTGCAAAACGCCAGCTTCCTGATGACTCGCAAAATGCGGAATCTACTCAGGAAAATGAAGGACTCGACCGACCGCTCACTGCTTCAAGCGAGCTTGTCTGACACCGTACCTGATCGGCTGATGGGCTATCCCATCCGACTGGCTGAAGACATGCCGGATCTGGCAGCTGACGTAGTGGGCATTCTGTTCGGAGACTTCCGGCAGGCTTACAGCATCGTCGACCGCTTGGGTGTGGCTGTGCTGCGTGACCCTGGCTACTCAAAACCGGGCTTCGTTCGCTGGTATGTTCGCAAGCGCGTAGGCGGTGCACTGACTAATCCAGAGGCCGTAAAAGCCCTGGTATTGGGTACAGCGCCCGCCTGATGATTCAACCCTGGCGACAGGGTTCGAAGCCTTGCTGTGAGGCGGCTTAATGCCATAACACAGACGCGGATTAGTCGGCGAGTGCCGCGTATTCAAAAACCCCGACAGCCTGCGGCCCTACCTCCCTTGGGGGGCGTGGCAGGCTTTAAACAGTGGCATCATGAACGCAAATGGCCACTGGCTACAGATCGGCCACACGTCTTTACAATTAAACTCCAGACAATAAAAAAGCCACCCGGCTTGGCCCGTAAGTGGCTGATTTATATGGTATTTTTGGTCGGGCATGCAGGATTTGAACCTGCGACCCTCGCCACCCCATGACGATGCGCTACCAGACTGCGCTAATGCCCGAAAACGTTGCGAATAATACGCTAAGCGATTGAAAATTCAAACCTTTTTGGCAACTAATCGTCAGACAATAACTTCAGAACCGCTTCCAGTTCGCGAATCATGTCTTGAATCAATGCCTGGTGCTGATGCTTCATTACACCATCCTCTTCAGGATCGGACAGTTTTTGCCGGGCACCGCCAATAGTAAAACCATCCTCATACAGAAGATGACGAATCTGGCGTATGAGCACAACATCGTCACGCTGATAGTAGCGACGATTACCTCGACGCTTCACCGGACTGAGTTGCGGAAACTCCTGCTCCCAATAACGCAGCACATGCGGCTTTACAGCACACAGCTCGCTGACTTCGCCTATTGTGAAGTATCGCTTCCCGGGGATAGGAGGCAATTCATTATTCTGGCTCGGTTCCAGCATATGCTTCGACTTTTACCTTAAGCTTCTGACCGGGACGAAATGTTACAACCCTACGCGCTGAAATCGGGATTTCTTCTCCCGTTTTCGGATTCCTGCCAGGGCGTTGACGCTTGTCTCTGAGATCGAAATTACCAAACCCGGACAGCTTAACCTGTTCGTTGTGAACTAACGAGTCGCGTATCTCCTCAAAGAAGATTTCGACCATTTCCTTCGCTTCACGTTTATTAAGGCCAAGCTCTTCGTATAACCGCTCTGCCATCTCCGCCTTGGTCAGGGCCATTCTCAGTTCCTCAGCGCAGCGTCAAACCTCGTCTGCAAGGTGGTGATGATGGAATCCATCAAACTGTTTACTTCTTCATCAGTAAGAGTGCGCGAAGGATTCTGCCAGGTCAAGCCCAGGGCAACGCTTTTTCGTTGCGAATCAATACCTTTGCCACGATAAATATCAAACAGGTTCAAACTTTCAAGATCATCACCTGCCATTTCACGAACGCTGTTCATCAAATCCGCAACCGGGGTTTCCTCATCAACAACGACAGACAGATCCCGCGTACTTTCCGGATAGCGGGAAAGTGACTTGAATACCGACAAAGCCGTTTTGCTGATTCGGTCCAATCGCAGTTCAAAAAGGTAGGTAGGCTGCTTTATATCCAACTGACGAGCCAGACTAGGATGCAAGGCTCCGAGATAGCCCACTAATTTTCCGTTATGTTCTATTCGGGCGCATTGACCGGGATGCAACGCAGAGTGGTGCCCAGGCAAAAAGTCAAATTCGACACCTTTGACCAGGGACAAAACTTGCTCAATATCCCCTTTCATGTCAAAGAAGTCGAGCATCTCTCCCGCTTCATACCAGGCTTTGGGCAATCGGCTACCCGTGGCAATGCCAGACAACATGGCCATTTGCTCGGTGCCTTTGTCTGTCGCCCGAAAACGCAGTCCGGATTCAAACAATCGCACCCGGTCTTGTTGTCGCTTCAGGTTATGAGACAGCGCTTTGACCAGTCCGGGCCACAACGAAACGCGCATTACCGACATATCTGCCGAGATCGGATTAGCCAACTCGATCCCAGCTTCTTTGGGAAACATCGCTTGCTGCAACGTCGGCTCTACAAAACTGTAGGTTATGGCCTCCTGGTAGCCCAGCGCAGCCAAGCGGTCAGCAAAGGCTGCCGTCGTCACCTGTTGCTCCGCTTTGCCACGTGGCCCGAGTGCGGCCACTGGTAAGGTTACCGGCAGCCGGTTATAGCCGTAGATGCGGGCAATTTCTTCAATCAAATCGGCTTCAATCGCCATGTCGAATCGCCAGCTGGGTGTGATGACCTGCCATTGACTGCTGGCTGTTTCTGTCAAACCAAAGCCCAGGCCTGACAGTATTCGGGTGATTTCGGCGTCACTGACGTCGAGCCCCAGAGTCGACTTGACATGGTCGGAACGCAGGGAAATGGTTGCTGTTACCGGCACGTTCGCCGTTAATTCATGAACCTCGGTCGGACCCGGCTCGGCGCCGCAAATATCGACCAGTAATCGGGTCGCCCGCTCAACCGCTCTTTCCTGCAACGCCGGATCTACGCCGCGTTCAAAGCGGTGACTGGCATCGGTATGCAGTCCGAAGCTGCGCGCCCGGCCAGCAATTTCGATCGGCGCAAAAAAAGCGCTTTCCAGAAACACACGCCGCGTATTAGCACTGACACCGCTCTGCTCACCACCCATGACACCGGCCATGGCCAAAGGGCCCTGTCCATCTGCTATAAGCAAAATATCCTCAGATAACACCAGCGTCTGGCCATCAAGCAGTTCAAGCGACTCTTTTGCATGCGCCCGGCGAACGGTTATGCCGTCTTTCAATCGATCAAGGTCGAATCCATGCAAAGGCTGACCAAGTTCAAGCATGACGTAGTTAGTGACATCAACCACCGGATCAATGGAGCGGATACCCGAACGACGCAAACGCTCAACCATCCACAAGGGTGTGTCTGCCGCAACGTTCACGTTATCCAGAACGCGACCCACGTAACGTGGACAACCGACAGGATCCTCCAGAGTTACCGGAAATGTCTGGTTGTTCACGGCCGCGATCGCATCGATAACAGGCGCAGTGACGGCCAGGTCATTCAAAACGCTGACCTCGCGAGCCAGGCCAGCGATGCTCAGACAGTCAGCCCGATTGGGGGTCAGATCAATTTCAATGGTCAGATCATCAAGCCTCAGCAACGTACGCAAGTCCTGGCCCAGCGGGGCCTCGCTGGCAAGCTCGAGAATGCCATCATGTTCGTCTGACAGACCCAATTCCTTCTCACTGCAGAGCATGCCCTGACTGTCGACATCTCGCAGCTTTGCTTTTTTAATTTTGAAGTCACCCGGCAATACCGCCCCGACCCGGGCCAGAGCAACCTTGATACCGGCACGCGCGTTGGGTGCACCACAAACAATCTGAACCGATTCAGTACCGGTGCTGACCGTGCAAACCTGCAGTTTGTCGGCGTTTGGATGCTGTTCACATTCTGTAATTTCGGCGACGACCACCCCTGAGAATGCCTCGGCTACTGGTTCAGCACCATCAACCTCCAACCCAGCCATGGTGATCTGATCCATCAATGCCTGAGAACTGAGATCGGGATTGACCCACTCCCGTAACCATTGTTCGCTGATTTTCATAAACTGCTACCAATCCTGAGTGTTTGACCGACCACCGGGCTCAATTGAACTGTCGCAAGAACTTAAGATCGTTCTCAAAGAACAGCCGCAAGTCATTGACGCCATAACGCAACATCGCTAGCCGTTCGACCCCCATACCAAATGCAAAGCCCTTGTAGATGGAACTGTCGATGTTCGATGCGGAAAGTACGTTGGGATGGACCATGCCGCAGCCCATCACTTCCAGCCAACCCGTGTGACCGCAGACGCGGCAGCCATTGCCGCTACACATAACGCACTCGATATCAACTTCAGCCGAAGGTTCTGTGAACGGGAAATAGGAAGGACGAAAGCGCACCGCCAGCTCTTTTTCAAAAAAGACCCGTAAAAACTCTTCGACGGTGCCTTTCAGGTCGGCAAAACTGACGTTGGTATCGATCATCAGGCCTTCCATCTGGTGAAACATCGGCGTATGTGTCAGATCGGAATCGCATCGGTACACACGTCCCGGACAAATAACCCGAAACGGCGGCTCACCCGCCTCCATGGTGCGCACCTGTACCGGCGATGTATGGGTTCGCAGTAAGGTTCCCACGTCAAAATAGAAGGTATCGTGCATGGCCCTCGCCGGGTGGTGAGAGGGTATATTGAGCGCTTCAAAGTTGTGATAATCGTCCTCGATCTCGGGGCCGACCGCCACGTCATAACCAATGGCGGTAAAGAAAGACTCCATACGACGCAACGTCTGAGTAACCGGATGCAGGCCCCCTTTACCCTGTTTGCGGCCGGGCTGGGTGACGTCTATTTTCTCCTGAGCCAGGCGCAGGCCAAGGGCCGCGCGTTCCAGCTCCTCCTTGCGCGCTGCAATGGCCTCGGCCACCGCTGTCTTCACTTCATTGATTTTTGCGCCCGCCGCCGGACGTTCTTCGGCGGTCAGCGCTCCCAAGCTTTTCAACTGGGCGGTAATTTCGCCTTTCTTACCCAGAAACCGAACCCTGAGGTCATCCAGTTCCTGAGCTTCCTTGGCGTGTCGAACCGCCTGCAGGGCGCGTTCATGCAGTTGTGCTAGGGTTTCCATGGGCTGTCGACACTCCCGTCGCAAAGAGGCTTTAAATAGCCGTTACTATAAAGATGAGATTAAAATAAGCAACTGAAAAACAAGGCTTTTTAGCCTGACCCGGCACCATCAGAGCATTCACTAATGCCGTGAATCTGGTGCGATCAATGGCTGCTTTGTTCGATAAACAAACTGTCGGCAAAGGCTCGTTCACAATAGTGGCATTTCAACTTAACCGGCACTTCATCGGCGAATACTTTGAACCGGGTATCAACAGGCTCATTGCGTGTAATGCAATTGGTATTCGGGCACACAAAAACGCCAATAAAACGCTCAGGCAGACCGATTGGGAACTTACGAACGACGCTATAGTCCTCAATAATGTTCACAGTAGCCAAAGGCGCAAACAGTGCCATTTCAGCTGCGTCACTCTCGGAAAACCGCCATTCGTCTATCTTGATCAGATCTTTCAGGCCACCGCCATAGCTGGGCAGGTTCAGACCCACTGTCAGGCGAACTTCGGCGTTCTTAAGTTGCAGTCGCCCGATAATGGTAAGGCCCTTCCCGGCCGGAATATGATCGATCACTGTGCCGGACTGAATGGCCTCTACCAGCATTTTATCCCGCATGGTTTTAGGCATATCAAGACGCTCCAGGCAATAGCAAGTCTGAGGCTTCATTCATAACACCGGTCAACAGTGCCTGTCGTGCATAAACGCCGTTCTCGGCTTGCTGGAAATAATAGGCGAACGGGGTACGGTCGACGCTGGGGTGAATTTCATCGACTCTGGGCAACGGATGCATCACTCGCAAATTGGCTCGGGCATGGGTCAACATTTCGGCTTTAAGCACGAACTGCGAGGCAATATGAGTGTACTCGGTCGGATCCAGTCGCTCTTTTTGTACCCGCGTCATATAGAGCACATCAACCAGTGGAATTACCTCTTCCAGCGATTCAGCCCGCTTAAATCGAATTCCCATGGCTTTTAGACTGTCCTCGATATACAGCGGCATGACCAGAGCATCCGGAGACACAAAATAAAACGTCGGATTAAAATGACTAAGCGCCTGAGCCAGCGAATGCACCGTGCGACCGTATTTAAGATCACCGACCAGGGCAACCGACAATCCTTCCAGGCTGCCCTGACACTCGGCAATCGTCACCAGATCAAGCAATGTTTGCGTGGGGTGCTGGTTGGCGCCGTCACCACCGTTGATAACCGGCACACCCGCTATTTCAGCCGCCAGCCTGGCTGACCCTTCCTGAGGGTGACGCATGATGATGGCATCGGCATAGGCGGCAATCATTTGAATACTGTCTGACAGGGTTTCACCTTTTTTAGCCGAGGTGTTGCCGCTGTCGGAAAAGCCAATGAGCGTGCCGCCTAGGCGTTGAACAGCAGTTTCGAAAGACAGACGGGTTCGGGTTGATGCTTCAAAAAAACAGCTGGCGATCAGACGATCTTTTAGCAGTGGCATTGGCCCGGATTGTTTCAATTGGGCCGATCGGTCAACAATAAATTCAAGGTCGGTTCGCGACAAATCTCCGATGGAAATAACATCACGACGATAAAGAGGGTTACTCATGAACCTGCCCACTCAAGATTTGCCGCATTATAAAGCAAGCAGCCGGCTATACAATTGCTGTGGGTATCAAATCCGCCCCTTGTGCAGCCCGAACTCAATGTGACCGGGCTCTGCGGGCTTTGTGATCAACTTCACATGGCCCGCCAGAAGGTCTCATCATACGCAACCCTTGGGATATCCTGAGTATACTTGAACATTGGTTGTTTTTTCCCGCCGCATCGATTGCTACCGTCTGTTTTGCCCGCTGTAACGGCACCCAAAACAACCAACACCATTAAGGAATGAACATGTTGAAAAAAGGAATCATCACCCTGGGATTGGCCGCCAGCCTTCTGCTTCCAATCGCCCATGCAGAAGAGGCTGCCACTGAAACAGCGACTGCAGAATCCGTAGTACTGTATGTTGACATCAATAATGACTCCGCAGAAAAACTGGCCGACTTGCTAAACGGGGTTGGCCAGACGCGGGCTGAAGCCATTATTGCCTACCGTGACGAATTTGGCCCCTTCGTTGCTCCAGAAGATTTAATGAACGTTCAGGGTATTGGACCAGTCACTCTGGAAAAAAACAGGGCACGCATTCAGGTCGGCATGTCCGACTGATTGCAAAAAAGTCAGGTAGGTATGACGTGCCAGGGAAAAGGCACTGACGGATGAATACCCGCAAAACGCTGGTAACAGGGACGAGAGCTGGAAGCAGTGACTCTAACAGGCTGTTGAAATTCGCAGAATTTCAGCCGCCTGTTAGCAGGATATGGATGTTCTGGCGAAATCGACGACTGGTAAGTCGTTGATTTCGTAAGATAAGCAAAAATCACACTGTTTGCTTATCGTGTTTTGGAAAAGGCAGGAAGCCTTTTTCAAAAACCTGCTAATAGGGAGTTGAAGACACATTCGTCATTATAGACACCGGGCAGGGACGCTGAGACAAAGCCAGAAAATCCTGGGATGAAATAGCAAAGTCGTCAGGGAAGCAAAGCATCAGATTTTGGTGCAACCCGCAAAAGGACTTCACAGCAACCGGAGCATCTGATCAGTGCTCCGGTTTTTTTTCGTTGAGGCTGCGAGGCATAGATGAAAAAAGTTAGGTGAGGACGTACACTTCCCCAATGTTTAAAAGGGGTGATCCCATGCAGTTAACCCAGTTTTCAGACTACGCTTTACGCACACTGATTTTCCTATCTTTACGCTAGGAGCAACGCTCAACCATTAGCGACATTGCCGATGCCTATCAAATTTCCCACAATCATCTCGCGGATTCAAATCTGAAGTGCATCACCTAATCAGGCAGAAGAAGGGGCCAGCTGAAGGTAAGCTCCTACCCTTTTTTTCCGGCAAGAGATGGTGCCGCAGTGGGATGTTCTGTTTGTAGCAGCACTGCCTGGACACAGCGGTCAGTGGCCCAGCGAAGATCAAACCAACAAGGCCCTGGAACAGATGGTGGAAAACGTCCGACACGGCCAGATCAGTGGCTACCTGGCGTTTGATGATACTGGAGAACCATTGGTTTTGGATGGCGGTTAAGCGAGTCGTCACAGGGATGTGATGGATCGCAACAAAATTCAACCCGCCGGTGCACCGGTCGCGAGACTGTAAGTTCCGCCCCAACTTCGGACCTGATTGTACCCGGCCGCTGAGCTATTCCCGCGCTTTAAATTCTAACCAAAAATGGTATCCCGTAGGGGACTTGAACCCCTGTTACCGCCGTGAAAGGGCGGTGTCCTAACCACTAGACGAACGGGACACAGTCTTTCAGGTGATTGCTGAAAGAGCCGGGAATAATACCAACTCAAAATCTGAAATCAAGGAATTTTAGTTATAAATCAATATCCTACCCGCACAACAAATGAAAAAACTCAGGTGTTACTGGCTTCAAATGTGCGTTGCTCATGCCGTGAATACAACGTTTCCCACCGCTCACACTGAGGGCAATACCACAGCAAGGCTGTAGACTCAAAACCGCAATGGGTACATTGATATTGATCTGACA